>Ga0315909_10006443_pt1 | contig 13252 bp, 8 predicted proteins | sample LakEriMetagenome_11_FD_203527 | JGI IMG/M metagenome (GOLD analysis project Ga0315909, IMG submission 203527) | Freshwater fungal communities from buoy surface, Lake Erie, Ohio, United States - Buoy 2 MA125 | ecosystem: Environmental > Aquatic > Freshwater > Lake | place: USA: Lake Erie, Ohio...
TTGGGAGTTCTAAGTTTTTAATATAGGGATGTATAGCTTTTAAATCGTCATCTCTTACCCAGCTTTCCATTGCAATAGTAATTGTTAGATATGCTGTTTGATTTTTAATTCTATTTAAAACAGTTAATGGGATAGGAAGATGTTCATTAAATCCATTACCTAGTTCAAACATTTTTTCTCTAAACCACCAATTCCATTCATAATTAAAAAAGAAAGGAGATTCAGGAATATCAGTCAAATGAAAAAATTTTTGATCGTCTGAAAGAATATGACTTAACGAGTTTTGATTTGATTGTATCCCGTTCCAATCTAAATTATTTGTAATTGGTATATTGTTGTAATTACAGGATAAAAAATTTATTTTCATTTTATAATTTTTTTAATACAGCATTTACTATATTGTCAATAAAATCTTTATAAGAAATGTATGGTCTAGGGCAATGCATATCATAAAACTGCGAAATAGCTTCTACGTATTCATCTTGTTTATTGATGTCAATGAATAATCGATCTATTCTATTCGATGCTTTATTAAAATTATCTTTTTCACGATGTATCCTGACAAGTCTATGGCCATTATCTTTTAGCCATAACGATAATTTAAATTCAAAATAATCTTCATCAGCAGTCCATCTTTCTTTTTTTCCGCAGAATTCATAGACAGTGTTAACAAATTCTCTATAATCAATGCTAGAGCTAATTATTTCACGAAAAACATTGCCAGAGGCAAACAAATAACACATAGGTTGTCGAGTTTCACTGTCATATGCATTACTAAAAAAACTTAATATTTGATTTGAATCATACTGTTTTATGTTTTCAAAAAAATAATTTTTATTTAACGGTAACATATCTATATCACTAATAATTGATGTTTTTTCCGGAAACAACATTGCTGCCCATAATCGCGAAATTTGGGCTTGAAATCCGGTATCAATATTTTCGATAGCACGACGATTGATTACAATTTTTTCACCGTCATCATCGATACTGTCATGGTCACCTATTTTAATTAATATAGGTTTTACTCCAATTTTTTGCCATAATTTACAATTTAACATCCAAAAGTCAGCATACAAAGGATTATTATCCATTGACAAAATTACATGATCAATCATTATTTTTTAACCTCATTCATATTTATAGAGAGTAAATATAGAAGAAATATTTATTGAAAGATAGTTATGCTAACAAATTTACCCAAAATATTAATTTTATCTTTAGGTTGTAAAAATGATCATTACTTGCCGATTAATGATGCTGCAAGAAACACTTGGCTAACAAAATCACCTACAAATATAAAAACTGTTTTTTTGTATGGAGGCAAAGAAATATTTTACGACGGACTCAATTCTTTTTATGTCGACCAAGAAGAACATTACGGACTCATGCTGTATAAAACTATATGTGCATTTGAGTTCTTTTTGAAAAATTATGAATTTGATTATATTTTTAGATGCAATGAGACAGGATATTTTGATTTAGAAAACATGAACAAATTTATTCAAGATAAACCGCTGAACAATTTTTATTGTGGAATCGTAGGAGAATTAAATGGTGATCTATTTGCTTCTGGTAGTGGTTTTTTTATATCAAAAGATGTTGTATTGAAACTTGTAGAAAATAAAAATTCTTTAGATTATAATTATAATTTTGAAGATGTTTTTTTAGGACGATTTATAATTAAAAATTTAAAAATAGATATACATCCTAGTGCAAGAAGAATTGATTTAGATCCTAATATTATTCCAGATGATTTAGACATGACTCATTATCACTATAGAATAGTACACGGTGGAAGTGCTTCTGCTTTTTATAAAATTCATCAATTGAAATATAATACTTTAGATTAAATTATGAATCCAGTTGTATGTGTTGGTTAAACCAATTGTTAAAGATTGTGTAGGTTTCCAATTTAATGTTTTTGATATTAAACAATTATCGCTATTTCTTCCCATAACACCAACTGGACCAAGGACATTTTTTAAAATAATATTTTTATTAGCAATAATCGAAATTAATTTTGCTAGATCATTAATCGAAATCATTTCTTCACTGCCTAAATTTAAAGGAAAGTTGCAATTACTATTCATTATTCTATTAATTCCTTCGATGCATTCATCGATATAAAGAAAACTTCTTGTTTGGGTCCCAGGTCCCCAAATTTCAACAATATCATTTTCTTTAGCCATTGCAACTTTACGACACAATGCAGCAGGGGCTTTTTCTTTCCCATTGTTCCAAGTTCCTAAAGGTCCGAACACGTTATGTAATCTTGCTATTCTAACTGTTAATCCATAGTTTCTAGCATATGACATATACAATCGTTCACTGAATAGTTTTTCCCATCCGTATTCACTATCTGGATTTGCAGGATAGGCACTATCTTCACTACACAAAGGATTATTAGGATCAGTTTGGTTATATGCCGGGTATATACATGCACTTGACGTATAGAATAATTTTTTAATATTTTTTTTAACTGCTTCGTTTAAAATGTTTAAATTAATTGATGCACTGTTATGCATAATATCAGCATCGTTGTCGCCAGTAAATATATATCCAGCTCCGCCCATGTCTGCTGCTAGCTGATAAATTTCGTCTAGGTCCGAAGTTAGCAGATTTTCGACATTTTGCTGATTTCTTAAATCTAAAATGTAAAACTCATCTGCATCAGTTTTACTAAATTCTGGATATTTTAAATCAGCACCGATTACATAATATCCTAGTTTTTTTAAATTTGTAACTAAATGGGTTCCTATAAAACCACCGGCTCCGCATACTAATGCTTTTTTCATACTGTTTGTTGATAATAATTTTTAATATTTAGTCCCTAAGTCGTGTGGCAAAAAAAGGAAACGTTGATTGCTTTGCTTCCAACGAATTAAAATTTACGTGATATGAGTTATCATCTAAAATAAAACATTTTTCTTTATTTTTTTTTATCAATAAGCTAAAAATGCTTTGATCGTGTCGATGTTCAACAAAATTTTCATAATTTAATTCTTTTGAAGAACTATCATCGATCAAATTATCTATTAATGAAATATCATACCATTCATTAGACAAGTCTCTAGTAAATTTTGTATTTTTCCATATGTGCATTCCACTTATAATTTGTCCGCTATCTGTTATTTCTATCTCGTCACAATTTAGGTGTTTAAATAAATCTCTTTTTGTAAAATGTTTTTCAGCAAAACCAAGAGAAAAGGAAATTATATCTTTTTCATTTTGATTCTTTAATAAATTTATTAAGTTAAAAAATTCTTGGGTACCATTTAAATTTAATGAACACCCTGCATCTAAATATACAAGTATTTCATTTTCTTCAATAGTATTCAATACTCTATGTATTATATAAGATTTCCATATCCAATATCCATAACCTCTAGATCTAGAACTATCATTGATTCGTTTATTAATTTCTAAATTATCTTGTAAAAAAAATTTATCAAAAACAATAAATTTTGAAAACCATGCCGATAACATAGCTTCATTTACTAATTTAAATTTCCTCAAATGAAAATTATTGTCTCCAAAAGTTAAAAAAACAGGTTTCATTTATTTTTTAAAATTGATAATTTATTTTCTTTACATTTTTCATAAAATTCTGTCATTTCGGGAAAAGTTTCTAAGAAGTTTCTATTATGTCTTTTGTCAATTTCATTAACAAAATCATAAAATTTAGCTCTGTGTTCTACAAACATTTCGCTTTCTTCTGAATTATTTTTAGTGAAATGCATAGCTTCTATTACAATTCTTTTTAGTTTTTCTATTTCATAATCTTCGAACCCGTCATGTATTCCCCATTTAATATTAGATGTATTTTGTGCCATAAAATCCATAGCAGGAATAAGATAATTTTCTATGAGATTCTTATCTGCAAAATGTACATCAAGCAATGCAGGATGTCTTAAATATGGAACATCTATACCAACGATACTATTATGTACTGAATGCAATTCTTTACGTTTAGAATGAGGTATCTCTCCTCCGAGGTTATAACCAAACTCTGCTTCCCAATTTGCTTTTGTAGGATCTAAATTATATTTTCTTTTTAATTCAAGTACCCATTTAAGAAAATCTTTAAAACTAGTAATGCTTAATATATTAAAGGTTACCATTATACAACATCTAACACCGCCGATATTTAATAACTCTTCATACCGTTTTTTAAATAACTCAAAGTTTAATCCATATCTTAAATATTCAGCACGTTCTCCCCAAGCATCAACACTTGTAAACATTGTAAATTTTTTAATGTTGTTTCCGCTAACTAATACTTTAAGTTTTTCAATAAATTGATCCCATATTTTGTCTGGTACACCTAAATTACTGTTTATATTAAACTCTAAGTCTGGATTCGGATTTTCTATAAACCAATCCATACTTCGAAGTGTTTCCTTACTTAGTAAAGGTTCTCCACCTGTGATTCTATAAACCTTTAGATGCTTATATGCCTCAGGAAACCATTTCCAGAAAGCATCTATATAGGGATTAAATTCACGATTTTTATAATTTAAAGTATCTAAATTTTGCCAGCCTTGAACCCACTGAACTTTTTTAGTTTCATCTAAAACTTTTAATGGACCATTTTTCTTTAAATCTTCTACCCAAACACTACTATATTCTGGTCCACAATAAATGCATTGAAAATTACAAACATTGCTAAAATCAACTTCTAAATATGTAGGATAATAATTATGATTATGACCCTTTTCTAAAATTTCGTCATGTTTATGTAACGCCCACGATTCAAGGCTTTTAAAAAATCTATCGCTAGGACCATTACTATCTTCAACTCTCCAACAATAATCACATTCTGAAGGCTTTACATTTTCTAACATTTCTTTTCTTGCATTTTTTAACACACTAGTATTAAAAAGAGCTGACGGATTTCCTTCTAATTCTTCTAGAGGAATTTTATGAGGACTTGGATGATGGCAAGAATGTACTAACCCTGTTCCTAAATGTAATGTTACTTGCGTAAACTTAGCAAGACAAAATCCACAACCTGTAGTGTCAAGTAAATCTTTTATATTGTGTACGTTTTTAGGAGAATTAACAATGTAATTATCACTATTCCTGATCCAAATAACATCATTGACTTTTTTCATAATTTATTTTACTTTCTGAATTCTTTTTCTAACCAATCTCTATCATTGATGTTTAATAATAAAGTGTAATTATCGAAATTGTTTTTAACATAGGTAACTGCATCATTTGCTCCTTTTTTAGCAAACTTTGCAAATTTACCTTTACTCGATACTAACCATTGTTTTAACCTTTTATTTGTATCAGTATTTTGCGGATCTAAATGATTACTATAGCACAATTTAACACATTCTCTAAATGCTGAACGCCATGTACTAAACTTATCTGTATCAAATCTTGTTTCATTGCTAACCTTTTCTATAACTTTTAACTTAGGCATGACTGATGTAGTCATATCTAATTTGGTCATAGACTTGGCATTAATCATCATAGATTTAGAAAACAACTTTACTCCGCCATATCCATATTCTAATCCGTTAACAGGATTTAAACTATGCCAAACATAAGCACAATCACGATCAAATATACCCGGTTGATAATCAAATTGCCAATTATCAACTAACCAAGCATCACCATCGACAACATAAAACATGTCTGTTTCCGATAATAATGCTGCTTGTTTATGTGCTGCAAATATACCTTCAACACCATCTACACGTTTTGCCCACGGTGCTTTTTCTAATACACGTTGCCAATTTTCTTCAGCATTGGGTTCATAATAACTGATAAAGATTACATCTAATTTATCTTTGATAACAGGAGTGATATAACCAATTTCTTTTTCGCCTTCGGACTCTGTAGTTAAAAATAAATTGACTGCCCAAACTTTTTCATTATTATTAAAAAATGCAGGATCTAATGTCCATTTGTGAATATATTTGAAATCATACCAAGGAATATTATAGTTTACATCAAATTCTAATTTAGGTAAGGCTGGATTGTATTCAAAATAATGTCGAGGACTTATGTAACTTACAATTTTTGTATCTGATGGTTCATCAATATATTTGAGTTTGACACACCACATATCTTCTTCAACTTGATGTTTTCTGTCTAACAGCCAAACATTTTCTTTATCAAAGTCTCTATGATGTATATTAGAATTAACTTGGAATTCTATTGGACCTAGCACATAGTTTTGTTCTACAGTTGGCGTAGGACTAACATAGCCCATTATTCTTGTTTCTTCTGCTAATCCCGGAACTGATACTTTAAATGCCCAAATATCTTCTTCATCTAGATCCAAATGTTGCCTATCTAAATACCAAACATGTTCATATTGAATATCGTCTAGTGTAAATTCGTAATCTAGATCATAATTTAATTCACCTAATGCAGGATTATATTCAATTTGAAAATTTGGTCCTATTTCGCCACAATCTATATATGTGGTTGTTTTTCTATATGTTGGTTTAAACTTGTAAACCCAAACAGGTTCATCTGTATAATTTGAATCTAAAAACCAAACACATTCTTCAGTTAGAAGATAATATGGAGGATAACAATCTTCAACATCAATACCTAAATAAGGAATTTCTTCATTTATTTCTACAGACATTTCCGGAGATATATATCCCATGTCCTTTTCACCTTTAATAGTCATTCCAAAAGGTGTACAACTCAATGCCCATACTTTATCCGGTAGCGGATTAAATTTAGGATCAATATACCAAATTAATTTATAATGACTATCCCAAGGTTCTGGTTCAAATTCTCCAAATGGATTGTCTTCGAAGGTCATTAAACGATCTAGGTTTTGATTTTTAATCCAAACATATTCGGGCTTTTCTAGTTCTATTTCAACATAACCGAAATCAGGAATCCAATCTTTGCTGAATACTTTACCTAACCATTCTCCCTGATAGTTAAAAACTAAACATCTTTTATCTTCATTATCAATTTCAAAATTTGCATAATGTAGATATTTTAAATTTTCAGAATAAGGGTTTTGAATTAGACAATATTCGTGTTCGGACCCGAGCTCCGATAATAATAGATCGTATTCTTGACTATCATCATTCCAAGGAACTTGTTTTATTAGTTCAATATCAACTGTAAAGACATTTTCAAACATATAGACATACTTATCAAGCCTATATGATACAGGATTTAAATTTAGATTACAATGGGTATGATACTAAACTTGTTGCTGTTGTACCGTTATTGTAAAATCCTATGAATAAACGAGTTTGAGTTCCGTCTCCTGTGGGTGTACCAATTTGATAGTATCTACCACCTATATCAGCTTCCGAATAATAATGGAATGCTCTAGTAATATTTTGCAATGTAGCAGATAGATCATTATCATTTTCGGGTAAGTATCTTAAATGATTTATTTTAACTAAGACATTACCGAACGAATCATTTTCTACAATAAAAATAGATTCCGGAGCTTGCTCTTCTCCAAAATACTGATCGTAATTTGTACCTTGAGACTTAACTTTATAATCAGCACTATAATAAGTTTTTGCTTCAGTTAGTGGAACTCTATATACTTTTGCCCAATATCTAAATGGTTGTGTTAACTCACTACCGTAGATTCCTAAATTAGCTAAATTCAAGTAATCTATACCACCTTGTAGATAACTAGGAGCACCATCACCACCGGTACCTAACCCAATTGTTAATGTACGTATTCCGTCTATCTTGTCATAACTCATACCAATAATGCTATCAGTAGGAGCACCTGGTCCTAACCAAGTTCCATAATTCATAAATTTTGAAACATCTACACCTACAGTATGAGTTATAGTTGCAGATGAACTAGTTGTTCCATTAAATGCTGTAGCTAATAGAGTTGCAGTATAAATCCCTGCTGCATTATTAACAACATTATTACTAAAAAGAACTCTAACTAAACTGGTACTTGACGAATATATAGAAAATCCAGGTGAGCCAGTCAATGAAAAATTATACGAAGATGTTGTAGCATTATATGGAATAATGTTAAATCTATGTAACGTATTTTGTCCGTACATAGTGCTTGTAGTATTTCTTGATGTAGGAGACAGTTTAAAAAAGAATCTGTTTTCAATTTCTTGTGTAGTGAAAACTTTGTAGCTTACAATATTTGTTCCTATAACATCTGCTGGAATGTAACTACTTCCGTTTCCATCACTTAATACTGTAAATGAATTAGTAAACGTTCCTTCACTTGCTGAAGAATAAGCTAAATCAAATGATATTGTTTGTCCCGGTAGTATGACTGTGGTTGCAGTATGTTTACTTAACGGGTCTCCTATTACTGTCCATGTATTAGTATTATAGATAGGGATTACTTCACTAACTCCACTTTTACTATAGTTAATACCTCTTATATTTAAATCAGCAGATCCTTGATTTGTTAGGTATATTGTTTGTGCTGTTGCGGTTGAATTTTTTAAAAAGTTATAAGAGTTAGGTGTAGTAACATCTAGTATTCTACGTGGTTTTGGTTTATTAACTCCGGGGAGACCTTCAAGTGTAGTTATTGTTTCAATAAGTGGTTCTGGCCCCACAATGCTGGCTGTTGAGTTATAATAACCTACAATTGAATTGATTGATAAATTTATTGCCATAATTAAACTTTCCGCTAATACACTCAAGGACCGCCGTCGCCACCACCATCACCACCATCACCACCATCACCGCCGTCGCCATCACCGCCGTTACTGCCTGTATCACCTGCCTGTCCGCCTTCATTGCCGCCTTGGCCAACTGCTGCTGATTCACCCGGGGCTCCTGCACTATCAGTTCCGCCCTGACCTTCACTTTGGCCACCTTCAAATCCACCGGCATCAATTACGCCTGTTGAAACTAAATTTATATATCCAGTAGATACAATGTTAGTTGCATTGGCAGCTGTACTTATTTCGATAAACAACGAACAATTAATAAATCTTCCCTGAGGTAAAATTCCCCAGGATCTAGCTTGATTTAACTGTATCCATGTATTTAATGGTCCACTGTCGGGTAAATCCGATCCTACACTAGAAGCTCTAATATAATATCCATCACCTATGGTAGTTGCTCCGTTTAAATACCATTGTTGAACTGCTGATTCTAGGCTATTTTCATTCTTTGACCGTGATCCATCTCTATTAAAATTAATCTGAGCACTACCATCAAGATTTGCATAGGCTGTTATTGTATCTAAGGGATTTATAAGTCCCAGTAAAGTACCTGTTGGAGATAAAATATATGTACCCGATGCACCGACTGTTGTACCAGCATCGCTAGATAGTTCTACCAAGTATGTTGCTGACGATGTTGACGGCGTTCCATTACTTAGACCTGTTGCTGAAATTTCTACAAACCTAGATACATCTAATTGTAGCCAGCCTGTGCTTGCACTAGATGTATAATTACCTGTTCCAGTAAATCCAGAACGTGTAAATCTAACCCAAAATTCAGATCCTGCAGATGTTGGATAAGTAGTTAACCAATTACTGTTTAAGCCAGTACCATCTATTGATTGTATTGTTAATACTCCGTCTGAAGCTACTGTTAAGTTAATATAACTTCTGCCATCTACAGGATTTGTTTTAGTAGCTGTGTATGTGCCTTGTCCGGGTAATGGATTAACTAAACTTACAATACCACCTGTTCCTACTATGATTGTAGTAGAAATTGTCGTTGCGGCGCCTATATCTGAATTAACTACTATAGTTCCATATCTAACATTTAGCGGTCCACTAACATATTCATGTTCTACCGAAAAGGTTTTGTTATCACCGACTATTAGTCCTGTTGATCCTACAAAAGTAGCACCAGTAAAATTAGCACTTCCTCCGAAATTAGTTAAATTAGCACTATGTCTTATTCCTACAGGTGTGTTAAAAGTAATACTAGTTACATTTAAATTAGTATTACCATTATTTAGGATTGTAAAAGTTTTTGCTGTCATAGTATATTAATTTTACCTAAAAAAGTCATTGATCGGAATTAAAATCCAAGAGTCAGTAAACGGATCATAAACCCAAGTTGCGCCACCACCGCCACCACCGCCACCGCCGCCACCACCAGTACGTTGAGCAGATGTAGAAGTTAACCCGTAAGTTCCCGATGCTACAATATTATTTCCTGATGAATCTGTAGCAATACTTATTGTAAAATTAGCTGTTTTTGTACATGTAACAGAAGAATTAGTAGTAGCCGATACTGCTATTCTAAAGTTTGAAGTCAACTGTGTCCAACCTGTTGTCGGTGATGCACTGGTTATACCAGTTCCTGTTAGATCTTCTGAATTTAGTACTGATCTGATCCAATAATTTGCTCCGGCGTTTTCAGTAACTGGAGCTCCCCAATTACCGCTATCTAAAGGAGATTCTAATACTGTTCCTCCAGAAGTCTCTATACTAGTAACAGTAAGATTACCATTTGGTTCAAATGTTATTCGAACTTCTACTTGACCAATACCTAATTCTTCATATGTAGCTCCGTTACCATATAAAGGATTAATAGGAGAAAACAAATTAGCTACTGCATTAGAATTTAATATAAATGTTCCACTTGTTACTATTGTAGCACCTAAAGAATCACTACTTATTTCTACCAAATATGTACTTTGTTGACTACTATCTGATAGTTGCCCGATTGCTGTAGTTGATGCAATGACTGATCTATCAACAGTTAATCCTAACCAACCCGTACTAGGTGTTGTGCTACGACTATTTGAACCTGAATTTGATTGCAATGTAAATCTTACCCAATAATTATTTCCAGCACCTGATACAATAGGATTTCCCCATTCACTATTAATAAATGCACTACCGGCTGTACTAGAAATAGTCAATGCTCCATTATTTGCTACGGTTAATGTAATAGCATTGTTGCCGACACTTTGATCAGTATATGTACCAGCAGACGATAACGGAGTAATAGGTACAAATGTTGTAGGATCTACGCTACCCAATACCCATGTTGCTGCACTAGGTATTGCAACTATACTAGGTCCAGTAACTTGAGTTGCTGTTCCATTTGTTGAGTAATTTATATTAAAGGTAATTGATCTATTATCATTATCTCTAGTTGCAGTAATATCATATTGATAAGTTGGATAAAGTCCACTACCATTTACTAATGGATAAAACTTAGTTGAGGTTGAACTAATATAATCACTACGAGTATAAGTTGCAGTAGTTAATCCATTTATTAAATTTTGCCATGCAAGATCTTCCGGGGCTGATGAATTAGCTAAATGTTCTGAATCTATAGCTATATATCCACCAAGATTAAAAAAGTATCTTGCAGTCGCTGTAGTTAACCAACTTACCTTTACAACATGACTCATAGATGTAGTCCACGGTGTAACACGCAAACTAATACCATTTTCTGTGTTTTTATTTCCTAATTGACTAGAATCAACTAAGAAACGTGTAGGTTGAATAGTTGCAGTAGATGCAATTGTATAAAGGTAATTAGTTAAACTTGACGATACTTTTACACCTGTTTTGGTATTATTGATTTGATTTGGGAATAAACTATAATTAATAATATTAGAGTTTAACCAAGTTAAGTGATTTCCTGTTTGATGTCTGAACAAAGCATCTAAACCTTTAATCATAGCAGTCCAATGATCCGCTGCTGCACGCCATTGTTTGCTAGTTGATCTTGTTGTTAAACTCGTTACTCCGAAACCATTGGTATACGGTCCTATTACATCATCGACTAAATTTCTAAATTGATTAAAATGTACATATCTGATTAGAGTATTTTCAGTTACAGGTTCATCAGTTATTGTAATTGTCGGCGACTGAGCAATACCTGTTCCAAATAAATTTCTATCTTCTTCAGTTAGATATAATCTTATATAGAACGACTCTCCGGTTTCGGGTGATAATAGGTCAGGAGCAAGTGTAATATATATAGTTCCACTATCTCCTGTTATCGTAATATCACCATATGACGATGTTAATGCATCAGCTGGCGTTGCTCCAGTATCACTAAAAGATTGCCACCATAGCTTTGATCCATCTGGTAAACCTACAGTAGAAATTACAAATTCTACGGTACCACTTTCGGTCACGGATATAGGCCCAGCAGGACTGGTAAAATTTGCACTTGGATCAAGTATACTGAACACACCAGCCATAGAAGCATGGAATTGGCAAATATAATAAAGAGTATTAGGAGCACTGGTCGGTACTGTGAATATTATTGTATTAGCTTGTGCTCCATTGTTTGTTACACCAAATGAATACGCACTACCAGTTCCTGTTACCTGAGCTGTTTTGATCCAGAATGGATGTCCTGATGCTGACACATTGAAATAATATGTGGCACCACGATATAAAGTTATTGTAGGATTAGTGCCTTCATTAATTAAGTAAGCACTGGCTCCGGAATTTGTTACATCAAATATAGCTGTAGGTGGTGTTGGTATTGGTGGGGGTAAATCAATAATCGCAATGGCATTTGATACAGCAATGTCGTTTATATATAAATTTCTATCACTTTCAGTTAGATGTAAACTTAAGTAAAAACTTTCACCAGTTTCAGGTGTTGCAATATCTGTGGCTACAGATAATTCTATTATGCCCGAATTAGAATTAATAGTTACTGATCCATATGGAGGATTAGGAGTAAGTATGTCACCTACAGTAGCTCCTGTGGTACTACGTGCAATCCAATACAACACTGTTCCATTAGGTACATTGGTTGTCGATACTATAAATGTAGCAGTGTTACCTTCTAAAACTGATGTGCCAATTCCGGGAGAACTAAACGCATATGTTGGGGCCAATGTCGGTGTTGGAGTGGGTGTAGGTGTCGGTGTTGGAGTGGGTGTAGGTGTTGGAGTGGGTGTCGGAGTAGGTGTCTCTGTTGGAGTAGGTGTTGGAGTAGGTGTTGGAGTCTCAGTTGGAGTAGGTGTAGGTGTTGGTGTCGGAGTCTCAGTTGGAGTAGGTGTAGGTGTGGGTGTTGGAGTCTCAGTTGGAGTAGGTGTTGGTGTAGGTGTCTCAGTTGGAGTAGGTGTAGGTGTGGGTGTTGGAGTCTCAGTTGGAGTAGGTGTTGGTGTAGGTGTCGGAGTCTCAGTTGGTGTTGATGTGGGTGTTGGTGTAGGTGTCGGAGTCTCAGTCGGAGTAGGTGTAGGTGTTGGTGTGGGTGTTGGAGTCTCAGTTGGAGTAGGTGTAGGTGTTGGTGTGGGTGTTGGAGTCTCAGTTGGAGTAGGTGTTGGTGTAGGTGTCGGAGTCTCAGTCGGAGTCGGAGTTGGTTCTGG
>Ga0315909_10006444_pt1 | contig 13247 bp, 9 predicted proteins | sample LakEriMetagenome_11_FD_203527 | JGI IMG/M metagenome (GOLD analysis project Ga0315909, IMG submission 203527) | Freshwater fungal communities from buoy surface, Lake Erie, Ohio, United States - Buoy 2 MA125 | ecosystem: Environmental > Aquatic > Freshwater > Lake | place: USA: Lake Erie, Ohio...
GTGGTGGCTGTGTCTGTGTGGCGCACACTATTTTTACTGCTGTTTGGATTCGCCATACTCATGCTATGGCTATGTTGGCGCAATCTACCCGAAACACTTCCGGCAGAACAGCGGCAACGCTTTCATCCAGAATCACTTTGGAAAAATTACCGAAGTATTTTCAGCTCGCGTATGTTTCAACTCAAAGCAGCAGCCGTCGCTTGTAATTTTTCGGGCTTGTTTCTGTATGTAGCCTCTGCACCGGCCATCATCACTCGCCATCTTGGCTTAGGGCCGACGGAGTTCAGCTGGTTGTTTGTGCCCTCAGTTGTGGGTATTTTTCTCGGTGCGTTAGCAGCCAATCGAATGGCAGGCAGCATTTCAACACAACGGCAAATTTTAATCGGCTTTATTTTTTTGATGGCCTCTTGCTTAATTAATGTTAGCTATCATGCATTACTGCCACCGGCATTACCCTGGACAGTCGCACCGCTGTTTTTGTATACAATTGGTATGTCCATGGTGGCTCCGGGCTTGACGCTACTGATATTGGATTTATTTCCAGCCATTCGTGGCACAGTGGCCTCCTGTCAGTCATTCACCATGACCATGCTCTCAGCGGTTGTGGCAGGATTGCTTGCCCCTATGCTCAGTGACTCTGTTTTAAACCTTGCGATCGGTCAAATGGTATTGGTGCTGACAGGCTTTGCTCTTTGGCGCTTGGTACTACTAATACAGCCGTCTTCTGGCTTGCAAACATAAAGGGATCGTAGTGAAAAAAATCGTATTTACTCTGACAGTATTTTTACTAAGCACGATAGCTCATGCTGAAAACTGGGTCATCATTACGCAATCCCCAAAAACGGGGGTTACTCAGTATGTTGATATCGACAGCATAGAGCGTAATCTCGGACTGGTGGAGTTGTGGCGCATAGTCGAATACAAAGCTCCCTCTTTACGCGAAGTGAATAAAAAACCCTACACATCACAAAAAATTCGAACAGAATTTGATTGCCCATCGCGCGCTATGCACCAAGTGTCTTACACCTGGTATGCAGGCTCCATGGCTAGTGGTGAAGTACTAAAAGAAATGGCACTTCCTGACGATTGGCTGATCGATCAGTTTGATGAATTCACGCTTCCTCTCTGGAAAATGGCGTGCAGTGACTGGGAAGAAAAATAGCTGCATAGACTACCTATGCTTAGTTTTATTCTGTCCCACTCTACTGTGAATTATTATTAGTTTACGTATTCATGTCCGAGACCATTCCCGCTGAAACAGACAGGCAAATGCTGTACGACCCCACCGAGCGTCGAATACGTAGTTTCGTTACGCGTGCTGGACGTTTATCTACAGCTCAGGCACGCGCCTTGGAAGCGCTAGGGCCCAGTTACTGCCTGCCTTTTAAAAAAACGCCATTGCAGTTTGATACAGTCTTCGAACGCCCTGCGCCAACGATACTTGAAATTGGTACGGGTATGGGTGAGACTACGGCCACCATAGCAGGGATGCTGACGGATAAAAATTTTCTGGGGGTAGAAGTACATACGCCGGGCGTCGGTAGTTTATTAAAACTAATCGGCGAAAAATCACTCACTAATCTGCGATTAATCCAACATGATGCCGTTGAAGTCGTGCGCGATATGATCGCGCCTGCCTCTCTGGCGGGCATACATGTGTTTTTTCCTGACCCCTGGCACAAGGCACGTCACAACAAACGGCGACTGATACAAGGCCCGTTTGTAGAACTGCTGACATCGCGATTAATGGTCGGCGGTTATTTGCATTGCGCCACCGACTGGCAAGAGTATGCCGAGCAAATGCTGGAAGTCTTAAGCGCTGAACCCACACTGAAAAATTCAGGTCAGTCTTACGCAGCACGACCTGATTATCGTCCCACCACCAAGTTTGAAAACCGTGGATTGAAATTAGGTCACGGCGTCTGGGACTTGGTTTTTATACGTACCATTTGAGAATAGGTAGCGAATTTTTACTCTTCCCACACCACCCACCCCGTTGCTGCTGTAATTAAAATCAGAGTACCAAACACGATGCGGTACCAAACAAAAATAGTGAAATCATGCGAACTGATGTATCGCAGTAACCAGCGCACGCAAAAGAAAGCAGAAATAAAAGCAGCCAACGCGCCCACACCAAACATGGGTAAATCAGCTAGTGAAAGTAAATCGCGCTCTTTGTAAAGTGAATATATCGTCGCGCCGAAGAGCGTGGGTATGGCCAGAAAAAACGAAAACTCGGTGGCTGCCTGACGCGATAAACCAAATGCCATCGCACCAATAATGCTAGCACCCGAACGACTGGTACCGGGTATCAACGCAAAGCATTGTGCACAACCCACCTTGAACGCATCAAGCAATGTCATTTCTTCGACTGTCTGTATACGCAATTCATCAGTAGCAAGACGATTTCGTCTTTCCACAATAAGAATGACGAATGCACCAATGATGAAGGCTAATGCCACTGGTACCGGTGCAAATAAGTGCGCTTTAATCTGCTTTCCAAATATCAAACCCAAAATAACTGCTGGAAGAAAAGCGACCAAAAGATTCATAACAAAACGTCGCGCGGCATGATCTGATGAAAAATGTCGAATGACATGCCAAATACGCAGACGGTATTCCCAGCAGACAGCCAGCATGGCACCCGCCTGTATCACTATCTCAAACACCTTCACTTTTTCGCCCGTAAAATTGAGCAAACTACCTGCAACAATAAGATGCCCTGTCGAGGAGATAGGTAAAAATTCTGTCAAGCCTTCGACGATACCCATAATGATGATTTTGATGAGCAGCAGTGTATCCATGAAATGAGTTCTTAAAATTCAATCAGAATTGAGCTTGCTATGTTCATTAATTAATAAATTACGGAAGCGATTTTTTATTCATAGCGTAGCGCTTGTATGGGTAACAGACTGGCTGCCTTGCGGGCAGGATAAAACCCGAAAAAAATTCCTACAAAGGCTGAAAAACTCACCGAAAGAATTATCGATGCAGTAGATAATTGTGTTTGCCAACCCGCGATTTCGGCAATCAACCACGATCCTCCAACCCCCAACGCAATACCTATCAACCCACCGAGCACTGACAAAGTAACGGCTTCAACCAAAAATTGCGTGAGTATGTCGCGACTGCGCGCACCCACGGCAAGTCGCAGGCCTATTTCGCGCGTGCGCTCGGTAACGGATACCAGCATGATGTTCATGATCCCTATACCACCCACTATCAAAGACACCGATGCCACAGCAGCCAACAACATGGCCATAACGCGCGATGATTCTTCTTGCGCTTGCAGCATCTCAGTCATATTACGAACTGTCACCGGATCGGGTTGCGCTTCAGCAGTACGCATGCGCTGACGCAGTAAGGCACGAATTTTATCTTCTGCCTCGCTCATGCTTTCGCCATCGAAGACTTTTAGCTGAATCATGCCAACCTGACGTTGCTTACCAGGTTCTACGCCAATAATGCGGTTACGGGCAGTCGACAAGGGAACCATGATCACATCATCCTGATCATTGCCTGTCATGTTCTGACCTTTGCGCGAGAGTACGCCCACGATCGTTACCGGCACATTTTTTATGCGTATGGTTTGATCCATGGGATCGCCATCACCAAACAGCTCACGCGCCACGGTCTGACCTATCAACGCCACTTTACCCGCGCCTGAAAGCTCAGCAGGCTCAAACATACGGCCAGTTTCAAGAGACCAGTTACGCACCACAAAATAATCTGGTGTGATGCCAAAAACTTGCGTCGCCCAATTGGCATTTCCATTGACCACCTGGGCACTACCACGGTACGTGGGCGCCACGGCTTCGACTTCACTGACTTCACGTGCAATGGCCGTGGCATCATCTTCAGTTAAATCAGGTGTCACACCCGTACCGATACGCACACCATTCGATGTGCGCGCACCGGCTGTGATGATCATAAGATTTGAACCCAGACTTTTGATTTGCTCTTGTATGCGCAACTCAGCGCCCGCACCCACTGCCAGCATGGTAATCACAGCAGCCACACCAATAATGATGCCCAACATAGTCAATACGGATCTGAGTAAATTGACTCGTAATGCATTCAACGCCACACGCAAGGTTGCAAATAAATTCATTGCGTCTCCATCTGTGCAGCATTTAATTGGGTAAGTGCATTTGCGGGGGAATTTTTTATATCTGAAATTATTTTTCCATCACGGAAGGTCGCAATTCGTGAAGCAAAGGCAGCGATATCAGGCTCATGCGTGACCATCACTATGGTCATACGCTGGGTGTTGAGTTTCTGCAGCAAGGCCATGATCTCTATACTGGTACGTGAATCTAATGCACCGGTCGGTTCATCGGCCAAAATCAGCGAAGGATTATTTGCCAATGCGCGGGCTATAGCAACACGCTGCTGCTGGCCACCCGATAGTTGCGAAGGCTGATGATCCGTTCTGGCTCCCAAACCTACTTCTGACAATCTTGCCATGGCAAGTGCGCGGCGTTCAGATGAAGGTATGGCTGAATACAACAGGGGAAGCTCCACGTTTTCTAATGCGCTGGTACGCGGCAGCAAATTAAACTGCTGAAAAACAAAACCTATACGGCGATTACGTATGGTGGCGAGTTGATCGGTCGTTAAATCGGACACCTTTTCACCCGCTAAGCGATACTCACCCTCACTGGGTGTATCAAGACAGCCGAGTAAATTCATGAAGGTAGATTTGCCTGAACCTGAGGCGCCCATAATTGCGACGAACTCTCCTTCGCCAATATCCAGCGACACCTTATCAAGTGCTGTGACCGTGGTTGGACCCATGGTGTACATCTTGGACATGCCGCGCACTTCTATCAACGACGTCATGTGATTAGCTTTGCATGATTAAAACACGCGCGGAGCGCTACCCATACTTGGGGAGCGTCCACGTACCGCATCACTACCTTTGAGACCCGTCACCACTTCCATACCTTCTGTCAGACTTTCACCGGTGATTTCGGTCATCTGTCCGTCGCTGGCACCGGTCTTTACAGTCACGGCCTTGAGCTCGTTATTTTCTAAGCGATACAACTTAACGACGCCAGGCTCACCACGTTTTGAGCGACCTCCTGCATGCCCAGAATTCTCCTTAGCACCTGATTTATTGCGCTCAGATTGTTTGTCTGACTTGTCATCTGTCTTTGGTGGCGGACGAAAACGCAGGGCTGAATTGGGCACTTTGAGTACATCCTCATGCACAGAAGTCACTACGCGTACATTGGCAGTCATTCCAGGAAGTAGTGTTAGATCTGAATTTTGCGTGGAAATTGCTACCAAATATGTGACGACGTTAGACACCACTTGTGCGGATTTACGTATCTGTTTAACTTGACCTTCAAAGGTTCGTCCCGGGAAAGCATCTACTGTGAATGTCGCTTTTTGTCCTAATTGAATTTTGCCCACTTCGGATTCATCAATCGATGTGTCAACTCGCAAATCAGTCAGGTTTTCAGCGATGATAAATAATTCAGGTGCCTGCAAGCTGGCCGCAACAGTCTGTCCTTTATCCACGCTACGCTTGATGACTATTCCGTCAACGGGTGAGCGTATGGCTGTGCGCTCCAAATCAACACGTGCTTGCGCCAATGCCGCCTCACGCTGTTTCACCACAGCAGCAGCACTGCCTGCATTGGCTCGTGCCACCTCAACCTGTGCCTGAGCTGATTTGACTTGCTCTACCAAGGCATTCATGGTGGCACGTGCTTTATCGACTTCAGCTGTGGAGATGAATTTTTTTTCTGCTAATTGCTCTTTGCGCTCAAAGTCACGGCGCGCATCAATCAGACTGACTTCTATTTGCGATTGAAAAGCGCGTTGAGCCAAAATGGTCGCCTGCTGAGTTGCTACTTGGGCGCGCGCCGCATCCACATCTGCTTGAGCTTGTCGGACACGGTATTCAAAACTTTCTGGATCAATACGGGCGATCAATTGGTTTTTCTTGACTAGGCTATTGAAATCAACCAACACTTCTTTTAACTGTCCGGAAACCTGCGAGCCCACTTGCACAGAGATAACGGGTTGCAAAGTGCCTGTGGCAGCCACACTGGCTACCAGCCGACCTTTTTCTATGGCTGCCGTTCGATACTGAGGCACATCTGATTTCTTCCACCAGAACAGATATCCAGCACTCGCTATCACTAGGGCCAGAAGCAGTAACAACCAGATCCAGTGCCTTTTAAACCAGCTCATGTAAACCGCCATAAAAATTAATTAGAGCGATTTTACTTGGAATGACCTAAACGCACCGACGAGCCGGGGTATGCGGCATAAAAAAACCCGCAATCTCTGTACGAGGTTGCGGGCTTAGCTTTGTAACATCAATCAGGGAAATGCTGATTTATTGTGAATTTTATGGCGAGCCAGCGCAGCTGTGCGATATGGGGTCAAGTTAATCACAGGGTTAGTTTTGATTAGATAACCGAGATCGTCTCGCTTTTATTTATTCAGTGCTTCCTTAGCTATAGATAAGTCCTGATTAACTCTCTTCCGTATTTTCTGAAGCAGCGTCGGCTGCATTACTATCGGATTCCGATTCAGTGACTATCTCAGTACTTTCTTCAGAATTTCTTTTCGTTTTTTCTAATTGAGCATCACTAGCTACTGGATTTAATCCCACGCTAACAACCGGGGTCGCGCGACTGTCTTGTAGTGGCTGGGTACTGGCGGTTGATAAAGGTGCGGTAACGGTTTTCTTCTCATCTTTCTCTATCGGATAGGCAGGAAATTCTAAATTTATACGAGGTGATGCCGCCATACTTTTTCTTAGATTTTCTAAGCTTTCGGGGGTTACATTGTTTAGATAAAAAACGAACTCACTTTTTTTAAGTTGGGCTCTTTCGCGATCTGATTGCTTTGATGTCGTGATGTGACTTGAATAAAATTTTTCGACGTAAGCAAGACAAAAAGTAATTGGGTCTGCTTCGAATTTTTCATACTCTCCCGCACTCAATTCCAAAATAAGGTGTTCAAACGATTTGAGAAAATCTTCTGAAAGTTCATGGATCTCTGAGTAGTAATTGAAATTTCCCAAAAACTGCTTTCTTCTTTCTTCAGAAATTGTGTTTATCTGTACCGATGGCTGAATCCCTGAAATTTTTTTAGTATTATTTTTTCCGCGCGGGCTAAGTGCAATTTCTGATTCAGGTTTAACATAGCTCTTAACTTTTTCTGCCGCTGGTGCAAGAGCATCAATATCTTGCTTTTTAATAGTCGCAATGACATCACGTATGGATTTTTCAGCCGCTTGTCTTTCTTTATTTAATACGCCCTTATAAAATTTATCAAGGTACTTTTGGCAGAAAGGTATGGGGTCTTTTTCAAATTTCTCATACGCCTTATCCGACATTTCTGCCATTACATGATTTTGAAATGCCTTATAAAATTCCATTGAATACGTGCTTAGTTTGGCCAACTTACTGAAATCTCTGAAAAATTTTTGCCGTTGATAACTACTTTGTTTTTGTTTGATTTCTCGTTCTTTATCCCACTCTATTTTCTCGCGTATGCGAGGAGACAATGTTGTAGCTGCTTGCTCGCTAACCATACCGCTTCGTAATGGTGCAGCTTTTGTCGATTGTAGGGTTTTTGATTTAAGTAACTCACGACGACCTGATGCGTTTTCTTTCGGCGCTTTGCTGACGAGTTCTTTGCGTCCGCTCATTATTTGGATATAACCTCGCACCCTACTTTCGAATACATCACCCTTTAATTCTTTACGACTTAACATAATATCTGTGACGAATTTACCTGCCCTATGAGCGAAATACGAATTTGAAAATGAATTGAATTTTTCTGATCCAATCTTATGTTCATTGGTATATTTTTGTACAGATACACCCCATGCAATCATATAGCCTCGTGTTGATATGAAAGCTATCAATGCCTCTGAACGGAGGCTCATGATTTCTTTCATGTTGGTGCAATTTATTTTTTTTAACCAATAAACTACCGCATCATCTATACCCCTCAGCAACGATTTCCAAACTTCGGGAAGCTGTGAACTCGCCAAATTTTCATTTTCTCCACAAACCCACGTTATTAATGGTTTGATCACGGGATCCATTAAGTATTTTACTTTTTCTGATTGCTGCATTTCTTTAGGCCGCATTCCTTTAGCTGCAGTCTCCACTTGGTTAGCAACGGGTAGATAATTTTTCAGTACCGTTTTTCGCAATTCATTACATTCGGGCGTATTAAATACTTTCTCGGCCCAAGGCTGAAGAAATTTTTCTATAAGATTGATGGAGTCATAAAACGTACCATCACTCGTTGTGAAATTCAGCACTAGCAAGCCCCCCCTAAGTAACGGCTTGCCTTGATTAAATGTTGACGTTGGTGATGTAAAGCCTGCTGTTTGAACCTCCACTAATAAATTACCTAATTCGGTTGGGTCGATGTGTCCAGTTGTTAATGCTTCTTCAATCATTTTGTGTGATTTGGTGCTCAATTGGTCTGCCGGCATACCCTTTTGATTGCTCGCTACCGATGTAGCATTGCGGGCACTCACTGGGACGTTACTGGTGGAAACCGGCGCTGCCTGAGAGCTAGGCGTCTTAGGAATAGGTGGCAACGACCGCGCCGGTGGCGCAGATGATGGCGTTTGACCTTGCGTATTGGTATTCGACGTCGATGGACTGTTACCAGAATTCGGCTTAGGCGCATTGCCTGCGCGCGGTGACATGGTCCGGTGCGAGGCGAGAGCTTTGATAGAGCTTGGACTAGCCGGCGTGCGGGTTTTCAGCGTGGCTGTCGTTGATGAACCAGGTAGTTTCAATATTGGAACCTGCACCTTGGGCTTACTCTGGAAGATTTTTTTTGATTGATCTGTATTGGCTGGCTTTTCTTTCGGCTTTTCTTGAGTGTCTTGAGACAAATCTCCTTGGGTATGCTGTTCTTCCTGGCTAGAGTCGTCGTCGATCTGTTGTTGGGCAGTAGCATCTGGATTAAAAACTCCATCAATAGGGTTTTTCGCTACTGGTTTACTGGTCAGGGTTGGTGATTGCTCCTCCTTTTTATCCTTTGTCTTAGTGGGCGGGCTCTCAGCGCCTTGGGGTTTTTCGATTTCATTACTGGAATTACTCCTGCTGATTGGGGGAGTGCTCATAAAAGACCTCACAATGGATTAAAAGCCTGAGCGGTTAAAAAATCAGGCGGCTTTAGCTCTGTAACCCATTAATTTGGTCAGTTCCGTTGTTCGATAATCAAATTATTAATTCGGCAATCCTGGCATTAAAAATTTATGTTCTTTTTGCTTACGCACCAAGGAAATTGACATGCTCTGATGGAATTGGCGGTAAGGGCTTTGTTTTCTTGTTCACCATGCGCTCCCCGCCTGCGGCTTAATCATTACTTATATAAAGGCTTTGCTTGACTTACCTGGGATGCGGAACCTATATTGCTGACCCACCGGTTAGTAATTTATCGCATGCCATGCCCCTTGCCGACATCAAAACCAAACCTCGCTGGGAACGTCGCAAAGACGCCCGACCTCAGGAATTGCTAGCTGCTGCGCTAGACATATTCGTTGAGCGTGGCTATGCCGCTACCCGACTCGATGATGTCGCCGCCCGCGCCGGCGTATCCAAAGGCACGCTATATCTTTACTTCGAGAACAAAGAAGAATTATTCAAAGAGGTGGTGCGCGCCAATCTGGTATCGGCACTGGCTGAAGCAGAAGAGTATGTGAGCCACTACACCGGCAAAAGCCGCGATCTTTTACGCGGATTTATTTTGCGCTGGTGGAAACACGTAGGCGAAACCAAGCTATCGGGCATATCAAAATTAATGTTGGCCGAATCTGGGAATTTCCCTGACGTGGCGCGCTTTTATCATGAAGAAGTTATACAGCGCAGTAACGCACTCATTATCGGCCTGCTGGAACGCGGTATTGCGCGCGGCGAATTCCGACCCATAGACACCGTCAATGCCAATCTGGTCATAGTGGCGCCTGTCGTCATGCTGATGATGTGGAAACATTCTTTCCATAACTGTCGCCTGGAACCGATTTCAGCACCCGATTATCTGGATTGTTTTCTTGATTTGTTATTAAACGGCATTCAATCACCTTCAGGCTCACTACCTGACACTCACTCGCTTAATTAACCATGTCTAACCGCACCTGGCGTCGAATTATTGTTCTTCTTATCCTGCTTATTCTTGGTGGGGTTGGCACATCGTTGGCGCTACGTCCTAAGGCTGTTACCAAGCCTGCGGCTGCTGACATACCAAAAGCTGCGACAGTTCCCACCTTGGAATTTCTACCTTCGGAGATCTTTACTGCCAAACCTCTCGAGCTTCAGCAAATTCTCTCTCTCTCTGGAGCGCTTCAGGCAGTTGATATATCCAGTGTCAAAGCGCGCGTTGCTGCAGAAGTAAAGGAAATTTCTGTACGAGAAGGCGATACAGTCCGGGCCGGACAAATCGTCGCGAGAATGGATGTCACAGAATTTCAAGCACGTGTCGATCAAGCACGCGGCACACTGAATGCGGCTCGTGCTCAACTCGACATTGCTACAAAAAATCGCGATAACAATCGTACCTTGGTCGAAAAGGGATTCATTTCGAAAAATGCGTTCGACAACTCTGCCAGTCAATATGCTACCGCTGAGGCGAATGTCGAAGCGGCCAAGGGTGCACTAGATGTTGTTCAAAAATTAGTTAATGACACCGTCATTCGATCACCGATTTCTGGCGTAGTTGCTAAGCGGTATGTACAGGCGGGTGAAAAAGTATCTGCTGATAACAAGTTGCTCGATATTGTTAACCTTCAAAAACTGGAGCTCGAGGCTGCGGTTCCTACCAATGACATTATCAGTGTCACTATCGGTCAGCGTGTAAATTTGCATATCGATGGCTGGCCCCAAAGCATAGAAGGCAAAGTAGTACGGATTAATCCAGCCACACAATCTGGCTCGCGATCGGTTGTTGTTTATGTGCAGATTGCCAATCCACAAAACCAGCTGCGCTCTGGCATGTTCGCTGAAGCACAATTAATTGTGAAATCCAAATCCGGTGTGTTGGCACTTCCTCAAAATGCTCTGCGCAAAGATGGGAATGGAAGTTTTGTTTACGTGATTGAGGGCGATACTTTGGCACGCAAACCAGTTACCTTAGGGATGAATGGCCGCAGTGGAGATGACTACATGACAGAAGTTTTGTCAGGTCTTGATTTCGGCACGCAAGTCATACGTACTGACATGGGCAGCCTGCAACCCGGTGTTCGTGTGCACATTAACGCTGCTGTCAAATAAAAGGTTACTGATCCATGTGGTTCACTCGTATCAGTATCAGCAATCCTGTTCTTGCCACCATGATGATGGTGGCTTTCGTTGTACTCGGCTTATTTTCTTATAAGCGTTTACGTGTTGATCAGTTTCCAGATGTGACCTTTCCTATCGTGGTGGTACAAACAGACTATCCCGGTGCCGCACCTGAAACCGTAGAGAGTGATATTACCCGCAAAGTCGAAGAAGCAGTCAATACTATTAATGGCATTAACAGTCTTACTTCTCGATCGTATGAAGGACAGTCGATAGTCATTATAGAATTTGTGCTGACGGTCGACCCGGCACAGGCCGCACAAGACGTACGCGAAAAAGTCGCGTTAATTAAAGCGGCTTTTCGCAGAGAAGTAAAAGAACCGCGGGTAACACGTTTTGATCCGTCAGACAGACCAATATTCTCGCTGGCGGTGACAAATGATGCAGATAAAGGACGCTATAGCCTGCGTGAGCTCACAACGATTGCAGATCAGCTCGTCAAAAAACGACTGGAAAATGTGCGCGGCGTGGGCTCTGTTAACTTGGTTGGTGGTGTTAAACGTGAAATTCAAATTTACGTCAAGCCAGCTGAAATGCAGGCACTAAACATCAGCATAGATCAGGTACTCAATGCTGTTCGCAATGAAAACCAGGAGTTACCCGCTGGTGCGGTACGTGCTCTGGCAAATGAACAAATGGTACAGGTGCAGGGCCGACTTAAACGTCCGGAAGACTTCGAACGTATTGTTGTCGTCAAACGAGGTGGGCATGCGGTCTTATTAGGACAAATTGCTCGCGTAGTCGATAGCCAGCAAGAGCAAGAGAGCTTGGCTATATTTAATGGTCAACGCACATTAGCTCTAGACATCCTCAAGGCCCAAGGTCAAAACACCATAGAAGTAGCTGACGGCTTAAACAAGGTCATTAAAGAATTACAGCCCACCATGGATGCTCTGCATCCAGGCATCAAAATTGAAGTAATAAAAGATGGTTCGCGACAAATACGCGTGGGCGTTGAAAACGTACGCCGCACCCTGATCGAAGGGGCTTTATTAACTATCCTGATTGTATTTTTGTTTTTAAATTCATGGCGATCGACAGTTATTACTGGCTTAACACTGCCCGTATCATTAATCGGCACGTTTTTATTTATGGATATGTTTGGCTTCACAATCAATATGATCACGCTGATGGCACTGTCATTATGTGTGGGATTATTAATTGATGATGCAATTGTTGTGCGTGAAAATATAGTTCGTCATGCAGGCATGAAGGTTAATGGACGCTACAAGCAACCGCGTCAAGCTGCACTAGAGGGTACGCAAGAAATAGGCTTGGCTGTTCTCGCCACTACGTTTTCTATTGTTGCCGTGTTTATTCCTGTAGGCTTCATGGGCGGCATCATTGGTCGTTTCTTCCATCAGTTTGGTATTACTGTTGCCGCTGCAGTGCTGATATCGATGTTTGTATCGTTTACTCTGGATCCGATGTTGTCATCTATCTGGCACGATCCTGAAGTACACGGGCAACATGGCCCGCGACATGGTTGGTATGCAAACACCATAGGTCGCGTACTAGGACAATTTGAGAAACTGGTGCAATGGTTCTCGAGCTTGTACCAAATCGCATTGCGATGGTCACTTAAACATCGCGTAGCGACACTCATACTGGCGATCGCGACTTTTTTTGCTGGTCTGGCTATACCTGCTTCCGGATTAATAGGTAGTGAATTCGTACCGCAAGCGGATTATTCAGAAACCGGCGTGGTGTTCTACACGCCAGTAGGCTCATCGCTAGAATTCACAGAAAGTAAGGCACGCCAGGTTGAGGCTGCATTACGTGCACTACCTGAAGTGCGCGATCTGTACACCACGATTAATACGGGTACTTTGCAAGGCAAAAATTATGCGACGGTCTATGCGCGACTACTACCGCGCAGCGAACGCAAGCGCTCAACCAAGCAATTGAATCAGC
>Ga0315909_10006446_pt1 | contig 13243 bp, 15 predicted proteins | sample LakEriMetagenome_11_FD_203527 | JGI IMG/M metagenome (GOLD analysis project Ga0315909, IMG submission 203527) | Freshwater fungal communities from buoy surface, Lake Erie, Ohio, United States - Buoy 2 MA125 | ecosystem: Environmental > Aquatic > Freshwater > Lake | place: USA: Lake Erie, Ohio...
GCTGAACTTGACCAAGCAGAGTGGACAAGTCATTTTCGGATGCGAGATAGAGATTCTCAGATAAAGCTCCGGTTCTGTCTGCACGAAGCTTTATCTGGCCAGTTGATTCCTCGCCGCTGACGTATAAAACCCGAAGGCCCGACTTCGCACTGTTGGCAGCGACTTCTAGCAGCAGGGTCGATTTACCAACACCTGGTTCACCAGAAAGTAAAACAACCGCCCCAGGAACAATTCCGCCACCTAGAACTCGATCAAACTCTCCAACACCCGTTGGTCTGGAATGGACCTTATCGGTAGAGATTTCGGTGATTGGCTTGGCAGCAAAGTCATCGCCGATTAGAGCTGGTTTTATGGAGCGCACAATACCAGTGCCTCTACCGGCACCAACGGCGGTTAGTTGAACGGTGTCCCAAGCTTGGCACTCGCCGCAACGGCCAACCCACTTAGCTGTGGACCAGCCACACTCCACACAAGAAAACTCTGCCTTGGTCTTTGCCATGATCCTCCAATAGCTTTCAAACTTACCCTGACCCACCGATAAGGATGTGGGCCTAGGCTTAAACCATGGAAACAAAGCAGATAGCAATCCTTGGCACTGGCTCAATGGGTAAAGCAATTCTCAGCGGGATGCTAGCTGCTGGAACGAGCCCAGCTAGTGTTCGAGTGACCACCAAGTCAAAAGCCAGTGCAGACGCTATTTTCTCTAACCATGGAGTTCAAGCCACCGCCTTGGAATCAGACTCGGCCGCAAATTCTTCAGCAGCTAAGGATGCAGACCTAGTTATCTTGGCTGTAAAACCAAACATGATTCTTGAAACCCTTAGCGAAGTTGCTTCCGTTCTAAAGCCCGACTGCTTAGTTGTTTCCGTTGCCGCAGGTATCACCACCGCAGCCATGGAAGAGCAGCTATCAGGTAATGCAGCAGTTGTTCGGGCCATGCCAAACACCCCATCCGTTGTTGGCTTGGGGGTTACTGGGATTAGCAAAGGTTCCAATGTTTCGGCTAAGCAACTAGATCTAGCCGTTGAGCTTTTTTCTAGTGTGGGTAAAGTCCTGGTTGTTGATGAGAGCAAAATCGATGCTCTCAGCACAATATCGGGCTCCGGCCCAGCTTATGTTTTTTACTTTGCCGAAAAACTCATCACCGCAGCAAAGTCTCTAGGATTTAGCGAGCAAGAGGCGAGCCTGATGGTGAAAGAAACTTTCCTAGGATCAGCAACCTTGCTCGCAACTTCATCGAGCTCTCCAGAAGAACTAAGGCAACAAGTAACTTCTCCGAACGGAACCACGATGCAAGCTACAGGAAGATTCGATACTGCAGATCTAGAACGAGTTTTCATTGAAGCAACCGAAGCGGCTTTGGCCAGGGCAAAAGAGTTAGGTAAAGTTAAGCCATGACCGACATTTTCAAAGCCCTGGCAAATCCAAAAGCCCGTTTGGTTCTAGAGACCCTAGCCAAAACTCCGTCTTCGACTGCTTCGAAGCTTGCTGAAGCCAGCAAAGTTTCCTCGGAACAAGTAACAGCGCAGCTGACCGTACTTGTTGAGGCAAGACTGGTTCGTTCAACTGGTTCTGGCACCAGCAAGAAGTATTCAATAAACGCTAAGGGCTTCACGCCCTACTTGACTTGGTTTGCCAAGGTAGCTGAATCTCAGGCGGTTGCAAAACTTGAGCAACAGGTGACTGAGCTTGGTGGCAAGGTGGGAAGCGCCGTTTCTACCGGAACCAAATGGGTTTCAGGGCAAGTGAGTGCCAATGTTGATATTGACCACAAGAAACTTGGAAAGCAGCTTGGCAGGATGCTGGCCGATGTGAAAACTGAAGCCCAAAAAGAAGTAAAGGGCGTTCAAAAAGACGCAAAAAGAATTGTCAAGACTGTGAAGGCACGCATCAAGACCGGGAAGTAATTTCCCCTAAGAGTGCTTCAACCTTCGACTTTATGTTGTTTCTAATCTCTCGGACCTTTTCAATCGGCTGATCTTTGGGATCGTCCAATGGCCAATCAAGATAAGTCTTACCTGGGAAAAATGGACATGCATCGCCACAACCCATCGTGATCACATAATCGCTAGCAATTACCTTCTCGTCAGACAGCTTCTCCGGAACAGACGAGGATAAATCAATTCCCTCTTCAAGCATCACCGCCAGTGCCATCGGATTGATTTGTGCTCCAGGATCGGTTCCAGCAGATAACACCTGAACACTTTCTCCGCCAAGGTGCTTTAGGTACCCTGCTGCCATTTGTGAACGGCCAGCGTTGTGGACACAAACAAACAAGACCGTAGCTTTAGTTTCCACCGTTAGCCCTTTTTCTTGACGCGGATCAAAACCTCATTGTGTTTTAGAAATCCTGGCTTCCAAGGAGGATCAAACCTGGACCAATAAAGATTTCCTTGGGGAACTAGTCCAGCTTTGGCGACTTCCTCGAGGAGCTTTGTGCCTTCACGTTCGAATTTTTCCTTGTTCCAGGAGCCACCAAATTTTCTGGCAGCTGCAAGATGAGCTGGCACTCGAACGACGGTTACCTTTGAGTCTGCGGGTGAGGGAGTATTGGATTCGTCCATCTCTTCCGGCATAACAAAACGCACCTTGTGCCTGCTGGTTGTTACCGATTCCTGAATAACGGGAGCTGTCATCGCGATAGCCTGCCTGGCCCTGTTGTTACCACTTATAAAGTTCACCAAGGGCCTAAATCCAATGCTTCCTGCGTTGATGAAGTCGCCGGATACCTCTGTCTCTATTTGCATTCCTGCCGGATAGTCTCGAAGTTCCATATCGGGGTAGCGCTTTAGGACGGTATAGGGCTGTTTCTCGGTCATGTATTCAAGTGTAGTTATGGCCAATTTTTGGCAACCAAGTCCTAGTAAACGGCAGGTAAATTCTGACCAAAGTTGAGCGCCTCAAGCGCAACAGCTAAGCTAGCTAAGTTGCCCAATTGGGCTAGAAAATATATGAGGTTTCTGTGGGTTCAGTAATAAAAAAGCGTCGCAAGCGTATGTCTAAGAAGAAGCACCGCAAGCTACTTCGGAAGACTCGCCACCAGCGTCGCAATAAGAAGTAATCGCGCTACTCGCGGTTAGCTTTTAGTTCCCGCTTCTTGAAATCGTAAATCGGCCAATCTGCGGCCTTCGCATATCTAGTCAAAATCTTGTCTGGGTTAACTGCAACCGGATGTCCAACAGCAGTCAGCATCGGAAGATCGTTTTGTGAATCGCTGTAGGCATAAGAGCGCTTCAGGCTCAAGTTTCTATCTTTAGCGAGGGCCTTTAATGCCTTCCTCTTCTCAGCACCGTGAATTGGCTTACCAACCAACTTCCCGGTGAGAATTCCATTTTTTCTCTCAACCTTGGTACCAATGGCACCGGTTAGACCAAGCTCGTGCGCAATCACGTCGCCTAGCTCTTGGGGAGCCGCGGTGACCAACCACACTTCTCTGCCCTGTTTGATGTGGTCTTTGGCAAGCCTTACGGTCTCTGGCCAAAGCTTGAGCTTGATGTGCTTCTCGTAAACCTCGTCCACAAGCTCCTGAAGATCAGAAACTCTTTGGCCTTCAACAAGAGACAACGCTCGATCTTTAAGCGCGCTTAGCTTGGTGTTGTTCTCACCTTTCCAGATGAAAACAAATTGGTGCCAAGCAAAGCGCCAAAAGTCTTTTCTACTGAAGAACTTTCGTTCAAAAGCAGATTTACCAAATAGGAAGCTACTGGATCCGCGCAAGATAGTGTTATCGACATCGAAGAAGGCAGCAGCTACTTTGGACTGCTCTTTCTTTGCGGATTTGGCTTTATTAGACACCCGCTAAGTTTAACCTGTGGCCACAGTTATTTCTCTCCAGCTTTTGACCAAACCGGGCTGTCATCTATGTGATGAGGCCAGGATGGTTGTAGAAACGGTAGTTTCACAGTTTCGTAGCGTTCACGCTGGTGTAGCTGCCAACATTCAGGTTCAAATTGATGAAATCAACATTCTGGAAGATCAAGAGCTATTGAATCTTTATGGCGAAGAGATACCGGTTTTGCAAATCAATGGAAAAACTCATGGATACTGGCGAATTGATCCAATTCGCCTTCTTGAAGCCTTAGAGGAAACGGTTAGTTAGGGCTCTAGTCGGTTTGGACCACGGAACAAGAAACCGACTTCGCGAATGCTTGGCTGATGGAACATCAGCATAATCACGCGAAGTAATCCCATTCCAAACCCACCGTGGGTTGGAGCGCCGTAACGGAAAAAGTCGATGTAAGTTTTTAGACCTTCTGGGTCAAGACCTTTTTGCTTAGCTTGTTCGATTAGAACACCCACCCGGTGCTCACGCTGCGCACCGGTAGTAATTTCTGTTCCACGCCAGATCAAGTCGTAGCTCTTGGTTAGTTCTTGGTTTCCCTCGTGTCTCATGTGATAAAACGGACGAACACTAGATGGGTAATCAGTTAGAAAAACAAACTCGTGGTTGAAAGTTTCGGCAACATGAGCTGCAATTTGTCTTTCACCTTCTGGATCCATGTCGCCACCACGAACTACCTCATGACCACGGGCTTTCACGATGTCGACGGCCTCTGCAAGTGGGATTCTTGGGAAGGGTCTAGAAGGAACAATCACATCGATGGCAAAGAGTCGCTTGATCTCTTCACCATGAGATTCCTTCACGGCAGAAATGGCGGCGACCATTAGCTCTTCTTGGATGTTCATTATGTCTTCGTGGGAATCAATCCATGAAACTTCCATGTCCACTGACGTGAACTCAGTTGCGTGGCGTGAAGTAAAGGAAGGGTCCGCTCTGAAAACTGGGCCGATTTCAAAGATGCGTCCAAGACCCGCCATCATGGCCATCTGCTTGTAGAACTGAGGTGATTGGGCCAGGTAGGCAAAACCCTCAAAGTACTCGAGCTTGAATAGCTCGGCGTTGGACTCCGACGCTGATGCCATCAGCTTCGGGGAGTGAATCTCTGTGAAACCGTTTGCTAGCCAGTAGCTTCGCCAAGCGGCCTCGATGGTGGTTTGAACCTTGAAAACCAGATTCATCTCTGGTCGGCGCATGTCTAGAAAGCGCCAGTCCAGCCTCTTGTCAATCGAAGTGTCATCGGCAATCGGGGTTTCTGGCTCCGAAAGCGTAACGATCTCTAGATCATCGAGCTGAATTTCCAGTCCGCCAAGCTTGACTCGCTCGTCGTGGACCAGGCGACCCTTGACCCAAATGAAGCTTCCGTTGGTGAGAGTCGATACTTTATCGGCTAGCGCATCTTGATCTTCGGGTCTTGGGTAGGTGACCTGAACGTCGCCTGACTCATCCCTGAGAATGATGAATTGAATGCGCTTTTGGTCTCTGAGTTTTTCAACCCAACCACCTAGGACAACGGGACCATCTTTCATGGCCGCTAGGTCTTTTACTAAGTCTCTCTCGCGCATTAAATTTGCTTTCTTATTTCTGGCTTAGGCCCCAAGTTTAGCGGAGGGTAGACTTAGTGTTATGCCCGCAACCCGTATCCATCTGGTGCGCCACGGGGAAGTACACAACCCCGATGGTGTGCTTTATGGGCGTTTGCCAAACTTCGGTTTATCCCAGCTGGGTCACCAAATGGCTGAACTCTCAGCCGATCACATCCGATCAAGCGGCGCCAAAGTATCCAGGCTCTTAGCTTCGCCACTTCAAAGAACACTCGAATCCGCCAAGCCAATTGCTGAGCGCTTCAATGTTCCAGTTGAAGTCGAAGACGAAATCATTGAGCCAGACAACATATTTGAGGGTCACTCAGTCAGCCTGAAAACCATAGTTCGAAACCCTAGATTCTTGCTTCGTCTTCACAACCCATTCCGCCCGTCCTGGGGAGAACCCTTCCTTGAAATCCAGCGTCGGATGGTCGGTGCCATGGAAAGAGCATGGGCAGAAACTGCCTCGGGCGAGGTAGTAATGGTGAGCCACCAGCTGCCCATATGGATGGTGCACCGCTACAGCCAGGGCCAAAGACTCTCCCACGATCCACGCCAAAGACGCTGTGATCTTTCCAGCATTACAAGCTTTGAATTCAACGAAGGCTCTTTACGCGAGGTTTCCTACCACGACCCCGCTAAGCCACTTCGGATGAAGGCAACCGATCGGGGTGCCGTTTGAAAAAAGTAGCCATAGCAATGATTCTTACGGCATTTGTTTTAACCTCTTCAGGCTGCGCTACTGACTCGCTGGCCGAACAATTCCGCGAAGGCGACAACAAAAACTACATCGCAGGAGATGGCACAGTAACCGAATATGCTTTGGGCTCAAGACCAAAAGCTGCTGATTGGTCTGGGGTTAGTGAAAGCGGAGACAATCTTTCAAGCGATCAACTAACTGGTGTCATCACGGTGATTAACTTTTGGTACGCGGGTTGTGCGCCATGCAGAGTTGAGATGCCGGAACTAATTGAATTGCAAGAACAGTTTCTAAGCGACGAAGTTCAATTCATCGGGGTTAACGTTAGAGATACTGCAGAAACCGCGCTGGCTTTTGCAAGACAAGTGAATCTTAATTTCCCGTCCGTTATGGACGCAAAAACCGGATCGGTGGTTTTGGGATTCACTGGTGTAGTTACCCCACAAGCCGTGCCAACAACTTTGGTGATTGATTCCGAAGGAAACGTCTCCGCAAGAGTGCTTGGAAGAATCGATAAAGGAATTCTGGAAGAACTAATCAAGACCGTAGTCAGGGAGAAAAATTGAATCCCGCTGAGATAGTTCTAAATGGTTCACTACTTGCCGCGATGCCTCTGGCGTTACTAGCTGGACTAATCTCTTTTGTTTCACCATGTGTGCTGCCACTTGTTCCTGGATACCTTGGTTACATCACCGGTGTTGCAGATGGTTCGGCCAAAAAATCAAGATTAATCATTGGTTCTTTGCTATTTGTGCTGGGCTTTACCGCAGTGTTTGTTTCCTTCGGTGCACTGTTTGGTGGCATTGGAATGTTGATTTATATCAATAACCTAGTTTGGGTTCAGCAGGTTCTTGGCGTGATCATCATTTTGCTGGGGCTGGTATTGATTGGGCAGTTTTCATTCCTCCAGCAAACTTTCAAAACTTCTTTAAAGCCAAAAATTGGACTCGCTGGAGCACCACTGCTTGGTGTGGCATTTGGTCTTGGTTGGACCCCCTGCATTGGCCCAACCCTTGCAGCTGTTCTTACTCTCGCTTCCGATGCTGGTTCACCGGGTCGCGGGGCACTGCTGGCATTTTTGTACTCAATCGGAATCGGTTTACCGTTTATTGCAATTGCCGCAGGTTTTGGTTGGGCCACCAAGTCAGTGAGTTTTGTAAAAAAGTACATCAGAACTTTCAACATCGCCGGTGGCGTCATGTTGATTCTTCTTGGTATCGCACTTGCAACTGGTCTGTGGATCGGATTCGCTTCTTGGATTCAGGGGGTGTTTGGTGTCTTTACCCCAGCGCTATGACGCTCCTGACATAGGACTAACTGGTTGGTCCAGATGGATTTGGCGACAGCTAACCAGCATGAAAACAGCACTAATACTTCTGCTGCTATTGGCAGCTGCAGCAGTTCCAGGTTCGATTTATCCGCAGCGCTCGGCTGACCCTAACGGCGTCGCGCAATTTTTTGATAACAATCCCGAGCTAGCACCGGTTTTAGATTTCTTCCAGCTCTTTGATGTTTACGGATCTATTTGGTTCTCGGCGATTTATATTCTTCTATTTACCTCATTGGTTGGATGCGTTCTTCCAAGAACCAAAGTGCACTATGACGCCCTGCGTCAAGAGCCAGTGAAAACTCCAACAATTTTGTCTCGTATGCCTGCCTACCAAAAATCGACTACCCCAAAGGGCCTAGACCCGGTTCAGGTGGGAATGAAGATTCTCAAGGACAGAGGGTACAGAGTAATCAAGCGTGGAAATTCAATCAGCGCTGAAAAGGGTTACATGCGCGAAACTGGAAACCTGGTTTTTCACCTATCCCTAGTCGGAGTCTTGATTGCGGTTGGTGTTGGCGGTGGCTACAGTTTTTCCGGCCAAAGAGTGTTGGCTGAGGGTGACACATTCGTGAACAACCTCGCCGGCTTTGATTCTTTGTCACCAGGTCTGTTTTTTAACCCTGAGACCCTTAAGCCACTTAGCGTTACCTTGGACAAGTTTGAGGTTGATTACGACTTCACAAACAAGACCAACATCGGAGCCCCGCTAGATTTTCGTGCGACTGTCACCCGAAAAACTAGTCCTGAGGATCCAGGCGAAACCTCAGTGATTCAGGTCAATTCACCTTTGGATGAGCCAGGTGCAAGTCTTTATCTGACAGGGCACGGCTACGCACCTGAGATCACCGTTCGAGATGCCAATGGCGACATTAGCTACTCCGGTGCAACAATTTTTCTCCCGCAAGATAACAACATGACCTCGATTGGAATTATCAAGGTTCCTGACAATCAACCGGAGCAAATTGGAATTGTCGCTTTCTTCTATCCAACTGCGGCAGAGCTTTCTACCGGTGCTTACACATCTATGTTCCCAGGAGTTGTGAACCCACTGATCTCGATGAATGTTTATACCGGTGATCTTGGGCTTGATAGCGGTCAGTCACTAAACGTGTATGCACTAGATACCGAAAGACTCAATCAGGTTGCAGGACGGGATGCACCAACCCCTGGAATTGTTTTGGAACTTGGCCAAACCAAAGATCTTCCAAACGGCTTAGGAACAGTAACGTTCGATGGCATCAAGAGATTCGCTTCCTTAGACATCGCACACAACCCAGGCCAGTTCTGGGTATTGCTGTTTTCATTGCTTGCTTTGGCTGGAGTCATTGTTGGATTGATTACTCCCCGCCGCAGGGTTTGGGTGAAGAGCACAGCTTCGGGCTTTGAAGTCGCAGCACTTTCCAAGCGTGAGGATCCAAGACTTGAAGAAGTTGTTAGAGAATTAACACAAGAGATAAAAAAAGGGAAGTAAATGAACTCCGTTGTCCTGAATGAAAGCCTGTCCCAGGCATCTTTACTGGTGATATTTGCTTCCATGTTGGTGTTTACCGCAGCCTTCTTAGTATCAGGCTGGCACCTTTCTAAAGCGGCTAGCAAGAAGGTAAAAGAGGTCAAGGCCTCATCGGCCCTAGAGCGCGTTGGACTCTCTCTGGCAGTCATCGCAACCCTTGTTTTGGCAGCTGGCGTAATCATGCGCGGAATTGCCGCTGCGAGAGTTCCTTGGTCAAACCTTTACGAGTACTCAATCACCGGCGCACTAATTCTGATGATGATTTTCTTGATTTCTATTCGCATTCCAGAAGTTCGCATCCTTGCTACTTTCGTAGTTGGATTTGTGCTTCTTGTGCTTGGCACCGCTGTATCACTTTTTTACGTAGAAGTTCAATCACTGATGCCAGCCCTACAAAGCTTCTGGCTCGTGATCCACGTATTGGTAGCACTTTTGGCAACTGCTTTCTTTAGTATTGCGGCAGCACTATCAACCGCGTATCTACTCAAGACCGCCAACTGGGTTGAGAAAGCAAAAACTAAAGGAGTTGCGAATTTCAAGCGCGTAATGGGGATCTTTCCAAAGAAAGAAACTCTTGAGCAGCTTGCCTACAGATTCAACATTGTTGGTTTCATTCTTTGGAGCTTCACGCTGATTGCAGGTGCTATTTGGGCAGAGCGTGCCTGGCACCGCTACTGGGGTTGGGACACCAAAGAAGTTTGGACATTTATTATTTGGACAATCTACGCCGGTTACCTACACGCCAATGCCACAAGAGGTTGGACCGGTAAGCGTGCAGTTTGGTTAGGGCTTGTTGGTTTTGCTGCCGTTGTTTTCAACTTCACGATCGTGAACATGTTCTTCAAAGGGCTACACGTTTACTCAGGACTCTAAACCTAGAATCCTCGAGCAACGCTCCAACCTTGCGATCCACCAGTCATACCTGTGATCTTCTGCTTTCAATATCTCAAGCGATGAAGTGTTAATCTCTGGACGACGAAGTTCAAGGATTCCGTTTTCTGGAACTAGCCGGTCAGCTGCTAGGTCGCCACCAAAGAGGTAACCCGTTCCAAGTCCTGCGTCGTAGTTCAATTCCGGAAGGCAGGAAGCGAAGTGCAATTCAGCAGCTAAACCAATTGAAGACTGCATGGCACTTGAGGCGCAGATTTTAAGCTCTGAAGAATTGGCAACAGCAAGTGCACTCTTGATTCCGCCAAGTGGAGCACTTTTTAGAACTAGTAGGTCAGCAGCTCCTGCCAGCTCAACAGCAAGCGGGTCGGAAGCTCTTCTAACTGATTCGTCGGCTGCAATCAATGTTTTTTGTCCGCGCTTGGAAATCTCAATTCGAAGCTCAGCCATTTCCGCGATTGTTGCAACCGGTTGCTCGAAGAATTCAAGGTCAATTGCGTTGTTTCCTAGCTCGGTAAGTAGTTCTAGAGCCCCCGCAACTGTGTATCCACCATTTGCATCTAGTCGCAGCTTGCCGTCGGGGTATAAGTTCTTTGCTTCAAGAATTCGAGCCAGGTCGTCGGCAGCAGTTTGTTTTGGGTCGGCAACTTTGATCTTTACAGTTGAGAATTTTCCTGCGCGGCCAAGTACTTTTGCTACCTCTTCGGCTGGAACCGCAGGCAAAATGGCGTTCACGGGAACCATCTTTCTTACCGGTTCTGGAAGATCTTCAAAGCCCCACTCGATGGCGGCTTCTAACCAGGTGGCCGCTTCTTCATCGTCGTACTCTGTGAAGGCCGCCCATTCACTCCAGCCATTAGGGCCTTCGAAGACCAGTAGCTCTCGCTCAGTTAGTCCGCGGAATTTGGTACGTAGCGGAATGCTTACAACCTTGGCGGTAGCAACTAGTTCATTCAGGCGAGGCTTCACATTGTTAGTCTAGGAGCATGGCAAATCAAGTTTCTGAGCTTTTCGACGCCAGCATTTGGCACCAAGTGCCAGGTTTTGAGAAGCAAACAGACATCACTTATCACCAGCACAACTCGTTGGGCGTGGTGCGAATTGCCTTTAACCGACCAGAAGTGCGTAATGCCTTCAGACCAAAAACAGTAGACGAGCTAGCAGCCAGCCTCGAGCACGCCCGAACTAATTCAAAAGTTGGCGTTGTATTGCTAACCGGTAATGGACCATCTGCAAAAGATGGTGGCTGGGCATTTTCTAGTGGCGGCGATCAAAGAGTTCGTGGCAAAGATGGCTATCAGTACGCCGACGATGAGCAAGTCCTAGACCCTGAATATTCAGGCCGCCTTCACATTCTTGAAGTCCAAAGACTCATTCGCTTTATGCCAAAGGTAGTAATTGCCCTGGTTCCAGGCTGGGCAGCAGGTGGTGGACATTCGCTGAACGTGGTTTGCGATCTAAGCATTGCGAGCATCGAGCACGCCAAGTTCAAGCAAACGGATGCTGATGTTGGATCCTTTGATGGAGGATTTGGTAGCGCCTATCTTGCCCGCCAGGCTGGCCAAAAATTCGCTCGTGAAATCTTCTTCTTAGGCCAAGAGTATGACGCCAAGAAAGCAGTGAGCATGGGGGTAGTGAACCTAGCGGTAGACCACAAAGACTTGGAAAAAGTAGGACTCGAGTGGGCTGCAGAAATCATGAGAAAGTCTCCGACTTCGATTCGAATGCTGAAGTATGCGATGAACGCGATTGATGATGGCCTTGTCGGACAACAGCTATTTGCAGGAGAAGCAACCAGGTTGGCTTACGCCACCGAAGAGGCTGCCGAAGGCAAAAACGCATTCTTGGAAAAGCGCGCCCCAAACTGGGCGCCGTATCCTTGGCACTTCTAATCAAAAAATGCCAAAGCCACTAGTCGTAGTACCTGCTAACGAGACCGTAAACGCGTTACAAGTAATGATTGATGTTCTTGCTTCCAAGAAAGCAATCTTTGTTTGCCCAGCTGCAATCAATGGTGTGATGCCAGAATTTGATCCAACTCCAGAGTTTGTTGACGATCAGATAGCTTGCGTTGTGGAGAGCTCGGGATCTACCGGAACCCCAAAGAGGATTTCAATTTCCCTTAAAGCACTTGAGCACGCCGCAACCGCCGGACAGGAGAGACTGGGACCTGCTGGTCAGTGGCTATTGGCGCTGCCGATTAATTTCATTGCCGGTCAGCAAGTCCTAATGCGCTCGGTTCTTGCAGATACACAACCGGTGATGATGAATACCGCTTTACCTTTTACTACCGAGGCATTTTTCCGATCAGCAAACTTGCTTAGTCACACTAATAAATACACCTCACTTGTTCCAACCCAGTTAGCAAAGCTAGTTGCTGCTTGTGAGAGTGACAAAGCATTGCTTGAGACGCTAAGAGGTTTTAGAGCAATTTTGGTTGGCGGACAAGCAACTGCGCTAGAGCTTCAAGAACGAGCACGGGCCCTTGGCCTAAAAGTAGTCATCAGCTACGGCATGACAGAAACTTCCGGTGGATGCGTATATGACGGAATTCCTCTTGAAGGAGTCAGGCTGAAAATTGCACCAGATGGCAGATTACTAATCCAAGGCAAAACTTTGGCTGAAGATCAAGATGATTGGATTTTTACCAATGACCTTGCGGAGCTTTCCGAGAGTGGCAAGTTGGTTATCTTAGGCAGAGCTGATCGAGTGATTATTTCTGGTGGGCTCAAAGTTTCACTTGATCGTGTTGAGTATCTGGGAGCTGAGCTTCCAGGCGTTGAGGAATTGTGCGCGGTAGCGATAAGCGATGAAACCTGGGGTGAAAGAGTCGGTGTTTGTTACGTTGGCTCTCCAGAGGTGGCCGACGATATCGCAAATCAACTTGCCGCACTCTTTGGCCCAGCTGGCAAGCCAATAAGGGTAATCAGAGTTGATAAACTTCCAAAGCTTGCAACATCAAAAATAGATACCATCTCGGTTTCAAAGTTGTTTTCTCAGGAGTCAATTTGAAAAACAAGAACATGCGCCTCTGGATTGAGGGGGCGAGACTTCGCACCCTTCCACTAGCTATTGCACCAGTAGCAATTGGGGCTGGAGCCGCAGATGCCATGCAGCGCTTTGACTTACTGCTATCTGTTCTTGCATTAGGTGTTGCTTTGTTCTTGCAAATAGGCGTCAACTTCGCCAATGACTACTCTGACGGTATTCGCGGAACTGATGACAAGCGTGTTGGCCCACTAAGGCTTACCGGATCAAAATCTGTAAAACCAGAGTCAGTGAAAACTGCCGCGATGCTGTTTTTCATTCTGGCAGCAGCAAGTGGTTTTGAGATTGTTGTCATAACCGGTCAGTGGTGGCTAATTGCAGTTGGGTTGTTATCGATTGTTGC
>Ga0315909_10006447_pt1 | contig 13241 bp, 7 predicted proteins | sample LakEriMetagenome_11_FD_203527 | JGI IMG/M metagenome (GOLD analysis project Ga0315909, IMG submission 203527) | Freshwater fungal communities from buoy surface, Lake Erie, Ohio, United States - Buoy 2 MA125 | ecosystem: Environmental > Aquatic > Freshwater > Lake | place: USA: Lake Erie, Ohio...
CTCGAGCAGTTCGGGATGGGAGGCCGGGTTGTCGTCGCGGAAGTCGTCGATCGGCTCCACGATCCCGACCCCCATCACCTTGCGCCAGAGCCGGTTGGCGATCGCGCGGGCGAACTGCCGGTTGTCGCGGGAGGTGAGCCAGGCGGCGAACTTCTCGCGGCCGTCGGCGTTCGCCGCGGAGGGGGGGATCTCGCCCCAGAGCACCCGCGGTGAGACGGCCGCCAACGGCTTGTCGTCGTCGTACTGGTAGTCGTGCGGCAGGAGCAGCTTCGCCTGCTCGTAGTTGACGCTCGTGAGGTTGGCGCCCAGGAAGAGCCGGGCCTCGTTGGGCAGCTTCCTGTCCTTGACCTTCGACTGGATCGCCTGGCTGATCTCCCGGATCTGCCTGGCCGCCACCGCGTTCTCCTCCCGCGCCTTCCTCATGTCCTCCTTCGACACGCCCGCCTTCTTGTCGCGCGCGCCCGCGATCCGCGTGCGGGTGCCGGAGGTGAAGGCGGCCAGCTCGTAGAACTGGTGCTGCGTCCACTTGTCGAACGGGTGGTCGTGGCACTGGGCGCAGCCGATCTGCGTGCCGAGGAACACCCGCACGGTGTTGTCGACGTAGGGCAACGGCATGCCCTTGTCGCGGAGCTGGAAGCCGACAGCGGGGTTTTCCCAGACCTTGCCGTCGGCCGTGAGCATCTCGCGGACCCAGGCGTCGTACGGCCTGTTCTCGGCGATCGAACGCTTGACCCAGTCGAGGTAGGGCTCGAAGAAGAGGTCCTTCTGGGGCCGCTCGCAGAGCCGGAGGATGTCGGCCCAGAAGTTGTAGGTGTGGCTGACGTAGTCGGGGCTCTCCAGGAGCGACTCGATCAGGTCGTCGCGCTTCGACGGCGCCTTCGAGTCGAGGAACCGCACCGTCTCATCGAACGTGGGAATCCTCCCGCCGAGCTCGAGGTAGATCCGGCGGACGAATTGGCCGTCGTCGAGCGGCTTGCTCCCGGCGACGGCGTGCTCCTGCCAGTGCTTCTCGAGCAGCTCGTCGATCCTGGCGGCCGCCGCCGCCACGTCCTTCCGGGCGGAGCGGTCGATCGGCGCCACCTGCATGATCGTGCCCACCGGCTCGGTCAGGACGGCCTTCGGCAGACTGGTCTTCGGCGGCGCGTCGGGCTTCCTCTGCGCGTTCTTCGCGGCGCGGGAGGTCTTCGCGGTGGCCGGTCGGCCGGCCGCCGCGCCGGCTGCCGCCACGACCGCGACGGCGAGGCCGCAGGCCAAGGCCCTCCGGGCGAGGGTCGCTGAACGGCAACGCATGCTTAATTGGTCGGTCTGCATGGTGGTCGTGATCCCGGGAGGCACCGCGATCGGCCGCCGCGCATCGTACGGAACCGGCCAGTCGCCGGGAAACGGCGCGTTCGCCGGCGGATCCTTCAACGTCCGTCCCCGGACATTGTTGCGGCTTGGCCTGGGCCCGCGGAGGCCTGTCACTCCCGGAGTTTGCCGGCCCTCCGCCCGTCAGAATGCGTTTTTCAGCCGCCGCAGGGCCTCTTCCAGCCGGGCGGTGGGGCAGGCGGTGTTGATGCGGATGAAGCCCGGCAGGCCGAACTCCCGGCCGTCGGAGGGCCCCAGGCCCGCCCGCTCGCAGGCCGCACGTGGATCGGCGATACCGGTGCCCCGGCAGTCGATCCACACGAGATAGGTGGCCGCCGGCGGCACGCAGGAGAGGCCCGGAATGCCGCGCACCACCGCGAGGGCGAGATCGCGGTGCCGGCGCAGGACCGTGAGCAGCCGGCGTCGCCAGCCGTCGCCGTGCCGCCAGGCCGCCTCCGCCGCCGCGTAGCCGAGAGGATCGACCATCGGCACGAGGCCGCCTCCCGCCGGCCGCCACCGCCGCCGCAGCGCCGCGTCGGGCAGGATCGCCGCCGCGCAGCCCAGGCCGGCGAGGTTCCAGGTCTTCGACGGGGCCGTCAGCGTGACCGCCCGCCGGGCCGCAGGGTGGTCGAGGCTGGCGAAGGGCACGTGCGGCTGATCCGCGTCGAGCACGAGGTCGCTCCAGATCTCGTCGGAGACGACGGTGAGCCGGTGCCGGTCGGCGAACTCCGCCAGCCGCAGGAGGTCGTCCCGCGCGAAGACCGTGCCGGTCGGGTTGTGCGGATGACACAGCCAGAAGATTCTCGCGCGGGGCGTCACCGCAGCGCCGAGCGCGTCCCAGTCGATCCGCCATGCCGCCGCGGTCGCGGCCAGCGGCACGCGGACGAGCCGCCGGCCCGCCATCCCCGGAAGGGAGAGAAACGGCGGATAGACGGGTGTGAACGAGAGGATCTCGTCGTCGGGCTCGGCGAGCAGCCGGGCGGTGAGCGCCAGCCCCGTGACAACGCCGGGCGTGCCGACGACCCACGCGGGGTCGATGCCGAAGCCGTGCAGCGACTCCAGGTGCGCGGCGAGGGCCGTCGCGAACCCCGGCGGGTCGTGCGTGTAGCCGAAGACGCCGTGGTCCACCCGCCGCCGCACCGCGTCGAGAACCTCCGGCGGCGCGCGGAAGTCCATGTCGGCCACCCACACCGGCAGGACGTCGCGGCCGGCGTAGCGGTCCCACTTCTCGGAGCCCGTGCCGCACCGGTCGGGGCAGTCGGCGAACGCCGCGTCGACGGGCTCTCGTGCGGTCATCGGCTGGACCGTTCCCCGGCTGCGGCGCGGAGCGCTACTTGTTCGCGGGCTTGCGGAAGAAGGCCGCGTTGGGATTGTCGCGAGACAGCGTGTAGGCCACCAGGTCGAGCACCTCCGTCTCGTTCAGCTGGTCGAGCAGCCCCTTGGGCATCAGCGACTCGCTCGACGGCCGGATCTCGTCGATGTCGGACCGCAGGATCTCGACGAACTTCGTGGCGGTCTCCGGGTCGGTGACGACCGTGACCTTCTCCGGGGACTCGCTGACGATCCGGCCGATCACCGCGCGGCCGTCGGAGGTCTGCACGATGCTCCCCTTGTACTGGTCCGACACCACCTTGCTCGGGTGCACGATCGCCTCGACGAGGTCCTTGACCTGGAAGCGGCCCGCCGCCTGCGTGAGGTCGGGGCCGGTGGCGCCGCCGTCGTCGCCGAAACGGTGGCAGACGACGCATCGGGCCGCCGCGAAGGCCTGCTTGCCGCGCTGGAAGTCGCGGCCGCCCTGGTCGAGGCCGCCCTGCGTGGCCGCGAGCACCTCGTCGAGGGTCCAGGCCCGGCCCGGCCCCTCCGGCTTCGGCAGCGGCGGCGGCACGTAGGGCTTGCGGATGCCGAGCGTTTCCAGCGCCAGCTTGTCGTTCTCCGAGAGCCCCGCGAGGCTCTCGTTCTCGATGTTCACGAGGAACTTGCGGAAGCTGTTGCCGCCCGCCCAGTCGCGGGCCCGCGTGAACCACTCGTGGTAGCCCCGGCGATCGGCCACCGTCCAGGCATCCTTCTCCGCGACCGTCCGCAGCGCGTAGGCGAAGTGCACCTGCAGCAGGTCCGACCGCTTCTCGAGCGCCACCTTCACGGAGCCGCCGTACTGCTGGTTGCGTTCGATGAGCCGGCGGAGATCCTCTTCGTCGGGCGCCAGATTCGTGGCCGTCGCGGAGCCCGTCGGCGCCGCGAGCATGCCCACGAGCGTCGTCACGATGCCCGGCGCCCGCACCGCCACCAGCAGGCTCGACAGCTCGCGGTCGAGGTCGAACGAGCCCGAAGGAAAGAGCGGGGCGAACGTCGCCGCGATCTTCGCCCGGGCGGCGGCCGGCGGCTCGCCCAGCCGCACGAGCGCCAGCTCGTAGGCCCGCACGAGGTCGATTCGTGTCGCCGTGTCGAGCGACCGGGGGTCGATCGCGGCCAACGCCTCGAGCACGGCGGGCTGCGCGGCGGGCTCGGCCTGCCGGGCCACGCCGATCGCGGCGGCGATGCGGGCCCGCGGCTCCACCGCGGCCAGGGCCTTGTCCTGCCAGCTCGCGATCGGCTGGTGCTCCAGCGCCACCCGGGCGGCGTAGCGGACGAAGCGGTCGCGGTTCGCCAGCTGCGGCAGCGCCGCCGCGACCGCCGCGGCGGGATCGGCGGCCGGCCGATGGAGCGCCTCGAACTCGCGGCGGACCCGGCGGTCGGCGGCGTGGGCCGGCTGGCGGGCGTCGACGGCGACGGTCGGCTCCGGTCCGGCGTAGGTCACGCGGTAGAGCTCGCCCTGGCCGCCGCGGCCGCCCACGGTGAAGTAGATCGCGCCGTCGGCGCCGACGGTCAGGTCGGTCAGCGGCAGCGGCGTCCGCGATACGAAATCCTCCTTCGTGCCCCGATAGGTCGAGCCGTCCGGCTCGAGGTGGATGGCATACATCGTGCCGAACGTCCAGTCGCAGACGTAGAGGGCCTGCTGGTACTTCGCGGGAAATTTCGTGCCGTAGCCGAACGACACGCCCACGGGCGAGCCCGGGCCGACGTCGACCAGCGCCGGCAGGCTGTCGGGATACGAGGCGGGCCACTTCCCGGAGCCGCTCCTCCAGCCCAGCTCGCTGCCGCTGGTGGCGTGGTTGACCCGCGTCGGGCGGTACCACGGAGAGCCGAAGTCCCACTCCATGTCGGCGTCGTAGACGAACAGCTCGCCGTCGGCGTTGAAGTCCATGTCGTAGGGGTTGCGGTAGCCGGCGCTCCACACCTCCCACGCCTTCCCGTCGCGGTCGGTGCTGACGACGTAGCCGCCGGGGGCGAGGATCCCGGCGGCGTGGCCGTTGGCGTCCCACATGCGCGTGATCAGCAGGTCCTCGTCCCAGTTGGCCGGCAGCCGGCTCGTGCCGTCGGCGGGCAGCTCGACCCGTCGCTGCGTCGTGCGGATGCCCCCCATCTCCTGCGGCGGGGTGACGTCCTTCATCGCGAATGGCACCTTCGTGTGGTTTCCGCAGATGACGAACAGCCGCGTGCCGTCGGGAGAGAGTCGGATGGCGTGCGGGCCGTGCTCGCCGCCGCCGGCGAACTCCCGCAGTCTGTCGACCTTGTCGAGCATGTCGTCGCCGTCGGAGTCGGTGACGCGATAGAGCCCGCTGCCGGGCCCGCCGTTGCAGACGACGTAGAGCGCGTCGAACGCCCAGAGGAGGCCCTGGGCGCCGGTGATCTGCGCGGGAATCCGCTCCACGAGCGTCGGCTTCGAGCCGTCGAGCGGCGCGGGGGTGATCCGCACGAGCCCCTTGTCTCCCTGGTCGCTGGCGATCAGCCGGCCCTTGGGGTCGGTCGCGAGGCAGACCCACGAGCCGAGTTCCTCCTTGGGCACGACGAAGAGCCGCTCGACCTGGAAGCCCGGCCGCACGGAGAAGCCCTCGGCCGCCGCGTCCGTCGCGACGGGCATCCGCTCCGCCGGCTGCTCCCAGCGCTCCGCGGCGCGGGCCGCCGGGCAGCAGAGTGCACACGCGACGGAGATCAGAAGATGAGAGGGGCGCATGGGGGAGACTCCTGGGTTCGCACGACCACGACCGTCTTCCCCATGATATTTCCGCGGGCCACGACGCGAAACTCCGCTGCGGGCGACCCGTGATCGGTCGCCGCGGTCATTCCGGCCGGGACGGCCGGATCGGAAGCTGAGTCTCCGAATACTTGACGAAGTTGGGCACGAACGGGCTGTTGTAGGCGAGCGTCCGCAGGCCGCCGGCCGCCTCCCATTCGGGGTGCTCCGCCAGCCAGGCCGCCAGCCGCTTCGCGCCGCGGTCGAACGTCTCCCTGTCGTAGCCGCCCCGCAGGCCGATCGACACGACCTTCACCTCCGGCACGTCCTCGACGACGACCTGCGGATCCTCCGGATCGGCGCCCGCCGCGCCGATCGAAGCCTTGCCGTACAGGAAGGCCATCGCCTCCGGCTCCCGGCCGACCGCCGCCGGGGGATGTTCCATCTCCTCCCGCCCCGGCCACGACATCTCGACCGGCGCCGTCATCTTGATGTCGTTCCGCTCGATGTGGCGGAAGAGCTTCATGAACATGCCGTTGCCGCCCCCCTCCGCCCGCACCCGCGCCAGCCGATGCGACGGGTAGGTCTTCACGATGATCCGGTCGACCGGGCCGGGCGGCGGGAAGCCCTCCGGCAGGCTCGCCTCCGGCACGAGCCATGGCCGCGCGGGTTTGTCGTCGTCTCCACGGGCCGACGCGACGAGTCCCAGCGCCACCGCCGCCGCCGTCGCCGCGCGGGCGAGCCAGCGGCCGGATCGCCTCGCTGCATTCATGGGTCCGTCTCCTCGGCTGTCTGTCGACGGGCATCCGGGCGGCGTCGTGCGCCGCCCGCCGCCGCGTCGCGGTCGGGATCGAAATCGGGATTGGCGGTCGGAAGCTGCGCGCCGACGTCGGCGAGCCAGGAGTCGAGCCGGGCCTCGAGCGCCGCCGTGCGGACGGGATCGGCGTCGGCCAGGTCGGCGGCCTCGCCGGGATCGCTCCGCAGATTGTAGAGCTCGCTGTGGCCGTCCTCGTAGAAGTGCACCAGCCGGAAGTCGCCGGAGCGGATCGCCGAGTGGGGTGTGGCGCCGCCGGGATGGTAGTGGGGATAGTGCCAGTAGAGGGCGTCGCGGTCGAGCCCGCCGCCGCGGAGCGCCGCCGCGAGGCTCGCGCCGTCGAGCGGCTGCGAGGGCTCGGGGCCGACGCCGGTGACGTCGAGGATCGTGGCCGGGATGTCGGGCGTGATCACCGGCACGTCGCTCGTCGTGCCGGGCCGCGTGACGCCGGGCCACGACACGAGGAACGGCACGCGGACGCCCGCCTCGTAGGCCGAGCCCTTGCCGGCCCGCAGGGGGGCGTTGTCGGTCATCTGTGCGAGGCCGCCGTTGTCGCTGGTGAAGAAGATCGCCGTGCGGTCGCGGAGGCCGAGGGCGTCGAGCGTGTCGAGGATGCTTCCGAGGGCGTCGTCGACGCTCTCCACCATCGCGGCGTAGGCGGCGTTTTTTCCGCCCGCCTCCCCGAGCCGGCCCGCGTACCGGGCGGCGACCTCGGGCTTGGCCTGGATCGGCGTGTGCACGCAGTGGTGGGGAAGGTAGAGGAAGAAGGGCCGGTCGCGGTGCTCCCGGATGAATCGCACCGCCTCCGCGGCCTCCCGGTCGGTGAGGTACTCCCCCGGCGGGCCGTCGGCGAGCGTGGGGATCCTGTAGGGTGAAAAATAGCTCGGCGGCTGGCCGCGGTCGGTGCCGCCGACGTTCTCGTCGAATCCCTGCTCGCGGGGCGAGAAGCCCGCGGCCCCCAGATGCCATTTGCCGATCGACGCGGTCGCGTAGCCGGCGGCCTTGAGACGTTCGGCGACCGTCACCGTCTCGAGCGGCAGCCGCTTCTGCCAGGCGGGGATCTTCAGCTTCGCGAACGGCCGGTCGTGCCCGGCGATCCAGTCGGTGATGTGCAGCCGCGCGGGATACTGCCCCGTGAGCAGCGCGGCCCGGGTCGGCGAGCAGACCGTGCAGGCGGAATAGCCGCTGGTGAACCGCATGCCCGACGCGGCGAGCCGGTCGACGTGCGGCGTCCTGTAGAAGTCGCTGCCCTGGCAGGAGAGATCCTTCCAGCCCATGTCGTCCACGAGCACGACGACCACGTTGGGCCTCGCTCCCGCGCCGCGGTCGGCCTCCGCGTCGGGGCTGGCGTCGCCCGCGGCGAGGCCGCCGGCCCTGACCGCCACTGCCAGGGCCCAGAGGCCCACGATGCACCGGAGCGGGCGGCGGCGTTGATGCATGGGGCGAGGCCTCGTGGTGCCGACGTCCGCCGGCCGTGTGTGGCGTGGCCGCCCGCTCGACGTCACAATGCTGACGCCGCGGCGCGGCCGGTGCAAGGCGATGCGTGCGCGCAGGGCGAACAGGAGCCGGTCATGACGGGTCTGTCAGACGAACGCTGCCGGGACACGCGTTGGGTCCGGTGCGTCGCGGTCGCGGCCGTCGCGGTGGTCGCCGGCGGCTCCGTCCGGGACGCGGCCGCCGATGCCGCCGCGCCGCGGCCTCCCCGCAACGTCGTTCTCATCATCTCCGACGACCAGCATTGGCGCGACTACGGCTTCATGGGCCACGGACAGCTGCGGACGCCGCATCTGGATCGGCTCGCGCGGGAGAGCCTCGTCTACCGCTGGGGCCACGTGCCCTCGAGCCTGTGCTGCCCGAGCCTGGCCTCGATCATCACCGGCCGGCTGCCGCACGAGCACCGGGTCGTGGGCAACGACCCGCCCGAGCAGCCCGACGCGCCGCGGAACAGCCCCGCCGGCCAGGCCGCCTTCACGAGCGGCCGCGAGGCGATGAATCGGCATCTCGAGGAGTGGCCGCTCCTGCCGAAGCTGCTGGCCGAACGCGGGTACTCGAGCCTGCAGACCGGCAAGTGGTGGCAGGGGGATTTCAGAAGGGGCGGATTCACCGACGGGATGACGAAGGGGCAGCGGCACGGCGACGACGGGCTCGCGATCGGCCGGCAGTCCATGCAGCCGGTCTACGACTTCATCGGCCGCTGCCGCGCCGACGCCAGGCCGTTCTTCGTCTGGTACGCCCCGATGCTGCCGCACGATCCGCACGATCCGCCGCAGGAACTGGTCGACCACTACTCCTCCCGCACCGACAGCCTGCACGTCGCGCGGTACTGGGGCAACGTGGAGCGGTTCGACCGCACCGTGGGCGACCTGCTCGACCACCTCGACCGCGAGCGGCTCGCGCAGGACACGCTCGTGGTCTACGTCACCGACAACGGCTGGATCCAGAGCCGCGACCGGCCGCAGTTCGCGCCGCGGTCGAAGCTCTCCCCCTACGAGGGCGGCCTGCGGACGCCGATCATGCTCCGCCAGCCCGGCGCGATCGCGCCGCGGACCAGCGACGCGCTCGCGAGCGCGATCGACATCATGCCGACCGTGCTGGCGGCGTGCGGCGTGGCCGCGCCGGCCGGGCTGCCCGGCGTGAACCTGCTCGACGACGCGGCCGTCGCCGCGCGGCGGCAGATCTTCGGCGAGTGCTTCACGCACACGCTCGTCGACCTCGACGATCCCGCCCGCAGCCTCCTCTGGCGATGGACGATCCGCGACGACCGCCAGCACGGGCAGGGGCGGCTCTGGAAGCTCGTCGTGCCGACGTCGGCCGAGTCGGATCGCGAGTTTCCGTCGGGGCCGGCGGGCAGGATCGACCCGGACTCGCAGGCCGCGTGGCGGCGTCGCGAGGTCGAGCTCTTCGACCTCGCCACCGACCCCGACGAGACGAGGAGTCTCGCCGCCGCGGAGCCGGCGGTCGTCGCCGCGCTGCGGCGGAGCCTGGCCGCGAACCGGTCGCCGGCGTCCGCGACGGATGCGCCGGCCGCCGGCGGACACGCGCGGCCGCCGAACCTGCTCGTCTTCCTGGCCGACGACCTGGGCGCCCGCGACCTCGGCTGCACCGGCAGCACCTTCTACCGCACGCCGGCGATCGACCGGCTCGCGACGGAGGGGATGCTGTTCACGCGGGGCTACGCCGCCTGTCCGGTCTGCTCGCCGACGCGGGCCGCGCTCGTCACCGGGCGGCATCCGGCCCGCGTGCGGATCACCAACTACATCGGCGGCGACCGCCGCGGGCCGCTCCTGCCGGCCGACTATCTCCGCAGCCTGCCCGAGGGGGAGGCGACGCTGCCCGAGCTCCTGCGGGACCGCGGCTACTCGAGCGGCGTGTTCGGCAAGTGGCACCTCGGCCCGCCCGGGGAGATCGGGCGTCACGGCTTCGACGTCACCGGCTCGACGACGGTCGGGCCGGGGAGCGGGCCGGTCGACGACCCGCTGCACGCCCGTGCGATCGCCGCGCAGGCCGCCGAGTTCATCGCGGCCCACGCCGACAGGCCGTTCTTCTGCTACGTGCCGATGCACTCGCCGCACGTACCGCTGGTGACGCGGCCGGAGTTGGCCCTCGAGGAGGGCCGTCGGGCCGTCGGCGTCGGGCCGCGGTTCGATGCGCCGCCGCCGCACCCGGGCGATCCGTCCACGAGGATGGTGCAGGACCACCCCGTCTACTCCGGGATGATCCGCGAGATGGACGAGACGGTGGCGACGGTGCTCGCTGCGCTCGAGAAGTCGGGCCAGGCGGCCAACACGCTCGTCGTCTTCACGAGCGACAACGGTGGCCTGGCGACGGCGGAGGGCGCGCCGACCTCGAACCTGCCGTTCCGCGCCGGCAAGGGCTTCGTCTACGAGGGGGGCATCCGCGTGCCGCTCATCATCCGCTGGCCGGGAGTGGCGCCGCCGGCCGCGACGACCGACGCGCCGGCCACCACCCTCGACGTCGCCGCCACGCTGCTCGCCGCGGCCGGCTGCGATCCGCCGGCGGCCGGCATCGACGGCCGGAGCCTGCGGCCGCTCCTCGAGGGCGGCGGTCTCGAGCCGCGCGACCTCGTCTGGCACTACCCGCACTACTCCAACCAGGGCGGACGGCCCGCCGCCGCCCTCATCGCCGGCGACGGCTCGCGGCCCGGCATGGAGAAGATCGTGGAGCATTTCGAGGACGGCCGCGTGGAGCTCTTCGATCTCGCCGCCGACCCCGGCGAATGTCGCGATCTCGCCGGCGAGCGGCCCGAGCGGGCCCGGGCGCTGCAGGGCCGGCTCGCGGCCTGGCGCGAGCGGGTCGCGGCGGCGATGCCGGCGCGGAATCCCGAGCCCGTCGATCCCTTCGGCCCCGACGCCCTGCCGCGGCCGCGGACGAAGTGACCGCGGACGTCAGGGTACCGGGTAGACTCTTCCTCTCGCGGTCCCGGGCGGCCGCGGGCGGCGTGCCTCCTCCGCAGGGCTTTCCGGGAGCGATTGCGATGTCGGACACCACGATGTCGGATACCAACGGATCGGTCGGGCGTCGGTCACCACCGGCGGCGCTCGTGGTCGCGGGCATCGTCGCCGCGGTCTGCGGCATGCAGTCTGCCCGCGGCGACAACTGGCCCAACTGGCGCGGGCCGGCACTCGACGGCGTGGCCGCGGGCGGCGGCTACGCGACGTCGTGGAGCCCGACCGACCGCGTGCTCTGGCGGGTGAAGCTGCCGGGCCTGGGCGCGAGCACGCCGGCCGTGTGGGGGGACCGCCTGGTCCTCACCTGCGCCGTCGACGGCAAGGACGCCGTGCTCTGCTTCGACCGCGCCGGCAAGGAGGTCTGGCGGCAGCTCTTGGGCGCCGAGCGGGCCGGCAAGCACAAGAAGGCCACGGGCGCGAACTCGTCGCCGGTGACCGACGGCCGCCATGCCTGGGTCTACTTCAAGAGCGGCGACCTGGCGGCCCTCGACCTCGGCGACGGCGCCGTCGTCTGGAAGACGAACCTCCAGGAGAAGTTCGGCGAGGACACGCTCTGGTGGGACCTCGGCACGTCGCCCGTGCTCACGAAGAACGCGGTCGTCGTCGCCGTGATGCAGAGCGGCCCGAGCTACCTGGCCGCGTTCGACCGCGGCACGGGCAGGCTCCTCTGGAAGCAGGACCGCATGCTCGACGCCCCCGACGAGGCGGCGCAGAGCTACTCCACGCCGGTCGTGGTCGCCGGGGACGCCGCCAAGGGGGAGCCGTCCGAGATGCTCGTCGTGCTCGGCGCCGACCACGTGACGGCCCACGACGCCGCCGACGGCCGCGAGCTGTGGCGGGTGGGCGGCCTCAATCCCACGGGACACAAGTATTTCCGGTCGATCGCCTCGCCGGTGGTGGCCGGCGACCTGGTGATCGCCCCGTACGCCCGCGGCGAGACGATCACCGCCATCCGCCGCGGTGGCGCGGGGGACGTGACCGCGTCCCACGTCGCCTGGGCGCGGAGGGATCTCGGCGCCGACGTGCCGACGCCCGCGGTGAAGGACGGCCGCGTCGTCGTCTGCACCGACAAGGGGAGGGTGGAGTGCCTCGATGCCGCCACCGGCAGGACGGTGGCCAAGGTCGAGCTCCCGAAGAATCGCGGCGCCTACAGCGCCTCGCCCGTGGTCGTCGACGGCCGGATCATCGTGACCCGCGAGGACGGCGCGTCGAGCGTGATCGGGCCGTTCGCCGCGGCCGGCGACCTCGAGGTGCTTGGGGGTGGGGCGGTCGAGGAGATGACCGTGGCCACGCCCGTCTGCGTCGACGGCAGGATGTTCCTGCGGACCCACGACTCGCTCTGGTGCATCGGAGACAAGTGATGCCGCTCGCCCTAGCTGTCCGTGGACAAAGCCATCCATGGCCTTCGTCCACTCAGGCGACCGCGGGAAACGCCGAGGGTTTCCCGGGTCGCCGTCGGCCGCATCCCGTGGCCGATCACGTTATCCACGGACTGCTAGACAAGCCCGCGAACATGATCGTGAACAAGTGTCTGGCGATCGTGATCGTCGCGGTCGCGGTCGCGGCGGCAGCCCCCGCCGACGCGGCGCAGCCCGCCCGGCTGCTCGTGGTGACGGTGACCGCGGGCTTCCGCCACGCCTCGATCCCCACGGCCGAGGCCGCGCTCGAGGAGATCGGCCGCGCGAGCGGCCTCTACCACCTCGACTACCTGCGGATGCCCCCGGGCCGGGCGCCGCAGCCGCAGGCCCCGAAGCGGGCCGCCGACACCGGCGACGACGACTGGAGGAAGCAGGAGGAGGCCTTCAAGGTCGAGCAGGAGAAGTTTCGCGCGGCCGAGGTCGTCTGGCAGGCCGGTCTCAAGGAGCAGTTCGCGCGGGCCTTCGCCCCCGAGTCGCTGGCGAACTTCGACGGCGTGATCTTCGCGAGCACGACGGGCGAGCTGCCGATCCCCGACATCGCGGCCTTCCTCGACTGGATCAGGTCCGGGAAAGCGTTCGTCGGGTTCCACGCCGCCACCGACACGCTCAAGGCCTCCGACGCGTACTGCGACATGGTGGGCGGCCACTTCGCCGGCCATCCCTGGAACGGCAGCGGACAGCACGCGTTCGTGGTCCACGAGCCGAGCCACCCGCTCACCGCGATGCTGCCCGAGCGGCTCCGGTGGCAGGACGAGATCTACCAGTACGACCTGCGGTACAAGCCGGAGAATCTCCGCGTGCTCGTGAGCCTCGACATGCAGGCCAGCTGGCCGCAGGAGCCCTGGCACGTGCCCGTCTCGTGGGTCCGCGGGTACGGCAAGGGACGCGTCTTCTACACGAACTTCGGCCACAACGAGTCGACCTGGCGGGAGCCGCGGCTGCGGAAGCACATGGAGGAGGGGGTGGCCTGGGCGCTGGGGAGGCGCGAGGCGCCGTCCGATCCCAACCCCGGCGTGCAGGCGGCGGAGTATCTCCGCAGCGTGGTCGCCGCGGCCGCCGCGGCTGCCGGGAAGAACGCCGACGACCTGCGGGCGCAGGCCGACGGAAAAATAGCCCGCGACCCGCAGTGGGCCGAGTCGCTG
>Ga0315909_10006450_pt1 | contig 13238 bp, 21 predicted proteins | sample LakEriMetagenome_11_FD_203527 | JGI IMG/M metagenome (GOLD analysis project Ga0315909, IMG submission 203527) | Freshwater fungal communities from buoy surface, Lake Erie, Ohio, United States - Buoy 2 MA125 | ecosystem: Environmental > Aquatic > Freshwater > Lake | place: USA: Lake Erie, Ohio...
CAATCGTCCCCTCATAGACCTTCGGGCGACGAACTTTCCCATCTCCCTCGGCCTCCACTTCACGACAAGCATGAGCAATGCGTTTGATGAACTCCACCAAACGCTCGGTGGCATCCCGCATGATTTCTTCGACCTTGCTGTTTGCTTCAAGTGCATAGTGCTTCTCCAATTCTTCCTTAATATCATTAGCGATAGCCACCCTGAAATCGTTTTCAGGTACGGGGTGAACAAATAATTTAATGCGGAACTTCGATGCAACTTGGTCAGCCGACGGGTACTCGTTGGCATCGAACATACTCCCCTGCTTGAACGCCATGCCTGCGACAATGTCAGGATACTTCGCTACGAACTCTTGCTTGAGTATCTCGTATTCATTCTCTAGCGCATTGAACTCGCTCTTGAATTTCTGAAGCATGCTCACAGGCAGATACCGATTCGACCCCGACCAGTCATAGGTACGCTTCTTCACCCAGTTATAGATCGTCTGCCTATGGTTGAGAAGTTTCTTATGGGTAGGATCACCCGCCAACAGATGCTTAACAACGCGTGCGGCCTTGTCATCAGCATTGTGTGCGGTAGTAACTTCTTTAGAGATAGTCTGATCTTGCTTGGTAGCCGACCACACATTTACTTCGACGTTCACAATCATGCCGCTCGTTGCAAGCGATATCATCACAGGGGGTTGGTTCATTGTCATATTCATATCAATCTCCTTTATAGTTAACAAACGGGGATAAGGCATTGTCTTTCATGATCTCGTCATACACACGCTCAAGGTACGCTACGGGCAACGGCACGGGTAAATCCTCGCCGAACTTACTTTTTTCAAGGCTTGCCACTTCAGCCGTATCTTTGATCTGCTCCAAGCAATGCAAGCACGCATCTCGCCACGCGATCTCGTATACAAGTTTTACTGTTGGTGAGAACTCGCCATTGAACATTTCATCGCTCATCTCTTTTTGCTTTTCACGCATCGATGAAAGGATCTTTTCAGGACTTGGTGAGTATGAAAGTGTGAACTTTTTATTGAGCATTGTTTAACTCCTTGAGGATTGTCTGCACCTGCATATCTAATGTGCGGTTCTCATTCCACAACTCGTCGATCCGTAGGCGTAGTTTGTTGATCTCATAATTGGCATGGACTAGATCCATCTCATATGATTTGGCACGCTCAAACTCCTGTTGGTATTTGTTCTGCCAATACTTCACCTTGTCCGACTCCCTGCTAAATGGGTCAGTCATCTTTCTTCTCCTTTTTCTCGTTACGCATGTCGCGCCATATGACTACGCCTATGCCTACAACAATTAAAACTACAAACCAAACTAACTCTTTGGCTGCTTCCGCCGCATACCCTGATTCAATCCACCAAGATGTTTTCATTCGTCACCCCTTCCCATAAACATACATGCCAAGAAGTACACACAGAACGCTATAGCTATCAGCCCCAACGCTCCGTTCAATGCCCGTAAGAACTCAGCGATCTCCTCCATTCGGATCTCCTTTCTGTAAGACACAGTTAATCTGATGGGGCAGCACATTCAGGGTGTACTTGCGCTCATCCATCGTGACGATGGTTATCAACTCCCCGATGCGCTCGACGTTGCAGGCTTTCCTGTTGAAGTGCACCACATCGCCCACCCGCACCTCGCCGTTAGCGTCGAACAACTTTAGCGTTTCACGCCTTGGTGAACTTCTATTAGGCAATTCATACGGGACAGGGCTTGTTGGATTTACCTTCATTTGACGATTCCTCCTTTGTTGTTTATGCCAATCAAGTCTTCTTTGTTGAAGTGAAAGACAGGGAAGTAGTGCCCCTTGTGCATGGGGACTAGCCCGAACTTTGGCTTGATGCCGTTTATCTTTTCATCCTTGGTTTGGCATGGCATGCAGGTTCTATATTCTTCACGATGGGGTGCAAGAAACTCCCAGCAGAATTTGCATTGAGCCATTAGCGTGACCCTCCTTTGACGTATGTGTACCCGATAAAGATGTCGTCGCTGAACGTCTCGTATTGGTACGCTCTCGGGGTTTTCCTGTACACGAACCCCGATTGTTTTTTCTGCCACGGGTGAAGTGCAGGTTCTTTTGCCTTCTTCATGGCTTGTCTTGCGGCTTTGTTTTCCGGTTTCATCTTTGATACCTCCTAGGTAGTTAGGGCAAGGGATGCTTGCCCAGATGGTTAAGGTTGGTTTGGTGTAGAACACACCAAGGGAAGCGCAGAAAGTGCTCGAGTTAACTCGCGGTTTTACATTCCACAAATCTACGCTTCCGAAGTTATGTTCTAAGGGATTCTGTGAAGATAGGTACGTCTTCACGGACGGGTGAGATACTGTTTTGTCGCTCTGCTTTTTTGGCAGTCACCTGTAGGTGAAAGGTTACGCGACGGGAATGTTGCGGAGTGCCAGTCCTGCGTTGCGCTTCGCCTCTCTTGGCGATTCGCCCATCCCCTTATCGAAGCCGGTACTGCTCGGTAACTATTTAGAATCAGATGCAATGTGGTTCGGTACTCCAACCCCTACCTGTTTGTAGTTTTTAATTATCAGGTTGCTGTGGTTGCCCGACTCGGCACAAGGCAGAGATGAAACAAATAGCAGTTCACCCCGTCGTGAAACGGGAATGAACCCCTACGCCTACGGCTACGGCGATGGTTGCCCACCGCGCTGTGGATTGTTAAAGAACGATTCACCCCGCCGTGAAATACTGCGCCAGGTGTTAAATAATTTGCTACTAGAATGATATTATATCACATACTACCCTTTAAACCAAGGCTTTTATATGACTTTTTTATATCAGGCTGGAGGTTTGGGCGTGGTTCCACTGGTTCCAGTGGTTCCGGATGAAAAAGGGCCTTGTTGGAACCGTGGAACCGTGATTTTGATGGGGGTGATGATTGCTAAGTTATTGATTTATATATATAAAATATTTAGTAGTAGTAGTAGTAGAGAGAGAAAAATGGTGTGGTTCCAAGGTTCCAGTGAAAAATGAACGATTTCCCTTTTGCCAATTTTTTTGTGGACTTTGCTTAATTTACATCGTGCGGGGCTACTCTCTTGCTCTCATGTTTTCCAAGGTGCTCTCTTCTCTAAAAACGTGGAACCTTGGAACTTTGGAACCGGACATCGAAAAAGCCTTGCAAATCAAGCACTTACACGGTTCCAATATTTCGCAAAAAACGCGTTTCACCGGAACGTGAAACGCTAAATAGCCGTCTTGGCTTGGAACCCTATCAAATTCCGTAATTCTATACGATGCAAGTAGTATGCGTCGCTCTTCTGTCCCCAATTTTGACTTGCGCGTTTATGCACGCGCTCACAGAAAAATAACTGGTTTCAATCCCCCTGAGCATTTCTGCTCAGAGGGAAGGTCTTACTTGACCGCTTTGAAGGCGGCGATCTGCTTGGCTAGCAGATCGAGGTTCGCGGTGTCATCACCCCGCGCCTTCGCGTTCTTGCATCGCACCACTAGATTGCCTAGGGTATCGGCACAAAAGTCCACGAAGTTTTTCGTGGGTGCCCGCAGGACTTCGCCCGCCTGTTCCCGTTCGATCTTCCTGATCAGGCGCAGAAGATCGCCAAGTCTATTAGACTTGTATTTAGAGAAGGCAGTCCGAATCGGTAGAATAATCTGATACAGGGAAGGATCAGAATTCTTTAGGGTACCGAACGCCTGAGAAGTAAAACTCATGGCGAAGTGAACGCCAATCTCCCGCTTTGCTACCTTCTCGGGTACTATTCCGTCCGAAGGCAAAACCCAATTCTTACCATCCGAAGTAAGGAAGTAAGTTTTTACGGGGTTCAATTCTGAGAATCTCAGAATCCAGCCCTTGTCTAACTCCTCCTTGACCTCAGTGGGTTGCTCGGTAGAAAAGGTAGGGCACTGTGCTAGAACATACTTAGCAGAGGACTCTACACCCTCGATTGACCGCGCCGCTTGGTAGGCGGCGTCCTGTAGTGATTTAGGATCACTAGACCATGTGGCAGTTTTTGCCATTGTGATACCTCCTGAATACACCGGAAAATACCGGCATGAGTATCTTATACAATATTCTAGAACAGAAGTCTAGGGTTTCACCCCCCTGTGAAATGCTAAATAGCGAACGCGATCACGCACGCACGCCGACTCTCGCGCGCACAGAAAAATAACTGGTTTCAAAGAGCCAAAAAAATAACCCGCCCGGCTTTCGCCGGGTCGGGTCAGGTGTTACTTGTCTAGACTAGCCTTAAATGATGCGAGAGCCTTGTCTAGCTTGGCGAGATCGGCTGTCTCATCACCTTTAGCTTTTGCATTGATGCAACGCTGTCGGATCTGAGAGAGGATCCCCTTTTCGGGAGCCGTGAGCCATGTATAAAACAACGGAACCGCTGAGCGGGTATTTTCGATGCCGTTGCGCTCCCGGTAAAGCTTTTTAGCTTCACGATTAAGATCAGCTACCCGGTTAGAGACATACTTATTAAACTTGTCTCGTGTCTCTTTAATCAAGCTATGCTTCAACGGCTCTTCGTTTTTAAGAGCCCCGAAAGCTTGTTGGGTATATCCGAAAGCCGTATGGACATCGAGAATAAACTTGTCAGCTTTTTTATGGCTGAGCATTTTCTCTTCGCTTTCGCATTTAACCCAATTACCATCAACAGCGACATAATAGGTTGATGGATTCTCTTCATGCCAGCGAGTGGCATAACCCTTACGCAATTCAACCTTTACTTCATCGGTGATTGCATCGTCGCTGAAGCCTAAGCCGGGGATCATATCCATCAGTGATGCGATGATGGATTTCGTCGTGCCGTGTAGCTTAGCTTGTTGATAAGCCCCATCGGTGATGCTGACGGGGGTCGGAGTGAAAACCATGTCTTTTTCTGACATATATAGCTCCATTTAAAAACCCGGAACCCGCCGGGTTCGGATAGCACAAACACTTGCGCTATGAGTATCTTATAGCATACGGCTAGCCCGATAGCTAGGTTTTCAGCCCCCTGTGAAACGCTATCTATCACGCTAGCGCACACAGCCTCGCTCACGGAAACATAACTGGTATCAAAGTCGGGGGCACAAAAAAAGGGGGCCGAAGCCCCCTGATTATTCATACTGCTGAGTTAACCGTCTGTCATACCTGATCATTTGCCACGCTACAAATATGCACCATAGCGTGTCGAAGCTAACGCCATGGAACCAGAGCGTGTACCAGAAACCATAACCATGAAGTGTGTCGCGTAGTTGGAAGATGTTACTTATTTTCATGATGCTCTCCTAGTTGATGGGGGCCGAAGCCCCCGGTTAATTACATTAGTCTTTCTAAATCCCATGTTAGACGCTTATCTAATGCTCTAACTGCATATCTATGCTTAGATATTACATTCCTGATTTGCATTATTCGATAGTATTCCTCTGGCTTATCTTCCCGAATAATATTGAGTTTTTCCCTGGGAAATTCTGTAGCAAACCTTACATAGTCATTGGGGAATAATTCTAATTGTTCCATGATGCTCTCCTAGTTAATGGGGGGCTTTCGCCCCCCGGTTGATTACCACCACCCTAACAATTTGAAATACTTGGGACAGTATTGTTCAATGTAATCTATTGATGATTTATGAAACCAATAGACATACGCTGATGCACCCTGTAATTCTGTTTCATTCTCGTAATCTATCCAAGCTTCTAATACTTGGTAGTCACGCTTTTTTACTAGCTTAGCCTCCCTTTCTATACTGACTGTATCTTGGAGGTTGATAGGGAATAATTCTAATTGCTCTGGCAATAAAACCACTTTGCCATTAATTATTTCAAAATTTACTTTAGGCATGATGCTCTCCTAGTTAATGGGGGGCTTTCGCCCCCCGTGGGTTATAACGGGAACAGATGCTCTGTTACCCGCCATGTCGTTTGCGTCTGATACTTACGCTCATCTATTAGAGCGTTATCTCTCAGGAACCTCGAAGCGATATCGCACGCTTCACTGCGTGTTACACCATACCGACGCATAAGCGTTACCTTACGCATTCTGTCCCGATCAGGGTTATCGGGTTCGGTATGGCTAGCCTCTACGACAAACATCTGAATCGTGAGACAACCCTGAAGGTCAATGTCTGACATGACATATCCTCCGTAGTTAGCGGAATATACCGCCATGAGTATGTTATACAATATCCTAGGGCATAAATCAAGGTATTCGACCCCCACCCGTACCCCACCCCCCCGATGCCGGTAGATGGTACCTGCGCACCCCATACCCCTTAATCCACACAAATCATCACCAAAATTACCAATTAAATTAACTTTTGCGCATTTATTAAACCGGCAGTAAGTACAAAAAATCGCCCGCAAACCCGCATGGTTGAGCCAAAGTACGGCAGCTTAAAAAAATGAGCCCCCACCCCCTTCGTATTTTCCCAAAGTCAAGGTTTTCACTCCCCTAGGAAATGCCCCCCTTGTCTTTTTCTGGAGTCCCGTTTCCTTTTGGGGTACTATATTTTTGCAGGATGGTTCCGACGATTCCTACCCTGTCGGCCCCCCGGCTCCGTGATGCCGGGCTCCTCTTTTGCCCCCTTTTGTATACAGGGGGCTTTTTTTGTGATATAACCCGCGCATGTCTACATACATTCTTGATGTCGATAAAGATATCGTGTTACCAAAAGACGCGACTGAGGCTATGCCTCAAATGACGCAGCAAGAAGAGTTAGAGGTCTACGCAAGGACTATCAAACTCTTATCTGATCTGCAGGGCAAGCCTATTGAGCCTGACGAGAAAGATAAAGACACGGCAAGAGAGCTTGCCAAAAAGATGTTGACAAGCAATGAAAAAGTAGATTTTGCTAATTATAGAAATGAAATACTGGCCTATTTGGCTGGAATGGTCGCCCAATATGACCAAATGGTGGTGCGAGACCTCGCAGACCTTAAACTCTACGTCGTAAATAAGTTAGTAGAACAGACTACTAACCCCGATCCCAAATTTGCACTCCCCGCAGTCAAAGCGCTGGGAGAGATCGACGGTGTTGATGCGTTCAAAAAGCGCACAGAAGTCACCGTTGCTCACAAAACAAGCGAAGAAGTCGAGAAATCTCTACTTGAGAAGTTAGAAAGACTCGAAAGATTGGCTGAAAAAGGGAAAAAACGGGACGTAATCGACGTAGAGGCAATAGATGCTGACACCCGAGCGGCTTAAGTTCTTAAAAACCCATATTAGTCTGCTTAGCCACAACGAAAAGTTGGAGGCTCTAGAAGAAATTAGCCGTTATGAGGCAGAACAAGTCAAGAAAATAGGTCAAACGGACCTTTTATCCTTCGCAGATCACGTATATCCGGGCTATAAAGTAGGCCCACACCACCGCAGACTGGCTAATATCTTTGAAGAAATAGCTGCAGGCAAGAAAAAGCGGGTTATTGTCAATATTGCCCCCCGTCACGGTAAATCTGAACTGATTTCCTACCTCGCACCCGCGTGGTTTCTAGGTAAATACCCTCATAAGAAGGTCATTATGGCCTCTCATACGGCAGATCTGGCGGTTGACTTTGGTCGTAGGGTGCGTAACTTGGTGGCAGATGAGAAATATAAAGACATCTTTCCTCAGATTGAGCTCCAGCAAGACTCTAAGTCGGCGTCACGTTGGGGAACAAATTTTAAAGGCGAGTATTTTGCTATTGGTGTCGGTGGCGCTCTGGCTGGTCGTGGTGCCGATCTGTTTATTATCGATGATCCACACTCAGAGCAGGAAGCTAAGCAAATGCGACCCGAGGTGTTCCTGCCAGCATGGGAGTGGTTCCAGTCAGGACCGATCCAGCGTCTAATGCCGGGTGGCGCCATAATCGTGGTGATGACAAGGTGGTCAAAGCTTGACCTGACCGCGCAGATTGTGAACCACATGCTCAAAAATGAGGACGCAGACCAATGGGAGGTGGTGGAGTTTCCAGCCATCCTACCTAGTGGGAAGGCACTTTGGCCTGAGTTCTGGCCTGTAGAGGAGTTGGAGGCCAAAAAGGTTGGAATGGACCCCCGGTACTGGCAGGCCCAGTATATGCAGGACCCGACGGCTGAAGAGGGAGCACTAATTAAGAGGGAGTGGTGGCAGATCTGGGATAAAGAGAGCCCACCAGAGTGCGAGTTCGTGATTATGAGCCTTGACGCGGCTCAAGAAGCCAACAATCGGGCGGACTACAACGCCTTGACTACGTGGGGCGTCTTTCAGAACGAAGAAACGAACGTCTATAACATCATATTGCTCAATTCTGTAAAAAAGCGCATGGAGTTCCCTGAACTAAAGACCATGGTGCTTGAGGAGTACAAAGAGTGGGAGCCAGATGCGTTTATAGTGGAGAAAAAGTCCAACGGGTCAGCGCTTTATCAAGAGTTGCGACGCATGGGCGTGCCGGTTTCAGAATTTACGCCGGGCAAGGGGCAGGATAAGATTGCAAGGGTCAACGCTGTGTCCGATTTGTTTTCGTCTGGGATAGTCTGGGCACCTGACAGGCGGTGGGCAAAAGATGTTATTGAGGAGTGCAACGACTTTCCATCTGGGGCAAACGATGACTTGGTGGACTCAACAACTCAGGCCCTTTTGAGATTTAGAAATGGTGGGTTCCTGCGTCTACCGACGGACGAGCCTGATGACGAAATATATTATAGACGTAAGCAGAACGTCTACTACTAAGGATAGAACATGGCTATTGATAAAGCACTCAACCAAGCTCCTATAGGACTGGACGAAGGGATGATGGTTCAGGAAGGCCCTGAAATAGAAATTGAGATTGAAGATCCAGAAGCTGTCCGCATCGGTGTCGATGGTATGCCGATACTGGAGATTGAGAAGGGCGAAGAAGCAGAAGACTTTAATGCGAACCTTGCCGAAGATATGGATGAGGGGCAGCTAACTGAACTAGCAGGAGATCTGTTAGGTGATGTTCAGTCCGATATTGACTCTCGTAAAGATTGGATGCAGACATACGTAGATGGCTTAGAGCTTCTAGGTATGAAGATTGAAGATAGGACAGAGCCATGGCCCGGGGCATGTGGGATTGTTCACCCCCTACTATCTGAGGCGCTGGTGAAGTTTCAGTCCGAGACAATTATGGAGACATTCCCTGCGATGGGGCCGGTGAAAACTCAGATCATCGGTAAAGAGACTCCAGAAAAGAAAGAGGCATCTGTTCGCGTGCGCGACGACATGAACTATCAACTAACTGAGCGTATGGTTGAGTATCGCCCAGAGCATGAGAGAATGTTGTGGGGTTTGGGCTTAGCGGGCAACGCGTTTAAGAAAGTCTACTATGACCCATCGCTAGAGCGGCAGGTATCTATATTTGTCCCTGCTGAAGATATTATTGTGCCCTACGGCGCCTCTAGTTTAGAGACAGCAGAACGTGTGACACACGTAATGCGTAAGACTAAAAATGAGCTGAAGAAGCTCATGGTTGCTGGGTTTTACAAAGATATTGATTTACCAGAACCACAGAGTTCACTAGATGAAGTAGAAAAGAAAATTGCTGAAAAGATGGGCTTTCAAGCCACCAGCGATGATAGATACAAGATCCTTGAGATACACGCGGATTTAGTAATTGAAGATGATAAGTACGCAGACGTAGATGAGGATGGAGAGCCTACTGAAATAGCTCTGCCGTATGTGATAACGATTGATAAAGATACGCAAGAGATTCTAGCAATCCGTCGCAATTGGAACCCCGATGATGATCTAAGGACTAAACGCCAGCACTTCGTACACTACGGATACATACCAGCATTTGGGTTTTATCATTTTGGTCTTATTCACCTCATTGGCTCTTTTGCTAAGTCTGGTACTTCGATTCTTCGACAGCTTGTTGATGCTGGTACTTTGTCTAACCTACCGGGAGGTTTTAAAACCCGAGGACTACGAGTCAAAGGTGATGACACGCCAATCTCTCCAGCAGAGTTTAGAGACGTAGACGTACCGAGCGGTACTATTAAAGACAACATCATGACGCTCCCATATAAGGAGCCAAGCCAAGTTTTATCCGGGTTGTTAAATCAGATCATTGATGATGGTCGCCGGTTCGCAGCGATTGCTGACCTTAAGGTTAGTGATATGTCGTCTCAGTCACCGGTAGGTACAACGCTGGCTATATTAGAGCGTATGCTCAAAGTGATGTCGGCAGTGCAAGCACGGATTCACTACAGCATGAAGCAGGAGTTCAAGCTCCTCAAGATCATCATTCGTGACTACACCCCCGAGGACTACTCATATGAGCCGGTAGAGGGCACCAGAAGCGTAAAACAGTCGGACTATGACCAAGTGGATGTAATTCCCGTGTCAGACCCCAACGCTGCCACGATGTCGCAAAAGGTGGTTCAGTACCAAGCCGTTATGCAGTTGGCTCAGCAGTCTCCCCAGATCTATGACCTCCCGATGCTCCACAGGCAGATGCTAGAGGTGCTGGGTATTAAGAACGCCGAGAAACTAATTCCGATGCCGGAAGACCAGAAACCGCGTGATCCGATATCTGAGAACATGGCTGTCCTTAATGGCAAGCCAGTCAAGGCGTTTATCTACCAAGACCACGAGGCACACATCGCTGTCCATATGATGGCTATGCAGGACCCGAAAATAGCACAGTTGATTGGTCAGAACCCGATGGCTGGGCAGATTCAGGCGGCAGCGATGGCTCACATACAAGAGCACGTTGCATTCCAATACCGCAAGGAGATAGAGGAGCAAATAGGTACAGAACTGCCCCCGCCAGACCAAGATTTGCCGGAAGAGTACGAGTTGGCTATCTCTCGCTTGGCAGCTAGGGGCGCAGCCAAACTTCTACAGAAAGATCAGGCAGAAGCCGCTCAACAGCAGGCCGCCGCTGAGGCACAGAACCCGCTTACCCAGATCCAGATGCAGGAGCTACAGATCAAACAGGCAGAAGTCCAGCGTAAAGCACAAAAAGACGTTATGGACGCAGCCGCTAAGGCCGATCAACTAGAACTTGAGAAGCTACGGATTGCCACTCAGGCTGAGATAGAAGGAGCCAAACTCGGGACTCAAATAGCCCGGGCTAAAGACGAAAAGGCTTCTAAAGATCAGGCAGAGGGTATAAAACTTGGCCTACAAATGGGGCAAGTATTAAAAGAATCTAAACAACCTAAAAAGGAGAGTAAATGAGCAATGACATTCTCAAGTATCTTTCAGACAAGATACGAGAGGAAATGAGGGTAATAGAGCAGGACACCGTCCTAGGTAACGCTAAGGATTTCGGGGCCTACCAATATGGCTGCGGAATCTATCGCGGATTACTAATCGCAAATAATATTCTTATAGAAACGAAAGAAAGGATGGAACAAAACGATGACTGAGCTTGCTATCGCAACGGAAGACGGTGAAGTAAGTACTCTGCCAGATACAGACGAACGCAAAGCCAAGCAGTTACCGGACCCCTCTGGATATCGCATTTTGTGCGGAATTCCTAATATAGAGGAGCAGTACGAAAGCGGAATTATTAAGTCTGACCTGACTCTCCAGCACGAAGAACTCCTCACAACGGTTCTTTTTGTCGTAAAGATGGGCCCAGATTGCTATAAGGACGCCGCAAGGTTCCCATCAGGGCCTTGGTGTAAGGAAGGGGATTTTATTCTCGTGCGCCCCCATGCAGGTACACGGTTAAAGATCCATGGTCGAGAGTTCAGGATCATCAACGATGACTCCGTTGAGGGGGTAGTCGAGGATCCACGCGGTATTTCACGTAAATAAGGAGCCCCAAAATGGCTGAAGAAAAGTACGAATATGAAGTAGATGTAGACGAAGGGTTTGTTCCTAATAAGGGTAAACCCGTAGAAAAAGAGGTAGAGGCTAAATCTCAAGTAGATATTGAGGTTGAGGACGATACGCCTGAAGAGGATCGTGGTCGCCAGCCTATGCCCAAGGAGTTGGTCGATAAGCTAGACCAAGACGAGTTGGACAAATATGACGAAGAGGTCAAGTCCAAGCTCAAACAGATGAAGAAGGTCTATCACGATGAGCGGAGGGAGAAAGAACGAGCCGCCCGCGAGCGTGAGGAGGCCCTAACCGTAGCCAGACAGGCTATCGAGGAGAACAAACGGCTTAAATCTAGGCTGACTGAAGGCGAGAAAATCTATGCCGATACAGCCAAGGACGCCGCCTCCCGGGCACTGGAGATGGCAAAAGCTGAGTACAAAGCCGCGTATGACGCTGGCGATGGAGAGGCTTTAGCCGCTGCACAGGTAAAGATTACTGAGGCTACTTTTTCATTAAAACAGGCAAATGACTTCAAACCTACTTTACAAACGCCTGAAAAAGAAGTACAAATCCCTCAAAGTAAACCTGAAGCCGCTCCGCTGGAGCCAAAAACCGCAGAGTGGCTTGAGAAGAATCCTTGGTTTGGCAGCCCCAGACATAAGGCAATGTCCAGTTTTGCTTATGGTGTACATGAAGAACTGCTTGACGAGTTTGGGCAGAAATTTAATGGCACTGAAGAATATTTTCGTCGTATTGACAAAGCAGTACGGCGTTCTTTTCCAGACTACTTCAAAGATGTAGATGGAGAAGAAGAAATTGAGGACCAAAAACCTCAGCAAACGCGCCCCAAATCTGCGCCAGTAGTTGCTCCGGCTTCAAGAAGTACGGCTCCCAAAAGAGTCAAACTTAAGCAGTCGCAACTTGACGTTGTGAAACGGTTAGGGATCACTCCCGAGCAGTATGCTAAAGAATTTTTGAAATTGGAGAACTAAAATGGCTGAAAACAGATTACAGCGTGAGTTTGAAAGTAGATCCACCGTAGAGCGCCCCAAAGCTTGGATGCCCGCTTCCGCATTACCGGAGCCGGATAAACAGCCGGGATACTCATATCGTTGGATTCGTGTTGCCTCTCAAGGGCAGGCTGACCCTAAGAACACATCTGCCAAGATGCGTGAAGGGTGGGAACCAGTACGTATGGAAGAACAACCTAAATTCCAGATGTTAACTGACCCTAATAGCCGCTTTAAGGACAACATTGAGGTTGCTGGATTGTTACTCTGCAAGATCCCTACTGAGTTTATGGAACAGCGTAAGCGGTACTACGCTAAGGCCACAAAAGACAATATGGATGCTGTAGACAACACGTTTATGAAAGAGAACGACCCGAGGATGCCGCTCTTTAAAGAGCGTTCTTCCAAAACGTCGTTTGGTAAAGGTAAATAAACTTTTTAACGAGGTTAAAAAATGGCATATCCCACCGTATCAGGCCCTTACGGGCTTATTCCGATCAATTTGATCGGCGGTCAGGT
>Ga0315909_10006451_pt1 | contig 13237 bp, 21 predicted proteins | sample LakEriMetagenome_11_FD_203527 | JGI IMG/M metagenome (GOLD analysis project Ga0315909, IMG submission 203527) | Freshwater fungal communities from buoy surface, Lake Erie, Ohio, United States - Buoy 2 MA125 | ecosystem: Environmental > Aquatic > Freshwater > Lake | place: USA: Lake Erie, Ohio...
TGGCAGTTGCTTTGTATCATCCAAAAAATTGTTGCGTGATTTTGTTGGCTTGCGTTTTTGACTAGGTGCCTGGGTTTTTCCGCCAGGGCGTGCGGCTTGACGTGCTCGACCTTTTGCTGCTTTGTAGTTGGCTCCGCGTCGTGCGTTGCATGGCTTGCATGAGGGAACCAAGTTGTCTGGTGTGTCGGTGCCTCCGCGGTCGTGCTCGATGAGGTGGTCTGCTTCGGTGGCTTGCCGTTTCTTGCACCAGTGGCACCGGGGTTTGTCTGCGAGTAGCTCCCTACGTGCTTTGAGGTAGGCAGCGTTTGATGTGCGCTTAGGCATGGGGGTTTTGCTGACGCGCTTCGCTTGTCCTAGCGCCCTCGCTTTGCTCGGTTGCTATCAGTCGCACATGGCAGATGTAGCACACTGGCCCGGCTTCCGTTAGTTGATCACCGTATTTGCTTGAGAGGTTTTGTTCTCCGCACTCCCGGCAGGTTCCTATGTCGTTGACTGGTGTGTAGCTGCATTTGATTGTCATGTTGTCAGGCTAGTTAGGCACAGTTCCCCCGGGCACCATCCCGACCGTTGGTTAAGCACGGTTCACACTCGCCACACGATGAATCTGATCGCATGGACTGCCCTGCCCTTCTGATGGGCGAACTAATGATGATGAGTCACCGAGGATTTGCACCTACATCAGGTCACGCGGCCTGAACGCACCAATGTGATTGGCGTACTTTAGTTTTTCCAAGCTGTTATTACAGCCGAAGCCTCCTGCTTGGATAGTTCGTCAAACTTAACGACCTCACGATTAAGCACATTGCCAATCTCACGCATAATTTGACTGCCAGGCGTGTAGCCACGTGTCCTGCCTAGGGCTCGAATCATGCCAATTTGTTTCTCAGACGCTTTGCCAGGGCCTGCCTTCATAGGCACCACATTGGTTTGTGGCTCGCCTGTGAATGGGTCTGGGATGGGTTCGCCATCTGGGTAACGCGCTACTTCGGTGCGTGGCTCTTGCCGGGCGAGTACTTCTTGTTTGCTAGCCATCTTGTGATCAATGCCGAAGCCCATCATGCCCAATGCTCGACCTAAGGCTGATGTGCTGGCGTTCATTTGTTCGCTGTCGCGCGTGTATGGCGTTGTGCCGGGAAATGGTTCCCAGCAGAACGCAATCGTGGGTAGTTGATCGTCTTTGTCTCGCCATACGGTGCAGCGAATCTCAATGTAAAGCTTGTCGTTCACTTCACGGAACGATGGCTGTGATTCTTGTATGCGCAGGTCGGGGTACTTCTCTAGCGCCATCCGTAGGCGTGTTGGTACGTCAACGTAATTGTCAAGGTTAAAGCTCATGGTTTTTCCTCCAGTAGGCACATCAGTTGGTACCACTCTTTGACTGGCATGACTGCCATCCACTCGCCCACATCCGTGATACCGGGTCGCTTAGCAACGATGACACCTGTGTAAGCGTTGGCGTTAATAATTTGTGCACGCAGCTGCTCGAAGTAGCCGTGCCATGAATGTGCTTTTCGGTCTTTGACTTCAATGACGATGCCAGGCCAGCCGGCAACGTCACCTCGATCTTTGTGTGTACCTGCTTGGATACGGTCGGCATTAATGCCACGCTCACGCAGCCACTTCACGACAGCCAGTTCGGCTGCATGACCTTTACGCTTCTGGGGACTGGTCACGGTAAATACCCATGTCTCCTACCACGTGCAATGGGGCATCAAGCAGCTGATCACGTGCATCAGCCATGTGCAGACAGTTCAGGTAGCCGATGGCATCCACCAGCGAATCCTCGTGCATCTTTTCCTCGTCCAGCGACTTCATGAGCCGGGCAAGTTTGACGCACACCATGAACATGATGGCCTCCTGCACGGTCAGGTTGTGCTTGAAGTTGGTGAGACTGCCAAAGAGCCTGCGTACTCGCGTGTAGTCGCTGAACGGATGACCGTATTGGGCCATGCGATCGCCTTTGGTGAGTTGCCACGCTCGATACGCGGCATCGCCTGGGTCAATGTTGCTGCTTGCCATTTTTGTCCTCCATGGTTTTTGCAAGATACCAAACGCATCCCACAAGGTATGCAGTCAGTATGCCTGCCACAATGTAATCACCCAACGACATTGCCATAGGTGCTCCAGTTTTGCCAGCCGTAGTTTGTTGCAATGTGCCAAGCGACCCACATGTTCGTCAGTGGGTCAAACAGCTCAGCGCAATCATCGATCATGCCCTTGGCCTGCAAATAGCCTTCGGGCCAATACTTATTAGGTTGGCACCATGATGGCGTGTGAATCTGCATCAGGCCGAAGCTTTGTCCATTGTCCCCAATGGCATTGGGTAAACAGCCAGACTCAAGCTCTGCGACCTGTAGCGCTACCCATAGGTCATTAAGCACAAAGCCTGCACGCAGGGCCGTATCAGCCCATTCTTGGCAGCCTGGGCCTGTGTATGGGGGCATGGTCGTAACGACGCTCTTATCGCTTCCTGATGCGTCTGCTGGGCTGTCCAAGCCCACCGTGCCCGTAAGGGGAGCCGTGTGCACGGTGGACTCGGACACCAGACCCATGGTGTCTGTTTCAGGATCTGTGGTTGCCAGCAGGGTCACACCAAATAGCCCCGACAAAGCCAGGGCAATTACACCGATGAGGTTCATGCGACGCTCGGATGTTCCGGGTCGATGCGTGGCTGATGGGTCAGCTTTGATGGTTCGCTCCAATCCTCGTCAGCGTTGAATCGGTAACGCAGCTGGGCCTTCACGACCTCGCCTTCAGCGTTCCTGAACACTACCAAGTGGAATTGTTGCGCTGTATCTGGACAAAGCCCGGTGAGGACTTCGTAGGTAATCAGGTTGTGTGTCATGTGTAGGCCCCTCCAGAGCCTGTTTTGACCTTAGCGCCTTTTGCGTCGCTTGTGGGGGATTTGCAATCTTTCCACTTTTTGCACCATTCCCCACGGTATGAGCAGCACATTGTCAGCGCCCTGGTCGGTCGTACTTGTCTGAATTAGTACGCAATGACGCTTGTGCCTAATCAGCGTGCCGATGGATACGCACACGCAGGGCGAGTCATCAATGTCTGACAGTTCGTGCCATTCGTTGTTGTCCAGGCTGTGCGCGTCATGCCACGTGACGCGAACTACTTGCCTGTCTAGTCGAGCCATACCACGTACTCCGCTGCCACACGGCCCTTGTCTGGATCAACAAAGTGCAGGCGCTGGCTCGGTATGCCGGTAGCTGCTACAAATTCGCGTGCGTATTCGTTGTGCGATTCAGGCGACCCAGTAACAAAAATGCGACCGCCGTTGCTCATAGTGAGGCTCATCGGCGTGTGCCAATGGCCCATGTAGCAATCGTCAAAGTGCTCAATGACTCCACCGGCCCAGGCGTTCACCTTCCTTAGTATCCCGAACGCTGGTGTATTCCCCCCAAACGACTTCACTTCGTCCCCGTGGACAAGCAGGGCCGTGTAGTTGCCAATCTTTACGATTTGGTACCAAGCGTCAGAACTCTGCCAATCCTTGACTAAGTGCCCGACCTTACTGCGTGCAATCTCGTAGCTGATGCGATCAATGTTGTCACCCTTGGGCATTTCGCCGTAACGACCGATGCGACCGTGATTGCCGTATTCGCATACGACACGCACCGACTCAAAGTTGTTAGCGAGAGTGCTAACAGTTTTGCTAATCAGTCTTGACACTTCAAATAGTTGCTCATAGAGGTAACTATCTACTTCGTAAGACTGCCCTGGGAAGATGCCCATGCCTTCCACCATGTCACCGCCAAGCATGAGCACGGCTTCGCGTACCGGGTGGTGTTTGCGTTGAATGTCGGTAATGTGCACCACTTTGTCGATAAAGCGATCAATGCGCTGACCGCACGTTTCACTGCCGTAGGACACGCTCTTTTTGCCGAGCTGCCAATCGGTGCAGTGGATGACTGCCACCTCGGGCTTGCCTTTGCGAGTGTCCTTTTTGGGTGGGCTGACCTTGACTGGTGGCGTGCCAAGGCTGGCATCCTTTGCGGCCTGATACACGGCCTGCACAAGCTCATCGTTCTTGACCTTGAGTTTGGCGTACTGTTGCTGTGAGCGCTTGAGCGCCTCACGCAGCTGCTCGAGCGTCTGCTCCTGGGCAATCTCGTTGCTAAGCGACATGCTTGTTCCTAAAACGTGCAATCAGATTTGCGTCAGCCTTAAAGCCATGCTTAGTCAATAGCCCGGCTACGGCCTGACTGCTGTACTGCTGGTCGTAAATGAGTTCGTACCATTCCTCGCCGTTGGGCTGAGCATCAAGCCAAACAGTTAGGTCAGCCAGCCTGTTTTGTTTGATTCTTATTTCGTCGCGTAACGCCATTGTCGTGATCCTCCAAGTGATTGTCAATCTTGCGTTCTACCCTAGCCAAGATTCGACGCACGTACTGGTGATCGTCGGCGTTTTCTTTGCGTGCTCGCTCGATAAGTACAGCCGGTAGGACGGCTGCGCAGATGATGGCAATACCGCTAATCAGCGCTACGTAGATTTCAATTGGCATGCAGGCTCACAAACTGCTGCACTTTTAAGGGTACTTTGTCCCCTACGTAATACCGAATGTGCCATGCCTCGCTTTGCAATTCCCAACAGAATCCGTACCAATCACAGTTAGCGAGCATCCACTTGAGTCGATCACCGCTGGCCTCTGACACATCGACCGCAAGACCGAGGTTGTGTGTGGATGAGCCAGGCGTTGCCATCGGTGCCAGCCCGGGCTTCAGGTAGTACTTAACGCCTTTGTACGTGCGTACCGATGTCGTGGCAATCGGTGCCGTCGTGTAGCGAGCGAGAAAGCCACGCTCCTGCACCTCGAGGCTGCGATACGTGTCGGCTGTGCTGGTCGGCTTGAACGGCCTGATGCCGTCAGCGTGCGCAGCTTTGCGCATTGCCTCCCATGCTTGAGCTGCCAATGGATGCAGCTGCCCATAGGGTCGAATTGGCTTGAGCAGGTATGCAGGTAGTTTGCCTGGCTGTACGCCACGTAGGTCAGCCGGTAGCACTACTGGCTTGACCGGGTATTTCACTTGCGACCGTACCGCGTGTCTTTAGTGTTTGCCCAGGCGTAGATCATTGGCAGCACTGCTGCGAGCCCGGTCTTTAGCGCGTTTTCTAGATCGTAGTTTCCGGTCATAAATACGGCGGCGCTTCCAGCGACGAAAGCTTTCAACCAATCTTCGAGTATTGGTGCCCACTTCATTCGGTTTCCTTTGACACAAAATTAGTGCCATCCCATGTATCGCCAATGCCTGCGTATTTGCCACGAAAGTTGGCGTGGTATGACGTTTGTACCCAATGGCCGTGCAATCCGCACGATGCCAAAAATGCTTGTCCTGCTGGTTCGCTTTCAGGTAGATCGCCACCGGCGCAATCATCATTGCCAACTGCAATGACTTCGCGCACTGTGTTCGTGTCATCAACTAATGCAAAATGTGCCATTACGCCAAAACCAAACTTCCTGAGCTAGTCCACCTGTACCAAGTGTAGGAACCATTGGTTCCTGTGGTTGGTGAGCCGGTTGTGCTAATGCTGAATTTGGTGGCATCTGATGTCAGGAACCTGATAATTACCACGCCAGAGCCGCCTGCCGCACCGTTGCCAAGAGTCCATCGACCGCCACCGCCTCCGCCGCCGTTGGCTGCACCTGCTGTGGGTGTCGGTGTTGCTGTGTTGCCGCCTGTGCCTGCATTTGTGCCACCTGTGCCTGCTGTGGTGGTTCCTGCACCACCGCCACCGCCACCAACTGAATACGTGGTGCCAGTCCAGTTGTTGGTTGTTGCAGTTCCACCATTGCCGCCTGTGTTCGCTGCGCCGTTAGAACCCACCGATGCTGCACCGCCGCCGCCACCTGCGCCCGTATCTCCTGAACCTGTGCCGCCGTTGTTGCCTTGACCTGAAAAACCTAAGCCGCCTGCGCCGCTAGTTCGACCGCCACCACCACCTGAACCACCGATCGAGCCGGCCGTGTTTTCTTCACCGCCGCCACCGCCACCGCCAATTGAACCATAGCCACCAAAATAGGTTGCGCCACCCGGATAACCAGAATCCTGAACACCGCCTGTACCACCTGCGCCGACTGTGATTGTGTAGGTGCCTGCAATAAGTGGCGCACCAGTCACCGTGTTCACACCGCCACCGCCGCCACCGCCGCCACCGCGCGTGCCACCAATACCGCCACCACCACCGCCACCAGATACCAAAAATAAATCGGTGCTAAGTACTTTTACGCCACCGATGGGAAAAAATTGAAAGGTTGACGCGGACAATGCAACGAGCGTGCCCCCTCCGTATTGCGTCACCGCTAAGGATCCAGCCGGGTTAATTGTTACGCCTGCACCCGCCGTAATCGTTGTCGTGCCTGCGCCTTTGTTGGCAATGAAAATTGTGTCACCGGTCGTGAACACTGAGTTGTTGACCGTGATGGTTGTTGCGCTTGCATTGTTCATAATGACGCGTTTACCAGCGTCACCGACTACCAGCACGTAGCTGGCTGTCTGATCGTTAATTGGCAGGTTCGTAATGTCGTTAAGTTGCTGCGCTGTCAGCACTGCCCCGGACACGAATGGGAATGGCGTGGTCATGGTTTCATCATCCTAATACGTTCACGCAGGTACAAATTTCAATAAGCCGCCACAAAAAACGGAGGTCGGGTTAGTAGCCCATGTCGTTGGGCCAAGCGTTAGCTCAACATAATCATTTGCCGCAATTGGAACGCTCATTGAGGCGTTGACGAATCGGCGTTCAGCTGTCGCCAAACTCAAGGTTGACACTAAATAGTTTGTGGTGTCGTTTAGTCGAATGTTCATACTCCAGGCTTCTGCAGATCCGGCCGTGCCAGAAGCATAAGTGAACACGTCGGCAATTGTGATTGTTCCTGCTTGACTGAAATAGATTTTGCGACGTTGCGCGGTCGAGATTGCGGTATCGAATACTGTCCCAAAGTAATACGTCAAACCATCAGTCCAAGTGGCAGTGGTGTCAAAACCGACAGTAATCATCTCAGGGTCAATGATAACTGGTGGTGCTGGTGTGGGGTCGCCCAACACGTTTGTGCTATCCAATTGACCGTACACCGGATCATTAAGAATTAGTTGATACACCACAGTTGTCGGGGCCGTGTAATAAGTAATCCGATGACCGCTAGCAAAGTCAATGCGGCCCTCAATGCCTTCAACGCTTAGTTCCGAGGTCAGGCTTGAGATGCCGGTGACATCCTTGGTAATTGTGATGGTGTCACCAATGTCCACGGTGGCAGCCAAGCCGCGCTCCACATCGGTCAGCAACGCAAAATTGGTGCTGACAGCCGTGTACCTCGGTGCAGGCTCAGGTTCAAGCAGATAGTCAGCCAGGTCATCAATCTCGCCCTGCTGATGTAGAAGGCTGTTGGTGATTGACTGCGACTGAATAAAGTACGTGGCTTGGCTGCTCAAATCCTCAGCCGTAGCCGTCTTGCCATCAAGCGCCTGCACGTAAGCGCGATTCAGCACGCCATCAGCGTCAAACTCAATTTCCACTTCGTCGTACTTGGTATTGGTGCCCTGATCCGAGAACACGATGACCGGGCTACTGAGCGTGGCTCCGATGCGTGGCTGGAATGTCAGTACGCCTGCTCGACTCATAAACACACGGCCCTGCTCAGCCTGGTTGATTTGGGTGATGTAGCCAAGCGTATTCGTACCGGCTGCCACGTTGTAGGAGCTGTCGTGGCCCATGTTCACAGTACCAGTATCAATGTTTTTTGTTCCGGTGTAGTTCACTTCAGGCAGTGCTAGGACGGTGTCAATGCGTTCGCCCGAGGTTTCCGCACTCGGGTTGAACGCAGCCAACTGCGTTTGTGACAGCAAATAGAAGTCATCGGCGCATGTCACTTGCACTGCGTTAGGGCCAGCCAATGCGAACTCGTAGTTGTAGGCAATGACGTAGCCAACGAATAGGTATTCCGATGCCCGGCTCAGTCGTACTCGACGCATAGGCGCTAGCCCAGGCTTGTCGTTAGCTGGGTCGTAATAAGGGCTGGCAGTGTCGTACGGCCCGAGGATGCCTGTCTCATCGGTCATACGGAAGCTCATGGTGCCTGCACCGAACTGATCGTCAATGTTGCGACGACCTCGCCGGTACGCCACCTCGGTCACATACTCCGTTATGTCTGCGTAGCCAGTATTCGGGCCAAGCGTGAAGCTCGTATTGTTTAACACGCCCTTGGTTGCGTCATCCAGCCGAAATGAGTTGTAATCAAAGCCTGTGTCAAGCTCGAGCAGGTAGCTACCTGATTGGACAACTGAAGCAGCCATGGCTACGCAATCTGAACGTCAAGTGGGCCGCTGCGACGGTTGTACTGTTTCAGCGCGTTCACAATCGTGTCACCGAGGCGCTCGTCAGCAATGGTGCTGTTCACGGTCACGTTGTACACAGCCTGCTTAGGCGCATAGGCAGCATCCAATGCGGCTGGCACATCGTAGTAACGGCTCTTGGGGTCGTACACGGTCGGGTCAAACGGCATAACGGTCATGCCACCACCACCGCCACCGCCGCCACCACCACCACCGCCAGTCGGGGCAGGCAACGACAATGGCGTGGGCACCGGCAGGCTCGGTATCTGAATCATGCGCTCCACTCGATCAGGGCCAGCCGTAACCGGGGCGCTGCCACTAGCCGTGCTACCGCCTCCGCCACCCATGCTGAAGCGCGGCAAATTAATGTCGCTCAATTCACCAATGTTGACACCAGGCAACAGATTCAGTCCACGGATGACCAGGTTGATCATGCTGACGTAACTGTTGGCAATGCTCTCAAATACGCCAATGATGAAGTTGCCCATGGTCTTGAACGCATTAGTGACGCTGCCGGTCTTAGCAACCAGCACGCCAAAGCCTGCGACTAACAGCGCTACAGCTGTCACGACCAGGCCGATTGGGTTGGCAGCCATCGCAAGGTTTAACGCCAACTGCGTGACCGTAATGACCTTCATGACCGCGTTCAGCGCAAGGATTGCACCTGCCAGCGCACCAACGACTGCCATGACCGCCAGCACTTTGTCGGTGTTGTTTTGTACGTACAAAGCGAACTTTTGCAGTACCGGCAGTAGGCGCTCGAGAATCGGCAGGAACGCTGCGCCAATGGATTCCTTGGTTTCGCCAATGGTAAGCGATAGGCGTTTCATCTGACCTTCGGCGCTGTTGGCAGCCACGGCTGCCGATCCACCGACCGTGCCAGCCACAGCAGCAAACACTTCGTCCAGTGACGCGCCTTCTTTGATAAGGCTGCGTACTGAGGGCAGCAACGTGCCTAGGGCCTTTGTATTGCCTCCGTAAGCCTTGGCAATGGCATCTGTGGCTGTACCTAGGTCAACGCCTGTAGCGGCTGCAACATCGAGCGCCAGCGTCAATCCATCCTGTGCGGAAGTCATCTCCCCGGTCACCTGGACAAGTGACGCAAGCGCTGGGCGTAGCTCATCGTCAGCCACTGCGGCTTGCATCATCGTCTTTTCAATAAACGCCTCAGCGACCTTGACATTGGCTTCCCCGGCCAGCGTGTTATTGGTAATGGCCTGGGCGAGCAACGCTTGTGCTTTGGCATCCTCAATGGCTGCCTTGGTTGCGTCACCAATAACGACAGCCAGGCCACCAATCGCAGCAGCTGCCGGTAGGGCAGCCTTCTTGAGGGCGAACTGGGCTTTAGCGCCAGCGCCTTCAAGGTTCTTGAACTCGGCAACGGCCTTACTAATGCCCTTGCCGTCAAACTCGGAAATGATTGGGATTGTTACAGCCATTAGCGAGTCAGTCTATTCGTCGTAGCCTTGTTGATTTTCTCCACCACCTGCTCAAGGTTGTTATTCACCTGATCAGCGTTGCGTTCATACGAAGGCCACATCAAACGCGACGGAGCGCCATACAGACTTGACAACGCCGATGCCAGCCGATTAGGTGCACCTCGACCAGCCATGTCAAAGATTGTGCCTGCCGGGCTTTTCATTGTCACACTGAACACCGCAAGGCTGTTTCCACGCCTGCGATTGCTGAACCGCGCAATGATGCTCTTGCTAACAGCGCTTTGTGCCCAGGGCATTAAACGTCCGCCCTTCCAATTACGTGACATGCCCGACAACGGCAGATTCACAACCTTGCCTCGAGCATCCTTGACAATCGGATCCACAATCGTCTTAAAATCCTTTTTAATTTCTTTGGCAAGCTCAGGCTCCATACGTTGCAACTCGCGTAGCGTCTCCTTCACGCCCACAACGGTTACGGATGTCTCAGCCACGGTTTTGTTGCTTTCTCGCCAGCAGTAACACGGTAGCCAAATCCTCAGAATCAAACTCAACGTCCGGGGGCCACCAACCAGTAGCCAACAGCAGTTCCGCTAACTGGCGGCGGACGCTGTGGCTTCCGTAGGGTTTGCGTTGGCAGTCTCCACTACCTCGAAGTCCTCTACGGATTGCAGCCACGTGTCGTAGTCACGACCTTCACGCTTGTTGACGTTGAGCTGATGCCACGCCATGTACATGATGTCGTCGATGCCGATACCGGCTTGCAGATCGCTGGCGCGGCGCTTGAACTTGCGTTCCCACGCAGCAGCCGTAGCGATTGTCGTTGTGACTTGCTCTGTAACCAACTCCGCTGCTGGTGTCTTAAACGACACCTTGATTGTCAGTTTCACGCCGTGATGTCCTCTACGAGCACGCCGCCAGTGATGGTGATTTCCACTTCGGACAGTTCACCGACCGAGCCGTTCACCAGATCGAGCGACTCAAGGTAGCCGCCAGTGATTTGGAACTCAGGGTTGGTTGCCGAAATGCCAGCCGAGGTTGGCTTGACTGCGACGTACACGTTGGTGCCGACAAGCGTTGTCAAATCAACGTAGGTGCCTGGCGTTGCCGAGTATTCCATGAGCAGCGTTGCCGTGACGGTCACGTTGGTGAGTCCACCGACAAATTGGCGGCCTGTGTTGCCGAACGACGTTGAGTCAAGCGCTTCACGCGACTTGGTGATGACTACCGATTTGCACTGGTCGGTCAGGTCTTTGATGCCGGCAAGGTTGGCACCGATGCCAAATGTTGGGCTGGCAAGGTATGTGGTTGCGTTGGCCATGTAGCAGATCTCCTCTACGTCGAGGGCCGCTGCTTGCCCGAGGGCAGTCTAGTAGCCCTATGGGCTTACTTTGGTGCGTATCGTGAGCTCGTAGGCAGGGTAGTCAGCGCCACCGTATGACACCGTTGTGGGTCGTGCATCGGTGAGCCCAATCTGTGCTGCGCGTATTAGGTCAATGTGATCAAGCAGGCTGTCAAGCGTCCTGTTATCGCCGGTGCCCAGCGCGATTACCACGACACGAAATTCCATGTCCGCAACAACGTTGGTTGCCATCATGATGGTCGGTGCCTCGACTAGCGCGCACGGTGGGTTGAGGTTGCGTGGATCATCAAAGACACGCAGCCCGGTAATCGTCTGCAACTTGGTTACGAGCTGGTCGTATCCAGCTTTAAACATGTTGGACATGTCAAGCCACCTGTGGCTTATTGACTCCGAGCAGGCGCAGAATCTGACCGTAGTTGCCAGTCACCGGGCCACCTGTTGCTAGTGGGTCAAACGATGCAAAGGCTTCGGTGCTGCCACGTTCGCGGTACAGAATGGCTGCGTACTGGACAGTGCCGAGCTTGACCGCGCCATCCGGCACATTGCTAGGCGAGTCAAAATAGCCAGATTCCTCACGCTTACGGTACGCAAATTGGTTGGCTGCGCTCAAGGCCATGTTCGCTACGTCAAGGTCAGCGCTCGGGTTTGTAAACGTGAATCCGAGGTAATCCTCAAGGTCACCAAGCACAATCCATGAGCAGGTCACCGAGTAGGTGCATGTGCCGGTGGCAGCTGCTCGATCAACGTCATCCGTGGTCAGTGCGAACTGCACCTGATTTGGGATGATGGTGTCAGTGTCGTATTGGTAATCGCCTTGTTGCGATACGCCAACGAAGTAGTACTCCGGCAGAGCAAGGATTTTGTGCGTGCCATTCCACGTGGCATTAATGCCCGACAGCGTTATTGACTGGCCGACCTCAAAGTTGTGAGGCTCAAGCAGTTGAACGATGGCAACATTACTGACCACCTGCTTATGGGTGAGCGAGTAAGTTGCCACCGTTCAATGTCACCTGGAGGGAGTGAACTTAGACGGCTTTGACGAACTTGGTTGCGTCAATCATCAAGGTGGCGAAGTAGCCACGGAACTTGATGTAACGCGACAGCGAGCCGTCAGCGGCTTCCACTTGGATTGCGCCCTTCTGCTGCTCGAAGATCTCGAAGCCCGAGGGCTCTCCGACGATGAGCGCGCCGACTGGGAGGTTGCGGTCAACAACGACCGTGAGGCCGAACGCGCTGCCAGCTGCGCCACCGGGCTGGAGGCTGCCGAAGGCGTTCATTGGGCCGACTTGTGGGAACAGTGGGCGATCAGCCGAGTCGGACAGTTTGCCGAGTGCTGCCCACTGGCCTGGGGCCACGAACAGGTGAGTCGGCAGGTTGCCGTTTGAGCCCGAGAGGATGGTTGATGCAGCGTCGTACATCCAGCCAGCCCAGTAAGCCGGGTCGGTGATGCTTGCGCCGTTGAACACTTGCGTGACCGATGCACCTGAGTACAGGTTGTCGGCTGCCACGTTGTCGGTTTCGTTGGCGTAGATGCGCGCCATGTCATCGACCATGAGGCCCAGCACTTCTGGCTCAGTCCAGTCCATGTCCTCTTCGGACAGGCGAACGTATCCGCCGTACACGCCTTTAGTGACGTTGTTGTTTGACACAACGAACGTGCCGGCATCGAGCGCAACGTTTTCGCCGTTGCTTGCGCCGATGGTCGTGTGGGTTGTGACTTCTGGGCGACGGAACACTTTGCCGCCACCTGGCATTGCCTTCACGCCGATCGCGTCAACGACCGGGCGCAGGCCACGGAAGTTGTTGTACACCGGGCCGACGATTGGCTCTGGCAAGATGCCGGGCGTGTCGGTCGTGACTACATCGGGTGCAGCGGCGCGGATGTTGGCGAGGAACTGTTGCGCCTCTGCGCCACCGCGAATGATCTTGCTGATGTACTCAGCAGCTGAAGGAAGCTTGAAGTCCTTCTTGGGTGCAGCGAACAGCATTTGTGGTGCTGGTGCTGGTGCTTCTACGGATGCTTCGACCTTGACTTCGGACATTGTGGTTGTCTCCTCTTGTGGTTCGGTCGCTGCAACCTCTGTAATCATAGCGCCCT
>Ga0315909_10006452_pt1 | contig 13237 bp, 16 predicted proteins | sample LakEriMetagenome_11_FD_203527 | JGI IMG/M metagenome (GOLD analysis project Ga0315909, IMG submission 203527) | Freshwater fungal communities from buoy surface, Lake Erie, Ohio, United States - Buoy 2 MA125 | ecosystem: Environmental > Aquatic > Freshwater > Lake | place: USA: Lake Erie, Ohio...
CTCCACGAGCAGAACGGCTTCCGTCGTATGATATTCCAAGTCTAATTAAAGCATCTGTAGTTGTATTTTGGTAACCTACTTGAAGAAGAGATCCGGGGCTAGTAGTTCCAATACCAATATTAGTACCATCATCATACATTACACTATTTTCTAGTGCACTTGAACCATTGAATCTAGGTATATAATTGTCTGTACCTGCAATTGAAGGAGTATATGATGCAGTTAAAGCATTTGTTGCCCAACTGGCAGTACCAAACAAACTTCCTGTAAATGAAGTTCCGGTTAATGATCCTGTTAATGCATATGAGCCTGAAAGTTGTTTTTGATGTCTCCATTGTTTTGAAGGTCCGTGATATGTCCAAAGATCACCATCCTGATAGGTTCCTAACCCCAATGCTACAGAACTTAAATCTGTAAAGTCTAGTGGTTGCTGAACTGCTACATATATGATACCACTTCCACCAGGACTTGCCTTTACCACTTGTCCTACTGGTACGATTTCATATGGTGCAGTTGGAACAGTTGCTGTTAATTGACCAGCGGTTGAAGAAAGATATAAGGTATCTCCGTCATTGTATGCACTAGTGTTTAGTCCTCTTACTAATCCCTGAGTAGTAACATACCCAAACGTACCAGCTTCAATATCGTGAGTTGCTAAACCAAGTATTTGGTTAACCAAGTTGGAGCTTCCTGATACTTGTACGGATGCGGCTAATACCACTTCTGGGTGATCACCATGTGTTCCGGTAATTCTTACTGGAGCGCCATTTGATATAGTGGCTCCGGTATCATTATATACTCGAGTCCAATTCTCTTGCCCTAGCTGCATAGTAACGTCAGCTTCTGCATTATATACTGACAACGCTCCTTCTGTGTTATCCCAAAATACTCGTCCTGATTTCCAAGCTGGAGTAGCAGATCCTGTATTAAAATCAATGTAATTAACATTGCCAATTGACCCAGAAATAGTTAAATTGGGAGCATATGATGCCGTCATGGCAAATGATGCTGTAATACTATTGATTGTACCTGCAGGGGTAGTTAATGAATTTAGTGAGGCATCAGAGCCCGATACGATTACGCGTTTCCATGATGGCATATATATACTCCTTTCATTGTGGTTAGATACACACACTTATGCCGTGCGAGCGCCTACTTCCCAAAAGGGCCTACAATGATTTTAATATAAATATGTTACCTGGTCTTTTTAGTGGGAGTTTTTGAGTCAATCATTTTTGCAATTTCTGCAATTTCAGATTCCAATTTAATTTGAAGTCCGGCAATAGTTTTTGCATCTTTACCGGTAATTGTAATGATGTCAAGAGCTTGACGCAATATGCTAATTTCTTGAGGTGTTAAGTCGATTGCAAATAAGTCCATAACTTGTTATTTATTTAGTTCTAAATATTGTTTTTGCAATTTTACAGCCAAATTATAAAATGTTTCAACTTGATCGCCTGTTAAGGTAGTTGCACGTAGAATGCTTAATAGATATTCTAACTCACTACTAGTTAGTTGTGTTGACTCTTGCGGTTGCGGTTTTATGTTCGAATTCGGAACTAATTTATTTACTATGCCCATAACTTATTATATAAAATTTTATGCGTAAATCCAAATATCTCCAGCATTAGATGTATACATTGCACCTTGAACTGCAAATTCACCCGTAACTGGTTTTGTTGAGCCATGGCCGGCTTCGGTAAATACGTATGCTGCAAATGCACCATTAACACCTGCTCCCGAAGTTGGATCTAATATGTTAGATGTATCTGCCATTCCATTTTGGAATCCCCAACGATCTGTTACAGAATCATAACCATAAGCAATGTTGCCGTCTGAATCAGAGCCGCGGTCAATCATAATACCACCATCGCCTGCTGTTGCTGAACCCGATGCTAATACAATGAATTTGTCTTCTACATATAAATCTTGTGTGTTGATATATGTTGTTGTACCATTAACGGTAAAGTCGCCTTGCACAATTGCATTACCTGCAATAGTTGTTGTACCTGATGCATTACCCATGTTAAGGGTCGTTGCTGCTCCAGCAAAATTGACTGTAGTTGCATTTGAGTTGACTAAATTAAATGTTGCAGCCGTTGTTGTAATATCACCGCCATTAACTGCCGCATCGCCTGTCAATGTTAAATCAACAAATTGAGGTGAGTCGCCAGTTTGTAAACCTAAGTCAATAGTAGATCCTGCTACACCGTTTGTAGTCAATACTGCGCTACCTTGTGATGGAGATGAAAGAGATGACCCTGAAACAATACCTGTAGAAGCAAAATTAATTTTAGAAGCTGCAATTGCGGCAGATGCATTAACATCAGCATCAACAATTACACCAGATCCGATGGATGAAACACCGTTTACATCTACATTAACATCCCCTGCAATATGATCTAAGATAGACCCAGAAATGGCAGGTATCAACGTTGTTGTATTAACTGCTACGTCATCTGGGTTTACCGTGATGTGCGTACCTGCTCCTACCGCTAAAGTTGGAGTAGAACCTTCGCCCGAAGTACCACCAGTTAAACCATTGCCAGAAGTAATGCTAGCAACATAATCGCCAGTTGTGTCAGTTCCCAAAGCTACTGCATTGGCGCCAATTGACGCAACACCTTGTGCAGTGATTGTAATATCACCTGATACTTGAGTAAAAATAGATCCTGAAATAGCTGGAGTTAATGTTGTGGTGTTAACTGCAATATCGTTAGCGTTAACTGTAATATGAGTGCCAGCACCAACATTTAATGTAGTCGAACCACCTAATGATACAGAACCACCATCAGTTAAACCAGCGCCTGCTGTAACAGTTACTGCAGAGTTAGCTAAACTAGAATTTGGAATGCTGGTTAATGCAAATGTAATTGAATCAGCACCAGCGTCTCCAGTGATGTTTAAACCTGCTCCTGAACTAGATGCAAATGTTAATGTATCAATGGCACTATCTGCAATTACATTAACGCCATTAATTGACATTGTTGCAAATGTATTTTGTGCAGTTACTGAAGTTAAATACCCAGCGTCATTATTAAATTGTGAAATGTCACTGCCTGAGACTGCGACCTTTTTCCAAGTTGCCATTTATTGCCCTTATTTCTTTTTTATATAAATATATTCATTATTCATTTTAATCTAATCCAATAAACAATGATGATGATGTAAAGTATATTGCACCATTTGGTGCTGGTCCAGTTAACTCAACACTTTGAGTTGCTAATGTTACTACTCCACTTTGCGATACTGTTAATATAGCTTGTTCTGCAAAATTCTTTATGATAAAAATATCATTTCGATCAGACCGGATTTGCAATGAACCAGTAATTACGGCACTACCGCTGAATGGAAATGGAGATTGCGCATTTAGTGCAAATGATGCGGTAACAGCATAGCTTGACGAAATATCAAACAATGAACCTGTACGTAATTGTCCGGGTCTAAACTGTCTTGGTCCACTCATTATGCCCACCTACCTTTCACTACAATCACATCCGTTGGTAGAATACTAAAACCTAATTCTGCGGTATCAAACGTAATAGTTTGTGTAGTAACATCACTTGGTGTCCATGTATATGTTACTTTATCTGCATATTGACCATTAATGTATACATCAAATTCATTTTTAGTAGCAACAGCAAAATTAACTGGATTGATTGCTGCAAATGCATTTATTGTTATTGTATTTGCGTTAACATATGTTGCAATTTGATCTGTTAAATTAATCAAATATGACATTGTTGTTATATTAATCGGCGTTACTTGACCTGATGGCGATGATACAACTATAGTGCCGCCGCTAGAAACAATGCTTTGTGCTTGAAGTATTTTTGATGAAATTGTTGTTGATGCAAATAAATCATTATCGATGTCAATAATACTTTCGAAAGTAACTTTTTTGACTGAATACATTTTTTTAATTGTTTCTAATCTAGTTTCTTGTTCTGCTAGCAACGTTGCATTAACCGTAATAGGAATAGTAGCTCGTACCAATCGATCTTCGCCAATTGTATTTACCGTTTCAAATGATACTGACCCCAGTGACGCCGGAAATTTATTTCCTTCATTACCCCAAGAAAATCTATTATATGTTAAAATTTGATCAATTAATGTTGTTAATTGAGGTGTAAAATCACACCACAACATCATATCATATTCTACAGTTACATATTTTGGTATATCTACAACATAAATTTTTTGAGATAATTGTGGTTCATTTTTTGGTATAGGAAACAATTCATCTTCATAACGATTTCGTTCGTTATATTTTGGTCTATATATAATTGAATTTCCAGATGTTGACCTATTAACATCCAACGTACGTTGTTCATCTCGTTCTACTACACTGTTACGTTTAAGCATAATCATAGGAGACTGTAACATGCCTTTTTCATCACGTAAGTAACCTAAACGCCTTACATTGTCCCATTTTTCTCCAGCAGCAAAAATAACCGGTACTGTTAAATTTTGTTCAGTTGCAATAACTTGTGGTTGTATTTCATTTTCAATATACCATTTTATTGCATAATCAATATCATAAATTGTACGTTTAGCACTTCGAATTACATCATCATCTCTACGTATTTGCTCAGCACGATTTAATAATAAATCTGGTGTTAAACCTTCTGTACGTGAAGGATTTGGTTTATTTGTTTTACGATCAATATTTTGTCTATTTAATCTAGGCATTAACTTCCTTATTTTTCATAAGCAGGAGAAGCATTGTTTCCGCCTCTTCTTAAATTTGTAATACCCGTTGGTGTCTGTCGAGTTGCGTGAGCATCGCATAAAACTGATACGCTATATCCGAATTGATCGCCGTTAGGCCATGTTTCTGGATTTTTCCCAGCAAAATATTGATTTGCATCAACATTGTCTAGTTCATAATATTCATTGTCCCATAATACAATATCGCCAACTTCTGGATAAAAGCCTGCACGTTCTAAAATGTCTCTAGATATGGCAAATTGAGCTGTTCTTGTATATGAATGACCATAATCATCCATTCCAGCCGTTTTACCTTCTTTAGTAATAACACACGGAATTAAAATTGAATCATAGTATGCTTTTTTTTCAGATTCTCCATATATGTTAGATGCACTTTTTTCTACAATTAATTTGTAAAATTCAATTTCAGTATCAATGATAGCATTAATTAATTCAGAATTAATTGCGGCTAAAAATCTTGCATCTCGAATACCACCAAATATTGCCACTTGTTCTCCTTATCCAACGTATATTTTTAATGGTACTTTTGACAACATTTCATGCATCTGCGTTGCTTCTGCATTTTGACGTGTCATCATTTGTTCTTTGGTCATTTTATCTAAAAATTCTCGAAGCTGTGTTATTAATGTTTCTTTTTCAGATTGACCCTGTGACACTAAATCAGATCCGTTAAGTGTTACTTCACCATTTGGAATTGGCACTGATGAATATTTATTGCGAATATATCCTAACATTTCTTTTGCTAATGCAATACCATATTTAATTATCCACGCACGCCCCATATCATTAATATTACTGTATGTTTGATATGTATATGGTATATTTGATGCGTCACTTACAACATTGTTTAAAAGTGCTGTATTGCCGAATAAAAGTGCATCATTGGTTTTTTCTTCATCAAATATAAAATCAAACCAAACTTCTCTAAAAAATGGCGTTGCAGATGTCGATCCAGTGCCAGATGTTGGAATAGGCCATATTTTTATGTCATCGCCGTGAATTTCAAATGAATAACTAGATTTTCTAATTTGATCATTAAATTCAATTGATTGCAATCTAAATAAATCAGAATTAATTGGCATCATCATAAATGATACTGACGGAGAGAATCCTCCAAAATCAAATGCATCAAGTAATTGTTGTGAACCTAAACCCGTACCAACAAATGGATCAAAATATCTTACAATTGCTGGCGGGGCATTGTGAAGTACACGCTTCACTTCGATCGAAGATGTTGTTACATTAATACCTAATGATTCAGATACCGCAGCACGTAGACTGTATGTTTGTTGTCCAGGGACCATTTGTATTGATGCAGAATGCCAACGCAATGTACCTCCACTATCTGCTTCAGTACCATATGCTTTTGATAATTTTGTAATATATCCAAATGAATTACCAACTACTGCTCCGGTGAAGCTAGATCCACTTAAAAATGCAGATGCCGTTTGTACACCTAATGTATTCATCAAGTTGTTAACAATATTAACTTGATTAACTTGATTTGAATATTCAATAGCCGCAGCTTCAAATGCAGTATAAAAATTTATTGCTTGCATTTCCACATCCATTATAGGATAACCTAAATGTTGTGCTGCTGCTTTTGCAAACTTATCAGCATGATTTTGGAAAACTGCATCAGTATCAAAAAAACCAAATGGTGTAGATCCAGCAGTAAATGAAGATGAACCTGGCCAAATCGGCTTATTTTCTGAATAATCCATGATGTTTCCCTTTTAAATATAAATATCAATATCTTTCATTTAGCAGTTTTAAAATTTCATCTAATGCTTCATGTCGATGATTGTCTGTTAATATGATTTCATTTACATAAGTTGACTTGGTTAATTTAGGAACTTCGTGAACTGCTGAATCATTGTTAAATTTTAAATCTACTTGATACCGGTCTCCCGTTAATATCATGATGCTATCTTTTCCTAAACGAGATAACACCATTTGAAGTTGTTGTTTTGTTAAGTTTTGAAATTCGTCTACAATGCAAATTGCATGATCAAAAGTTCTACCTCGGAAGTGTGCTAATGAAACTAATTCAATATTTTCTTCCTTTTCCATTTTGTCTAAAATTTCCGGCTTATTGTATACTTTGCGCATATTGCTACGTAATGGAACTAACCACGGATCCATTTTTTCTGCTAATGACCCAGGAAGAAATCCGTTATCTTCATTTGATACAGTAGGACGAGTTATAATAATTTTATTAATTTGTCTTTTGAAAAACATATCCAATGCAATTTGAACTGCTAACAGTGTTTTTCCAGATCCTGCTTTTCCTAATACAAAATTAAAAGGTGTTTCTATAATTTTTGCTTTTGCTTGTTTTTGTTCTTCTGATAATGTAATTGAAAATTTAATATCACTTTTCGGTGGAGTTTTCTCCCGATTCTGTGTAGCCATAATAACCTTTAATTTATTAAAACAATTTTGTAAGTGTAGATTCTTGAAGTGTCATATCCTTTAATGTTTCTATTTTACCTAAACACGCTTGTCGAATTGCCAAATATGTTTTTCTTGCAGGATATGATGTCATAATCTTAATAGTAACTAGTTCTTTATCAGGGCCTAGATCTTGTTCAATATGAACCATTAAAACTAATTCAATCGCTCGTATACGATCTAATACATCAACAAGACGACCATCATAACGAATGATTGCTTGCATTGAATACTTATTGTGTGGTACTGCCATAATCTTTTAATATAAATATTCAGATAGTAAAAAAGGGTGGCCGAAGCCACCCTCTCTTATTACCTTAACTAATTAATTTGTTAAATGATTAAATCAGATTAACTATTAAAGAGTGTTAAGACCATGTACGTATACTTTTCCGTAGAATTCTGGACGAACTACTTTCTTCGCGTAACGTGTCATAACACCTTTACGTGGAGTGAAGTTAACTGGATCGTATACCAATGGAGTCATGATAAGTGGAATATATGGACTAAATACAGCACCTGTTTCAAGGAACTGTGCACCACGGAATCCCATAAGGATTACATTTTCCATCATATATGGGTTTTTGTATACAGTGTAACGGCTATTGATTGAACCAATTTTTTGTACACCTGCTGCAAATTCCATTTTGTTACCATCTGTATCAGCAGCAAATCCTGGGATAGACTCAAGAATAGTTGCAACTGCAGGAGAAGTTACTAAGAAGTTAGCACCACCACGCAATGTTTTTTGGTGAATCTTATTAGATACTTTTTGAAGTTTAGTACCCAATGTTTGGAACCAACCGCCTTGAGTGTTGTAGAATCCATCACCCGCAGAACCTACTGAACCAGCAGCTGCTTGAGTGAAACCAGATCCGTTCCATACATTGTTATTCAATGCTGACCAATACTCAGTTGTTGGAGCTGCTGAAATCAACATATCCAAGATCTCTAAATCAATTTCCATTGATACATACTCAGACAACATTGAAGTCAATTCAGCTTCAGCATCAATTGAATGGTATGCGTTCAAGTCTTGAGCAAATTCAGGTGTCCAAACTGCTTTCAACTTACGAGTCTTAGCAACAATTGGCTCAGACTGCATTTCCAAGTTGATTTCCGGAATATCCAAGTCAGTACCTTCATTGATACCTGATGTACCATATTTAGTACCTGCAAATGGATTTTTATCTTCAAAATCACCACGTGTTGTGTCAGATGGTTGTTTGCTATACTGCAATTTGAAGTTTCCGCCTGCAATTGCTAATTGAATAGCTGTTGCTTGTGCAGTGGTTACGATGAATGATGCAGTGTAATTGCTATCAATTGTAGAGAACGCTTGAACTGGAATAACTTCAGTACCAGCTGATCCTGAGGTAAATGTCCATGAACGAACTGCATATAAATCAGCATCAGTTGGAACATTGATTGTTACTTTTTTGTAGCTAGCTAATGATGCAGAATAAACGCTATCATAATTAACAAGACCTGCGTCAGTAATTGTACCAGCACCAGAACCTGTATTTGCAGAGCCTGCACCCAATGCAGCAGATGCCGTAAATGGAATTGAATAACCAAAACGACCAGCACCATAAAGACCGCCAGCTGCATCACTACCAGTTGTAGTAACACCAAACATTGAGTCTAATGCATTAGGATTACCAAATGGATTACCTGTACGATTAAGGTTGTCATCATCAAATCCAGGTGCAGCTGTACCATATTTAAAGTCTAAGTAAAAAATAAGACCTGATGGCAAGTTCATTGGTTGAACGCTAACGAATTCTTTAGCAGCAAATTCTGCAAAAATACGACGTACCAATGGAAGAGCAACACCAGCCCATTCTTCAGAACCTTGTGTTGTACCAGTTGATGACGCTTCTTTTACTAATTGACGTGCTTGGTTTTCAAGCAATTGAGCCATACCGGCTTTTTCTGTTTCGGTGCGAAGACCCTCTAATAGACCAGTCTTTTCCCATTTCGATGCCAACGCTTTAGCTTGGTTGCGTTGTACGAAATCATTTGTTTGTAATAAATTTGAAATACTCACGATTTTCCTTTTTTTTTAATGTTATAGCAATCCTGCTAATTTTTTCCAACGGTTCGCCAATTCAAATCCTTCTGACAATACTTGAGTGGTTTCTTTGCTAGGTGCTGTCGATGCAGCTGCTTTGCTAGCGTAAGATTCTTTAACTACTCGTTTCTTAGTCGCTGGACGATTGAACGACTCCGCTAATGTTGTAAATACTAATTTTACTTCTCTTGTATTGCCTGCACGATCAAAGTTTTCGATTACTTTCATTTTTTGATCTTCAGTCAATTCAAAATTGCGGAACAATTTGTTTGTGTAAAGAAGTTTTGCGTTAAGAAGATTTACTTCTGACAGAATTCCTTGAAGTTGTTTAACGGTTGCATAAGCTTCTTCCAATTCGCCTTTCATTGCTTCTTTTTCAGAATCTTCAGCTTCCATTTTCATTTCTTCTTCATTCTCATCTTCATGATCTTCTTCGCGAAGAATTGCTTCTAGAATCTCATCAATTGATTCCATGGCCATGTCATCATCTTCTTCATACATTCCTTCAGATGCTAATTCATCTTCCATGTCCACATCTTCGCCTTCTGAATCATCCATACCCATACCTTCGTGTTCTAAATCACCTTCTAATTCACGAATGATTGATTCTAGATCTAAATCTTTGTCATCATAGCCTTCGTTGTATTCGTCGGTCATTTCTTCATCACCCATAGCAGGCTCTTCTTCTGGCATTTCTTCATCACCCATTTCAGGTGACACACCATCTTTTGCATAAATGTCAAATTCATCAAATTCTCCGTCATTGTCAACATCGATTGATAAATCACCAACATCCATACCAGCTCCAGCTTCGTCGCCCATTTCTGCATCCATTTCTGGTTCTGCATCAATTGGTTCTTCAACTGGCATTTCTTCTTCGCCCTCGATTTCATTAGTTAGTTTGGTTGCTAACATTCTTTCTAAACGAGGAGCAAAGGCTTCTTGTAAAGCAATCTTTGCATTTGCTAAAGCTGTTTCTTTAACTGCCTTTGCATCAGCAATCGCTTCTTTTAGCAAGTCTGATTTTGCCATTGTTTTTCTCCTTAAATTTGTTTTTTGGAAATAAGATTATTTGTAATCTTAATAGAAATATATTAAATACTAGACACTATATAAGAAATAGCGTATTTACAAATAAATATGAGCATGTTTTAAAAAACAGTAAAAAAGCTCTAACTTTTTTGTTAGAGCCTTAAACTTTGATAAATTTTTTTTAAAAAGAATTTAAATCTTTAATTTTTTGAATGAATTTTGCTGCTTGTAATTGTTTTCTTTTTGTTACACTAGGTTTTTCAAATTCTTTTAGATCTTTAATTCGTTCTAAAATTCCAGAGTTTTTTACTTTGCGTTTCCACGCTTTAAGCGCAAATGCTAAATCTTCTCGTTGCGTACCTACTACATTAACTGCTAAAGGATTACCCGGAACAATTGTTTGATGTTGTTTTTGTTTTTTACTCATATATTAAATTTAAATTTCTGATTGCGGTGGTTGTGGTTTTGATTGTCTAACGTTAAATCTAAAATGTTTTAATTCTGGTTTCTGTGCTAAATAACCTTGAAGTTTTTGTGATTCTAATCCTGGATCTTGTCCTAATCTAAAATAAAAATATCCAATTTTACCCGAAGGAGATATTGTATGTTTAACTATAGTAAATCCTTTTCTTTCTGCCCATTCTTTGATTTCTTGTGCTACTGCTTTTGCTTCGGCCGGATTTCTTAGTACGTATTCAATGCCTCCTCTGTAATCAGTAATATGATTAACCAATTGTGCTTCTTCTAAATCTGATTCCGTTTTTAGCGCATCCTTCATACCTTTTAATGCATCTGCCATATCTTTAGCATTCTGAACATCATCTTTTGTAAATTTCGGTATTGAAGATTGTTCTGTTTCAGCTTGTTCAGTTAACCCAAAAAATTCTTTATATAATTTTTTAAATATACTCATCATTCTACCTATATTATAATAATATTATATCAAATATCCAAATTAACCTACATCATAATATTTACGAAGACCTTCAGCAATGTCTTCATATGCTGCACCTAAACGTTGTTGAAGTTGACTCATTTCTTTTGCAGTTGCTTCGAATACTTTATATGATTCATTTAGGCCTTTCATATGACGATTAATAGTCATTTTATCAAACCAGCCTTCATCTTGTAAAGCAATGTTTTGTGCTTTTTCAACAATATCTCGCACTCGTTCGGTAAGCTCTTGCAAATTACCTTTGCCATATACCGAATCACCCATTGCTGAAAAATTCTTTACAGCTTCCATGAATTGTTGTTTTTCTTCGCGAGATAATTTTACTTGTTCTTCACCGCCGTTAAGTGTTTCTAAAATATATGCTAAATTGCTCTTCATTATATTATCCTACATTTTCCATCTTCACATAATATTGATGTGATGATATTATTTATTTTATCGTATTTGCCTTGTTTTAATTGTTTGTTAACTGATTCATTCATACTAACAGGTCGCATAAACGCTCCGTGGGTTGATGGATTTGAAACAAAGTCCCAACAAATTAATTCGAAATCATCTTGTACTTCAACTACGCCTTCTGAACGTAATTCTTTAACAGAACCTAAACCTCTAGAAGAAATTCCTAATGTAATTCCAGCTTTAAATAATTCTTTTAAAATTTTGCCAGATGGCGTATCTAAAACTTGAACTGCACCCATTAAATCATCACCATTCCACCAAATTTTTAAAATGTTATGTGACACATTGTTCAAGTTAACAATTGATGATTCTGGATGATCTAATTCACCTAATGCTCTGTGTTGATTAATATATTCTTTTTGATACCGTACACATTCTCTTTGTAAAATCTGTTTTGGGTATACGCGGCCATTTTGATTCTTTGCGCCTGCCCGTTGCAATACGCCTTGAACTACAAATCCTCCCGGAACGCCAAACTGATCGCCTGTTGATTCTTTTAAAGAACCAACTGGTTTAAATGGCATATATTCTACAATTAATCCTTTTGACATTTTATTCTCCTAATGCTCTAACTCGCTCCGATATTTTAACTAATCTGTTTGATATTTTATTTAATGCCGTTTCTACAGCACTACCATATCCGGTTCGGTTAACACCTGATTCTGTTTTTAATCTAGATGCATAATTAACTGTTTTTTCAATTTCTTGAAGTTGTTTTGCGACAGTTTTTATTGTTTCTTTAATTTTTTGTTCCGGAGTTGTTTTTGGATCACCATTTGCAAAAGATCTATATGATTCAATCAATTGTTCGTATTTTCGTTCTAATACATCCTCTACAGTAAGTTTCGTATGATTTGATAAATCTTTTATATTAGCAGTACCATGCGGTTGATTTGTAAATTTAACTGGATATTCTTGATTTTTATTTGTCCAATTATTTGAATCTTTAGAAAACGGAAATTTATCTTGTGCATTTTCTTCTGGCGATTCTGGTGTTTGATCTTCAGTAGTTTTCCATTTAAATGTTGGCGGCGTATTTACTGATTCATATTGTGCTTTTTTGCCTTGCCATTTTCCTGGTTTAGCAAATGCTGCAGGCGTATTATATCCAGCAATAGCGCCAGTAACATTTTGTTCTTCAATTTCATTATCACAAATACACTGATCAGTAGGTCGATCACATGACTCACAATAATTAGATTCTAATTCTATGAATTTTTCTTGCATTTCTTTTAAGAATGATTTCATTAATGCATCTCCTTTAATTCACGAATTAAATCAAAATAACGTAATAAAGATAAAATATGTGATTCTTTAATTGATTTCATATTTTCAACAGTACATAGCATTTCTGAAAGTTTTTGTACTTTAATTTGTGTTGCTTTGTCAGATATAACTTTTGCTTGAGTTGCTAAATCTTTTTTAATGTTTGGAATAATGATTTGAATGTATTCTTTTAAAGCATTTGTATCATTAACATTAGTAATGTATTTATTTAAAAGTTGCTTTTGTGATTCATCTAAATTGTTTGA
>Ga0315909_10006455_pt1 | contig 13232 bp, 16 predicted proteins | sample LakEriMetagenome_11_FD_203527 | JGI IMG/M metagenome (GOLD analysis project Ga0315909, IMG submission 203527) | Freshwater fungal communities from buoy surface, Lake Erie, Ohio, United States - Buoy 2 MA125 | ecosystem: Environmental > Aquatic > Freshwater > Lake | place: USA: Lake Erie, Ohio...
TCCCGGACTTCAAACCATTTAATTGTCAGAGCTGTCTATCTTTTTGGATAGCAGTGGCTGGCTCATGTGTGGTTGATTTTAATCTTATTGGAATGGCATTTATAACTTATTTATTATCTGATTTAATGTTGATTTATGAAAGTAAGTGAAGAGCTTCAACAACAAGTTGAGAGATTCTCAAAAACAAGATCCTTTGCTTTGACATCAGAAACAAAGAAGGAGCTTGGAGCATGGTACAAAGAATCTGGATTTGGTAAACTCAATGTGGGTTGCTCAACTTGTGTTCGCAATGCAATGGGTAAACTGGTCCAATCAATTAGTCAAGGAGAGCATATCATGCCTCGCATTCATTTCATAGGAACAAAGCAATGATAATCACAGCACCAATACCAGTTATGGGAAGATTTCCTCTTGTGAGATTAACAGTCTCAAGGCTCAAGTCTCAAGGAGTTATTCCAATTATGATGGGACATGAAAAGGAGGCAGAGGATATTGCAAAACAATTGAATGTTGAATTCATTCACATTGATAATGATCCTCTTGGAAATAAATGGAATGCTGGCTTCGCTGCATCAAAGAATTACAAAGCTGATGCTGTCATGTTCATGGGATCATCTGACTGGTGTAGTGATGATTACATTGATTCAATCAAGTTGCACATCCAAGACTTTGGAATGCTTGGAATGTTAGGCTGTCATTTCGCTGATGTATCTAATCAAATCAGATTAGTCCATTGGAAAGGATATGGTCCAGGACAAAGACATCATGAGCCAATTGGAATTGGTAGAGTGCTCAGAGCTGATTTCCTTGATAGCATAGTTTGGAGACCATTCGATCCAAGACTCAATGCTGGTCTTGACTGGTCAATGTGGCTCAAGACAATCAGAGCAAAACAAGAGATTGGAATTCTTCCAGATGATGGACAGATTAAACTCTTGTCAATCTCAACAAACAAATGGATTAACAAGCATAAATTTACAGATCATTGGACTGGATCATTGAAGTCAGAGAGATGTGATGTGGCATTGCTTGATAATGGATTCAGTGAACTTAAGACATTATTATGATCCAAGCACACATCTCAGAATCTCTGGCAGGACTTGACAAAGGTCTCATTCAGAAATACAATCTCATGCCTTATGACAGTTGCCTTCCAGAGGCGGTGTTCATGGGAATGTACAGAGAGGAAGATCTTCTATTGCTTGCAACACATATCGGAGCAAGCACAATTGTTTGGTTTGGATCAGATGCCAAAGATCTGCCAGATGATTGGATTAAGTTTGTTAAAGAATCCCTAAATATAGCAGTGAGCCATCAAGTACTTGAAACATTAGAAAGCAAAGGAGTGAAAGCAATCTGGTGTCCAGTCAATGCGGTCATTCCTCATCAGTGGCCATTGGTCCCGAATGGAGATAAAATATTCTGGTATTCTGGCAATGCTCCAGAGTATTATGGTGAATCACTGATCGATGAGATCAAAGAACGTATTGACATTCCAATCATAAGAGCTGGTCATGATACATTTTCAAAAGATCAGCTGGTTGATGTTTACTCTCAATGCTTTCTTAACCTAAGATTAACTCCTCATGATGGATGTCCCAACACAAATATTGAGATGGGACTCATGGGAAGGCGGTCTATTTACAACGGTGATCTGCCAGCATCTATTCCTTGGCAATCAGTTGATGACATATGTCAATCAATAATGAGGGAGTATTTAACTCGACATGTTGATAATGTGTATATTAGTAAAATTTATCATAACTTTGTTAACTATGAAAGAATGTCCACGCTGTTTATTTGATGAGTCCATTGCCTCAATTAGTGAGAATCAATGTGAGTATTGTGATCTGCATGATCAATTAGAGCTTCAAGCCAATCCTCATGAACTCAAGCATATTATAAAAATGATCAAATACAAAGGTCATGATAAAAAATATGATTGCATCATGGGAATCTCTGGAGGTATTGACTCCTCAACACTGTTATTCACTGCAGTGAGATACTGGGATCTCAAACCATTGGTGATTCACTTTGACAACAATTGGAATGCTCCAGAGGCAATGCACAACATGAGAGCTCTGGTTGAAAAACTTGGAGTTGATTGTATCACATACAATGTCAACAAAGCTGAATACGATAGGCTCAATGATGCTTTCCTTTGGGCAGGTATTCCAGATGCTGATATTCCAAATGATATTGCAATGACAAAGCTGATGTATGATACAGCTTACAAATACGGTATCAAATACATCCTAAATGGTCATGATTTTAGAACAGAAGGATCAACTCCAAAAGGATGGACTTACATGGATGCAAAATACATTGAATCGGTTTATAATAAATACTCTGGACTCAAGCTCCACAACTATCCTCTATTCACGTTCAAAGATCAATTATTCTATGCCTTGATGGGTATTAAGAATGTGAGACCATTCCACTATGGATTTGATAGAGAATCAATGGAAGCTGAAATGAAACGTCTCATCAACTGGCAAGATTATGGTGGCAAACATTGTGAGAATGTTTACACTGAGTTCGTGGGATCATTCCTTCTGCCAGAGAAGTTTGGCATTGACAAACGTATTGTTTATCTCGCTGCTCAAGTCAGATCCGGCAAGCTTAGCAAAGAAGAGGCAATGGAACAATTGAAACAAAAGTCAGAGTTTGATTTCACAAAGCTCGGAGCATCAGCTGAAAGAATGCTCAGACTCGTTAACCTACACAAAAGAGATAGATCATTCTTTGATAAATATGACTTTAAAAAATACAAGCATCTTATCTGGATACTTGCAAAGCTTAAGGTTGTACCATACACTTTCTATGTTAAATACTGCAAATAATGCCTTGTAAACCAACACAGCCAATTACTGAGCCAGTGGATATTGAAGTTGAATTAGCATTCCAATATGATAGGCTCAGACTGATATACAATAATGATGAAGAGCATCCCTTTTTAAAAGGGTTTAAATATGCTATGGATTTTATAACCGAACAATAATATATATTAAGAACAATGGCATATTCCGATGAGTTTATAATACATCTGGAGGAACTTGCTCATATCTATATTGAGGAGTGTCTTAACCATAAGAAAGAAATGATATCTAATAAAGGAGATATTGTTATGGTATTGGATAGACATATTCCAACGATAGACTATTTCCTTAGAATTTGGATTCCTATTGTCAGAAAGGATAAAGCTATTTCAAGAGATACCTATTACAGATGGCTGGATTCTGATGATCAACTCAAATCTGACACTATCAAAAAAATAGACAACCTTTTCAAAGGCTTAGCCGTTGATATTGTTGGCAATGAAGGCAAAGGAATATTCTATGCTAAGAATAGACTTGGCATGCATGATAGGCAACAGCTTGAAACTAAGAATGTAGAGAAGTTTGACTTTGAATGAGTACAATCAAAGGTTACAAACCTCATGACAATCAAAGAACCATTCATGATGCCATCAACCATGGTCATGAGAAATATTATGCTCTCAACATTGGTAGGCAGTTCGGCAAGACAATGCTTGGCATCAACCAATTACTTTGGTGGGCGATCAATGACAAAGGTTGCAAGATTGCATGGGTAACTCCAGTCTATAAGCAAGGCAAGAAAGTATTCTCTGAAATGGAGAGAGCAACCACAGCGAGTGGATTGTTCACGTTCAATAGATCAGATCTGATGATCTCAGGTTTTGGCTCAACCATTGAATTTTTCTCTGGAGAGAGACCAGACAATATCCGAGGTAATACATTTGATTACATGGTTGTTGATGAGATGGCATTCACCAGACCAGAGCTTTGGGATGAGGTCTTGAGTGCAACAGTCTTGGTCAAAGGAAAGAAGGTGATATTCATCTCAACTCCGAAAGGAAAGAATCATTTCCATAAGCTGTGCATGCAACCAAACTATGATGAGAGATATGCTTACTTTCATTTCACATCCTATGACAATCCAATGATTGATCCAAGGGAGTTGGATGAGAGAAAGCGGTCATTGCCAGATTATGTGTTCCGGCAAGAGTACCTCGCTGAGTTCATTGATAATGCCAGTGGAATATTTAGGAATGTATCTAATTGCATTGGCACTGGATCAAAGACTGCAAAGATGTATGCTGGTCTTGATATTGGTCGAGCTGATGACTACACTGTTCTGACTATTATCAACCAGGATGGACAGATGGTTGCTGCTCATAGATGGCGGCATGATGAGTGGAGCAAGATCATTGAGAAGGTTGCAACACTAATCAAGCAATACAATGCGACCACATTAGTGGAGGTCAACAACCAAGGTGATGTGTTCTATGAGATGCTCCAGACAAGGTGCAAGAATCTGATCCATCCATTTGTCACTACATCTAAAACAAAGCCAATCATCATTGAGGATCTTGCTGTGGCATTTGAGCAAGGTGCAATATCAGTTGTTAATGAACAATGGTTGATTGATGAGCTTGATAATTTTTCCTATATTTACAATCCAAACACCAGGAATGTAACTTATTCTGCTCCAGCTGGCTTGCATGATGATGGTGTCATCTCAACAGCATTGGCTTGGAATTGCAGAAAGGAATACAGCAACAGAGGAAGATATATGGCTTTGAGAGTATGAAAGAACTTGAGATAAAACTACCGGCATCAATTGCTGAATGCAGTCCAGATCAGATGGCTAAGTGGCTGATGATGGCAGAGGCTATGAAGGAGCAGAAAGATGACATCACTCAGTTTCTAATCTTCCAATGTCAGTTGCTTAGTTTATTTTCTGGAGAGTCAATCAATAAGATCAAGCGAGCAGATGTTAATAGTATTCAAGATGCCTCTGCTCACATGCTCAAGATATTAACATCTTATAATTATCAAGAGCCAAATGAGTTCATAACCATTCAAGGAAAGGAATTCAGATTTGAGAAAAACTTTGGACATGTTTCAACTGGTCAGATCATTGACTTGAAATTGATTGAGGATATCAGCCAAGATCCATGTCAAGCATTGGCAATCATGTATGTTGAGAAAGGCATGGAGTATTGCCAGGAGGATGATAGAGGCAGATTGCTCAATCCTAATGAAAATAGATACAAATTATTCAAGGAACATTTTCCAGGTGATGAGTTTCTAAATTTCTTTAGTTTTTTTTTGGACTTATCAGAAAAGCGGAGGATGGCTATCTTAGGAATTCAGACAGCGAGAGCGAAGATGGAGATGATGCAGATAGCTCAGTCCCAAAAGATTCAGAGTGGTTTAATTGGACAACTATCTTACATAGACTATCCAAAGAGATGGGAATCAGTTTGGACAAAGTTACGCAACAACCTTATGTAAAGACTTTATTCTGGATGAACTATTTCAAGATTGTGGATGAAAAAGAACATAACCGCATATTAAGTAATGGCAGATCTTGATTTTCTTGATGACTTTGGGATCACAGCTGGTGATGCTGAACAGCCACAAACTGTTTATGATAGATTCTTGATTGATCTATCCAATCAGCTGGCAACAGAGTTCAGAGATTACACAAAGAAAGTTGCCAACAATACTGGAGGATTGGCGGCTTCCATTATTCCAGTTCCAACTGGTAATCTGTCATTTAGATTAGAGGCTGATGATTATTATCCATTTGTGGATCAAGGTGTGAATGCGGTTGGCACCAACAACTATGGCAGTCAATTCTCATTCAACTATCCGGGTGTATCTCACAACATGGCAACAGCAATCAGCCAATGGAAAGGATTGGACATGTCTCATGCTTATGCGGTGTCATATAACATCAAGCAAAGAGGATTGAAGCCAAAGAGAATCACTGACAATGTCATCACTGATGAGGTGTTGAATAAGATAGCCAATGATTTGGCAGAGATCACTGGTTTAATGTTTGAAATTAAATTTGATAAAAATACAGATACATGGCAGTAACAATATATGATGAGCCGCAACTAATTGCACCAGCTGGCAATCCTTTGGTGTTCACATTTAGCAGCAATCAAACAGCACAACCAAATTTCAGCTTTATTGTTGAGGTTTATGTTGATAGCCAATTGAGATTGACTCAAGAGGTGTTCAGGCAATTCAACACATTGGCAAGGATTGATGTATCGGAGGCTGTTCAAAGTGTGATGACAAATATCATTCCCACAACAAATATTGAGAGTGATGCATCTCAATCAATGGTTACTTATGCAATCATTGTTTATGAGAAATATGGCACAACTCCAACAATACAAGCGAGTGCAACAAGCACAACATTGAAAGCAATCAATGCAGCTCTTGAATACAAAGATTGGGTCAATTGGGATTACAGTATTTATGATCCTAATTTGACACAAAGTGCAATATTCATGACTTACTTTCCAACATCAAAGAAAGCTCTTTGTGGAATGGAAGAGAATTTCTATCTTGGATATTTAGAGCAAACTGGATCTGTTCCGGTTGGATTGTATATTGAATTGTTAGATATTCAGAACAACACAATTGCAATTGATAGCATAGCATTAACATCAACGGATTTCAATATTCTTAATGTTGGTCCACAAGTGATTATTGCTAATAGTGCTATCACTCAAAATGACTTTGATGATTGTTATCGGTATTCTGTAAATGTTGATGTTTCTGGAGTTTCATCTGTTGGTCCATTCATAATTTACATGGATCTTGATTGTAAAAGATATGATACTTACAGATTGCATTGGTTGAATAAGTTTGGATGCTTTGATTCATTCACATTCAGCCTTGTTTCAACAGAGGCAGCAACAGTCCAAAGTTATGGTTATCAAAGAGATCCTGGAGTATGGGATGGAACAAGCTACACATATCCACTTTATGCCGGTCAAGCAATCAACTTTGCCAAGACTAAGACTGAGACATTGACATTGAATTCTGACTGGATCAACCAAGACATTCAACAATGGTTGGTGAAATCTTTGTATGACAGTCCAGTTGTTTATCTTGAGAGAGAAAATGGTACTGAGTTTGAGCCAGTGAAAGTAACCAATTCAAACTACACATTGAAACAAAGGCGAAGAGATGGTCTGATTCAAGAGACTGTCAACATAGAAAGAACATTCACATATAGATCACAACTGAACTAATGGCTGGAGAGTTATTCATAAATGGGAGGTTGGTTGACATTGATCAAGATGCTCCATTTCCATTGACATTCAATATCAGTGATATTAAGGATCTCAATGCAAGAAAGGGTAACAAGTCAAAGACCATCACATTACCAGGTACCAAGAGCAATACAGCTCTCATGCTTAGTGTGTTCACATTGAGTGCAACTGAAAAGATAAGTGACACAGATTCTGATTTCATTGACTTTGATCCAAGCATAAAGGCAGAGGCACAATATTATCAGAATGGATTGCTTGAGTTCAATGGTGTTGCTCAGTTGATGAGCTGTAAATTAATGGATGGAGTTTGGTCCTTTGAGATTACTCTTGTGAGTGATACAATTGACTACATCTCAAGGCTGGCAAAGATCAAGGTCAATGAGCTGGGATTCAGCGAGTATAATCACAATTTAATATTAACAGATCAGCAAGATACATGGAATGGAATCATTCAGTTGAATGGATCTCCATCCAGCAATCAAGACTCACAAGGGTGGACGGGCAGAGGTTATTACTACGGCTTGATTGATTACGGGTTCACACGTCCAGCACCATCCACCTTTGGAGTTGAGCACATGCCACCTCAAGTGTTTTGTTATGAGATATTGGAGAAGGCATTCAATTATTGTGGTATTACATGGAGCAGTAATTTTCTGGAAAGTCAATTATTCAAGAAGTTATTGATAGCATATCCTGGTGGAGATTTACCAACTATAACACAAGCTCAAGCTGATAATGACAGCTCATTTACAGAGGAGCAGAATAATACTGGCGGATTTATATTCAACACTAATTTTTTAACAACTCAAGAGCAAGGAAATCCATCTGGATATTTGAATACATTCAATCAGAGCTTTGCTGATAATTATGATTGCACAACCATTCAAGATAATCTCAGTCAGATTCAATCAACCGCACCATTTAAATGGATTGCAGCATCGGATGGATTATTGAATATCAACTATTATGGTGATCATGATCTTGATATTACAATATCTGGAAATGGATCTGGTGCATATACAGTGAATGGAGCTTATCAAGTCAGATTGGTTATTTATAAAAATAATGTTCCAATATCTCAAGATGTCATTTATAATGGTGCAATCACATCAGCAACAACATCATTGACATTTAGCTTTGATTACTCAAGGCAAATAAATGCATTGATAAATGATGAGATCACATTCAAGCTTGGATTCTTTCTGGACAATACAACCATTCAAAGATTAAACATAACCAGTGCAACAACAACAATTCAAGTTGTCAGCAATACAGCAAATCTGGATATTTTAAAACAACCTCAATCATTAACAGCTGGTGGCACAGTTTATTTAGATGCCTTCCTTCCGGATATGACATGCGATCAATTCTTTAAAGGATTTGTAACTGCATTCAACTTGTATGTCAAGCCAAGCAATGCAGATCCAACTATTTTAGAGATCGAGCCATTATCAGATTTTTATAATGCCAGCGGTGATGCAATTGATTGGAGTGAAAAATTAGATAGAGGCAAGGAGATTAAGATTGAGCCAACTATAAATTTCAGCTCAAAGAATTACAAGTTTAATTTTGAGCAAGAGGATGACTATTGGAATCAAAGATATTTTGAAGATGTCAAACAGCAATATGGATCATTCTTGATTCAAAGTCAGAGTCAATTTGCAGTGAATGATACAGAGTTCAAACTGCCATTCTCTCAAAAATTATTGGCTGCCATTCCAGAGGATTCACCTGGATCATATACTGACTTGATTGTGCCAAGATCATTCCAGGTTAAATTTAATGAAGATGGCACCAGCTTGATTGAAAAGAAAAAAGGCAAGCCATTCATTGTACAGCTTGGAGGATTAAGGACTGGAGATTGGACACATAGAGATGAGGATGGTGTCTTGAGTGTTGAGACATCATATCCTTATGTTGGTCATTTGGATAGTCTTGATTCACCAACATTTGATTTCAATTTTGGGATTCCGAATTATGTATTCTGGTCCACAACAAGCTATCCAACCAATAACTTATATTTGTATCATGAGAAATTCATCAAGGAATTGATCTCAAGATTTGGAAAGCAAATCACTTGCTCAATTACTTTGAGACCATCAGATATCAATAGTCTTGATTTCAGAAACTTAATTAACATTGATGGTGTTGTATATAGGTTGCTCAAAGTTAGTGATTATCAGAGTGGAAAGAATACCTCAACAGTTGTCGAACTGATTCGCATAATAGAGGGAGAAGGTATTCAGACAACTATTGTGACTCCACCTTATGATCCATATACAGATCCAAATGCAAGATTTACAGAGGATAGTCAAACAAGAATGACAGAAGATAATCAAATAAGATTTATAAATACATAAACAATGGGAGTTAAAATTTCAGACTTATCACCAAAGGGCAGTAATTTATCAGCAACAGATCTTGTTGAGGTTTCTATTGTTTCTGGAGGAGGATATGTTTCAAGATCAATAACTGGTCAACAAATATCAACATTAACAGTTAATTCAACTCCTATAGCTTCAGGAACTGCTGGTCGTGTATTCTTTCAAAATGCTTCAAATCAACTATCTCAAAGTGCAAATTTATTTTGGGATAATACAAATAATAGATTAGGAATCAATACGGTTACTCCAGCTGTTGCTTTAGATGTTACTGGTGTTATACAATCAAGTGGAATTATTCGTGGTGGTATTTTTACAGCTGGAACTGGCTTACAAGCGACAGATTTTGTGACTACAACTGGCAGAGTGAGAGCAGCGAATGGAATAAGTTTTAGAACACCAACAGCAAATGACAATACCTCAATAGGTGTGTTTCCAGATGGGGGTGCCGGTTCAGCTGGTGTAGATATTTTTAGTGCTGGAAATAAAACAATGAATTTTACTTGGTGTGGAAATGGTGTTGGTAATGCTTATTCATTTACGCAAAGTTATACAACTAACGTATCCACTGGAACAATAAACACTTTAAATATAACACCAATTATTAGTGCAGCTGTTGCTAATACAGTAACATATAGAGGTATATATTATAATCCAACAATATCTAATTTAAACGGAGGTACTCATATAGGCTTACAAACAACAACTGGAAGCGTTATATTTAATTCAACAAGTGGGAATGTAGCTATTGGAGGTACGTCTTTTGGTACGAGTTCAGACAAAGTTTTAGCACAATACACGGGAACGGCTCCGGGTTCTTCACCTGCAGATGCTTATCAACAATATTCAGCAGATATAACAGCAGGAAATGCTGCTCCACATTTTAGAACTGAAAACGGAAATGTTGTTAAGTTATATCAAGAAACAACTGGAGTTGCTGCGGCTACATTAGTAAGTAATGCTGGAACTACATTGACATCAACAGATACATTTGATGGGTACACTTTACAACAAGTAGTGAAAGCATTAAGAAATTTAGGTATTTTAGCATAAAAAAATATTATGGCAATTTTAATTAAAGGAACAGAACAAAAACAAATTAAATTATCAGGAACTGATATAGTAATTCCAGAAATTTATGGTCGTGTGGAGTTTGTAGGACGTGCAAATGGCACTACTTTGGAAATAGGAATTATAACTTATGTAAGTGAGCAAACATTTGAAGAGAATAAAGTGGTTTTTACAGATGTTGAATCACGATCTTTAACAGCTAATTTAGAACCTAACGAAACACAATCTTTAGAGACAGCTCATAAGTATGCAAAAATAGCTTATGAAGGGCAAGGATACGAAGTAATAATTGATTTAAAATAAATAAAAAATGGCAATAGCTAACAGCGTGCTAACAGCACAACAAGGAACTTTTATAGTTAATAACACAGTTGCAAAAACTGTTGATCATGATGCAATTGTGGTCTTAGAGGATACAGTATTCTCAGCAATTAGAGTTGCTGGAGTTGATGTGAAATCAACTTACATTGCAGCAACTGCGACAGCTGTTAAAGCTGGTGCAATTATCAGACCATTGAATGGTGCTAAATTTAGTGGTGTCACATTGACATCTGGATCTGTTTGTTTGGTGTTATGATTGGATACGGCAATAGTATTTTTTTGGCAACACATGGCATCTTAGCCAGATCAGCATCTGGAGCACCAGTTGATCCCGATGCACAAGCATTCATAACAGCTGCTTCAATTACAAACGCTACTCAACAAGCGGCTATTAATACTTTGGTAACTGACTTGAAAGGTTATTCTATTTGGACTAAGATGAAAGCTTTGTATCCATTTGTTGGTGGACTTGCGGCGTCACATACATATAATTTAAAGAATACAGCTCAATATCAATTATCATTTAATGGTGCTGCAACACATAACTCTAATGGTTATACATCAGGCTCTAATGGTTATGCAAATACAGGATTCAATCCAAATACTCAATTTAACACAAATAATTCAGCTCATTTATCTTTTTATTCAAGAACAAATAATGATTTAGGTGGTCTTGATTTTGGAGGTCAATTGGTATCTGCTGTAAGTGCTTTATATGCTCGGTATTCAAATACTGCTTATGCTTATATTCATGGAGGTGTAGGTGTGATAACAGCAAACACAAATTCAACTGGTTTTTATATTGGAACAAGAACATCTGCAAGTTCTTTAAAATTATTTAAAAATAATGTTCAATTAGGTAGCACATATACTGGTGCAAGTGGAGCAAGAGGTGAGGTAAATTTATTTTTAGCAGCTATAAATTTTCAAGGTAACCCACAATATTACGCTCAAAGAAATTATGCCTTTGCTTCAATAGGTGATGGATTAACAGATGCCGAAGCAGCTAATTTTTATACAGCAGTACAAGCATTCCAAACAACTTTAGGGAGACAAGTATGAAACTAACAGATTTAACAACGGAACAAAAGTTGACGTATGTCGGACTATTGACAGAGGTACAAAAAGACGAATTAATAGGTCAATGGTATGCACCATACTCTTATTTCAATCCTATTCAAGATATTAATAATAATTGGGTAATCTCAGTTGAGGAAATGGAGCAATGTGTTAATCCTGACTTTCTTTGGGTTAAGGATTTAGACTTAATTCCTTACGAACCAAAACCAACACCACCACCTTTTGAAAATTAAACCATAACTAATGGCAGAAAAAACAGCGGTATTCTCACTCAAGGTTGATACTGGTAAATCTGTTCAAGATATTCAAGCCTTTGATAAGGCTGTTGAGGATTTGAACAAAGATCTCAAGGACACATCCAAGACAGCAACAGAGGCATCAACTCAAGGGATGGATCAGTTTGATCAGAAACTTGCAGAGCTTAATCAGAGACTTGAGGATGGTGGATTAACCATGAGAGAGATGACTAAGTTGATGAAGGAATATCAGAACTTAGCAGCTCGTGCTGGTGGAGAATCTCCAGTTGGTGCTCAAGCAATTAAGAATGCGGCTGGTTTAAAAGATACCATTGGAGATTTAAAAGCTCAGACAACAGCACTCTCATCTGACTTTGTTGGATTAGATACCACATTGAAAGGAGTTGAGACTGGAGCCGCTGCATTTCAAGGTATTCAATCTGCAGCTGCATTGGCTGGTGTTGAGAATGAGGCTCTTGTTGAGACAATGGTTAAATTGCAAGCTGTCCAGGGACTTGTTAACTCAGTTTCAATCATAGCAAATAATCTTAACAAGGAGTCAATCCTTGGATTGCAATTAAGAAATGGACTTGAGAAAGCTAAGAATTTCATAATGACTGGGAGCATTGCTCCGACATTGGCTAATGTAGCTGCAACACAAGCACAAGCTGGTGCAAATGTTGGACTTGCCACAGCAACTGGAGGAGCAACAACAGCAATGAAATTGTTTAGATTAGCATTGATTGGTACTGGTATTGGTGCCATTGTTGTTGGTATTGGTTTATTGATTGCAAATTTTGATAAGGTATCTGCAGCTGTGACTAATGCTTATAGAAAATTTGAGCAACTTGGACCAGCTGTTAAGATTCTTATTGGTGTAATGTTTCCATTGATAGGAGTCATTTATGGTGTGGTTAAAGCTCTTGAATTTTTTGGAGTCATTGATGATGCTCAGACAGCCAAGATGAAAGCTAATGCCAAGGCCAAGACAGATTCCACAGAAAAAGAGATGAACAAAAAGATTGCAGCTGAGAAAAA
>Ga0315909_10006461_pt1 | contig 13225 bp, 27 predicted proteins | sample LakEriMetagenome_11_FD_203527 | JGI IMG/M metagenome (GOLD analysis project Ga0315909, IMG submission 203527) | Freshwater fungal communities from buoy surface, Lake Erie, Ohio, United States - Buoy 2 MA125 | ecosystem: Environmental > Aquatic > Freshwater > Lake | place: USA: Lake Erie, Ohio...
GGCTGAGGAATGGGCGCAACACGAAAAGGACTTCAATGCATGGCTTGACGCTTACGAGAAGTCGTTTGGCAAACAGGGAGGTGAGTCATGATTGATGAGACTTTTAGCCCACAGTGCAAGCTATGTGGCGATACCTATGACGAGGCTCGGTTTCGTATTGGCTATGCAGTCTGTATGCCATGCGGTAATGACCTAGCGAGTAAGGTCGTGCGAACCGTTGCGCCAATGCACAAGTCAAACTATATGTTAATTACTGACAGGGCTGACCTGAAGGGATTAAATAACAAGGGAGGGTTAGTCAAATGACAAAAGAGCAATTAACCGATGAAGTAATAGAACAAGTAAGAGTAGCGATTATGGGTTGTGCTTATTGGTGCGCCGACAATGCGGATTCGGAATCATACAACGCAATAAAGGTATGTTGCGGTCAGGTGTTAGGAATACTGGAAAAAGCAAGGGAGGGTTAGTCAAATGATGACGAAAGAGGAATACATAGCGCTAGTGAAACTGCTTGGCTATATTGAAAACGATGGGTGGAAATACAAAGATAGTGAAGAACTAGCCCAAATCCTAACCCACTATGTCAACGGACTTGTATCAACAGGGAGTGAACCAAAATGAAATGGATTGACCCACGAGTAGACCACAAGTATTGTAGGAAGAACCGAGGGGGGTATAAGCCAATGCGCAAAACTATCCCTTGGTTTACTAGGAGAACAGGGGGAACAGCTAATGGAAAGTAGAGCATGGGCTGTAGTGTTATTTGTTTTACTGATGGCTTTTATGATTAACTTAATACGAGGTGCAATATGAGCAAGAAAGACCTAGACATAACCGAGTTTTATAAGACTTCTTTGGCAAGAGAACTACAGATTCTTAAAGAGGCGGTGGATGCCCACAAGCGTGGCGATAAGCAGGGCATGGCTGATAAGTTCAACGAACTATGTGAAGTGCAGGAACAAGTAATGTGGGAGGAGGCTAGATATGAAACGGAGGAAGTTATCCACAATGCCAGACGAAATGCGGAAAGAACGATTCAAAGTAGAAATCAACAGGGCATTTCGGGAAAAGACGGTCCCAACAAAACAGATGGGCAAGGGGGGTAACATGGGCTATCGTTCAACAGTTGCTTACACCATACGATTCACAGGAGACGATGATAAAGCCAATAAGCATGGGTTTTATACATTCTTAGCTGAGGCAAAGGTTAAATACCCATCAGCAATATCCGATGAGGCTATGACTATAGATGAGAAGAACCTTGCGCTGAACTTCTTCGCTGATGATGTGAAATGGTATGAAGATTATGAAGATGTGAAGTGCCATATGGGATTGTTGCAGTTAGCCCAAGCATGGGTTGATGATGTAGACGAAAAGAATGGTGAGACCAAGGGCAACGAGGAGATAGGCGGTATCTTTGTGCGTGTCGGTGAAGAAACTGATGACATCACTGAAGAGTTTTTTGGTGAATACGATTGGGATTGGTTACGAGTCCATCGGGAAGTTGTTGTTGACTGGATGGATTAAAAAGATATATAAACCCGCAGTATATGTAAAGTATGTGGTATAATATGTTTGTTGGGAGTGAAGATGTTTAAGTCGTATCAGTAAGCAGTTAAGCCGAACCGTTATATAACAGTTCAACAGTTATTGAAGTTAATCTTTAGTGAGGTGAAATATGAGTGTTATTCAGTTAGACAGTCCGAACCATGTCATCAGTCTTGCGACATCGGCAGTCTTGGTCAATGCAGAAGTAAGCGTTTGGTCAGCGACTAAGCAAGATAGAGTTATCTCTAATGAGGTAACAACGGCTAAGAAAGCAGACCATTCAGCAGGGCGGTATGTGAAGAATCTCTTAGCTGACGACCCCACCCATAAGCAACTGCTCAATTATAGACAGACCGTTTATAACTGGCTTCGTAGGTCAACTTACGATTGGAATGGGTCATTGCGGTTGTTGCCTGTCGTGAATTTGCCAAAGTTCAAAACAGAGTTTCAACACCATGAGAAGGCTTACTTTGCGTTGCGTGATGCGTTCTTGGCTAAGTATCCCCAAATTGTTTCTAACATGGCATTCAAGCAAGGGGATATGTTTGACCGTTCGGAGTATCCATCGGTTGACCAAATCAAGGACAAGTTCCGTATCAGGTTGTATGTTGCAGAAGTTCCACAGTCGGACTTTCGCTGTTCCATAGCGCAGGACTTGGCTGAAGACTTAAAAATTACATACCAAAAGCAAGTCAACGATGAGATTGTTCCGCAAGTCATGGCTGATATTGCTAATCAGTTCATGGAGGTCATGGAGTCAATTAGTCATTGTTGCGGTGTTGACGAGATTAGCAGTTCAACGGATGGAGAAGTCAAGACCAAGAAACGGAAGATATACGAGACCACAGTCGATAAGGCTAAGGACTTGTGCGAGACCTTTAGGTCGTTCAATCTTACGAATGACGAAGAGTTAGCTAAAGCGTCTGTATCGTTGGAGAAAGTCTTAGGCGGTGTATCAGCAGAGGATATTCGAGAAAGCGATGCGGTGCGTGAAAGCGTGAAGAAGGGTGTCGATGACATTCTAATGAAGTTCGGTGCATTTCAATCAATCTAAACCTAAACAAGGGAGAATCAAATGAAACTTAATCTAGTAGAAACTATGTCCATTAACGAGTTGCGTAAAGCGATTCCTATCATTGGTAAGAGTCTTACCCCAGTCATTATTAGTGAGCCAGGTGTCGGCAAGACTAGCCTCTTGAATATGCTAGAAGAGGATTTGGGGACTGCCGAGTATGACTATATCTATGTGGACTGTCCTGTCAAAGATATGTCTGACATTGGTATGGTTATTCCTAACCACGAGACCAAGACCTTGGAATACTATGTCGCTAGTCTGTTCAAGCTAGGCAACGGCAAGAAGAAAGTCATCTGCCTTGACGAGTTGATGAAAGCCCCAAAGCTATTGCAGATTATCTTTACTCGCATGATGCTAGAAAGAATGGTAGGCGATGAGCCGTTACCCAAGGGGTCAATCATCTTTGCAACATCTAATAATGCATCAGATGGTGTCGGCGACTCTATGCTTGCCCATGCAGGGAATCGTGTGTGTAAGATTGAGATGGCTAAACCTAGCCCGAAAGAGTGGTTGTTGTGGGCATCGGAGAATGGAATCCATCGTTCGATTCGTTCTTGCGTAGCCATGCACCCTAATTGGTTGGCATCTTATCGGAGTGGAGACCAAGACGAGAATACTGTAATCTTTAATCCAAAGAGAGCAGGGAATCAGTTCGTATCGCCTCGGTCGTTAGCTAAGAGTTCAGTCATCGTTGAAAACAAAAACATCCTCGGTGAGAATGCCACGATGGTTGCTCTTGCAGGGACAATCGGTGTATCCGCCGCCAAACAGATGTCAGCGTTTTTATCGCTAGAGGAACAATTACCTGACTTCAAGGACATCTTGAAGAAGCCAGACGACATAGAAGTTCCCAAAGATATGTCAGCACTTCTTATGATTATGTTTCAGGCGATAGACTTGTTAGAGACACAGGATGAGCTATCCAAGTTCATGAAGTTTGTGAAGAGAGTCGCTAGCGATGAGTGTCAGGCAATATTCTTTACGATGATTATGAGGGCTAAACGCACAGCTAAGATTGCTCGTAACAACGAGGAAATCAAGACATGGGCAGTAGCTAACCATGAGTTGTTTGGTGATTAATTAGTAGTTCAACACAGGGAGAAACGGTATGAGAACCGCAGAAGAAACACGCTTGAAGAAAGCGCATATTACTTTGATGCAACATCCAATGACTGCATTGTATTCGCAGATTATTGCATCGGGTAAGAATGAAGTCATTGATGCCAAGGAACATGGTGGAATGTTTACTGCCTATACCGATGGTATGAACAAGGTGTATTGCAAGGAACATATCGCCGAGTATAAGTTGGAGTCGGAGTTGCGAGGTGTGGTGTTGCATGAGAACCTTCATGTGGCATTGAAGCAGATACCAAGACACCGAGACCTAAGCCATGACCATAAGATGCTTAATTATGCGATGGACTTCGTTGTCAATGATGTCATCAAGAATACTGTTGGCACAGTAGGACACAACAAAGAACCATTGGTTACGCTTAACCCTAATTGGTTGTATCACCCAATGTTTCATAATTGGTCAGTCCGTAAGGTCTACGAGTATTTGAAGAAACGCAAGGAGGAACTTGACAAGGCAGACCAAGACGGTAATCAGCCTCAGCCATGTCCTCAGCAAAACAACAGTTCAACGAACGATGAAAGCCAAAACGAGACTGACATTGACGAGGCGCTACGCAACATGGACAAGGGTATGGATGACCACATATTCAAGGAAATCCAAGACATGACTGCCGAGGAGTTGAAGAAGTTGGAGGATACGGTTGATAAAGCATTACGGCAGGGCGGTATGTTAGCAGGGCGGATGGGCGCATCTATCCCTCGTGTCATTGGAGATTTGCTTGAACCAAAGGTGGATTGGCGAGAGGTCTTTCGTGAGTTTGTTCAATCAGCGATGCGTGGCAAAGATGAATACACATGGCGCAAGATGAACAAGTCTTATCTCGCTAATGATATGTATCTGCCATCTATGCACTCTGAGACGATGGGTGAGTTGGTAGTTGCTATCGACACATCAGGCTCTATTGACAATGAGCAAATCTCTGAGTTTGCCTCAGAACTGGCATCCATCTGTGAAACTTGTAGCCCCGACAAAGTGCGAGTCTTGTGGTGGGATACCAAGGTGCATGGTGAGCAAGTGTTCGAGGGTAACTATGGAGACATTGCCAAGATGCTCAAACCCCAAGGCGGTGGTGGCACTCATGTTGGTTGTGTCAGCGAATACATAATTAAGAGTTCAATCAATGCAGAAGCCTTGGTTATCTTTACCGATGGCTATGTGGAGAATAATCCTAAGTGGGAAGTAACGACTCCTACCATGTGGTTTGTTACACAGAACTCTAGCTTTGTTCCGCCCGCAGGTGGTCGTTGTGTTACGGTTGAGCAGTAATTATCTTAATTAACAGGGAGAAAACTATGCCATATTTGACATACAAAGGGTTACAACATGTAACTCATACGCAAGACCCATTTAGGGGAACGATGAACTTCCCCATGTATAGCGACAGGAGACAACCGTATAGTCTCTTTCGGGTAGTCGAGACTGAGAACGATATTGAATATCATGTCTGCTATGGCAGGGATTGGGAGAGCAAAGAAATCACTGAGCAAAAATATAATTTGCTCAAGGGTGTACGAGGTAAACGAGTCAGCAAGAAAGACAGGGACTATGAGCCTTATCCTTTCTATGAAACCATTGCCATACCAAGAGCCTTAGCTATCGTGCGGTCTGACAATACGATTGAGTTCGTTCGAGATAGTTATTGGCAAGGCGACAGGAAGAAAATGTCTGAGTGGCTAAAGCATACTAGCTATATGTTTGATGGCTATCGGTTTAGTGGTAATGGTTTGGTTGCGCATGTGAATGGGCAAGATGTCCATATGCCAATATTCAAAGGTCTACGCTTGGATGCAGAAACTCTTAAGCCACACGAGTCGCAGAACATTCAAGTATTCCGCAAGATTGTTGACCGTAAGAAGTCAAAGGCATTGATGGCAAAGTACGATATGAGACTCAAAACTGCCCATGCCATGCTGAAGTGTTTGGATATGGACACGATGATGGTGTCAGCCAAAGATTTATTAGAAGAGCATGCTAGTAAACCAAACGACAATAGTTGGAAATACTTGGGGTCTGATGAAGCTATGCGAATTGGCGATAACTTACTCGAAAGCGGTTCAGAGTTTGAAGCATCATTGATGTATGCGATGGCAATAGGTGTGAACGGCTTTAGTGTATATGCGATTGAAAACTATGGTAATGGGCATACAAGATACAACACTTGTGAGCCTAAGAATCTCGTGCCTCGTATTAAAGCTAGCTTGGCTAAGAAGGCGTATGAGACACACAAGCCTTTCTATGAGGTAGAAGTTCCTTTCATGAACACCAAGGGTAGTGCGTGGGGCTTACGAGTTGTATTAAACGGTGTGGATGTAGTTCGTTAATCAGTAGTTCAACACAGGGAGAAGTAGTATGTTAAGTAATATCTTATTCCATGCAGTAGCAGATGATTCATTGAAAGAGAATGTAGCGCAGAGCAAAGTATTGCCTCTCATTCGTGAACTCAATCATATCTATGGCTTAAAAGTATATGCAGAGTCAGGCGACTTTCATTACGGTAGAGTTGAACCCGAAGCAGGAAACTTTATGTTATGCGATGAAGTACAAGGCTTTCCTGTCGGTCGTGTATTTATCTATGAAGATACTTTTTGCTATCACACACCGTATAGTTCAAAGCAACGAGGGACTGATGACTTTGATAGACACACCTTCCGTAGTAAAAAACTATCGTCATTGATAGCATCGCTAAAGAAAGTAGGTATTCTTACCAAGGGAGAACAGATGATTGAACAGTTTGATGAGGCTATGAATGGGGCAGTTCGCCCTATATATACATCATTCAATGTTGACAGAAAAAATAGTCTTAATGGAGACTATGCGCATGAAATACTTTTAGCGTTACAAAGCGGTAAGACACTTAGCGACTTACCACAGGGTAGTAGGGATTTATACCTAAAGTATATTGACGACTATACCAAAGTTGACATACAGTTAGAAACTAGAAAACAGGGAATACATGAGATGACGGATAACTGCTATGTCGTGGGTGCAGACAGAAAAGGTCACTACCTAATTGCTGATGGGGGTTGTGAAGTCATGCAATCTAATGGGGTGGAGTTTTATCGTCTTAGTTACAAGTCTCCATTCAAGCGTGTTAATTCTTTGCAGGAGTATCCCGATATACTGTCTTGCCTGACGATGACTAAAGTGCATCTTGATAGTGATTATAGACCTTGGCATAAATCTTTAGCACCACAAGGAGACAGATACATTCCTGAATTAGGTATTAGTTATGGTTATAAAAACAACAACACCGACTTTGATATGGAGTGGCTATGCATATCCAAATAAGCGACTTAGTTCCGCTAGTGCATCCATATAACTGGTCTCTTTATCGTGTGCCATTAAGGAAAGTCAATGACGATTATTATGTTTATTTGGGTAATGGTATTGTTAGAATTTTTACTTCTGATACTTTGCCTGATTGTATTAAGGGTAAGATGGCAATGATACTTGCGTCATCTAGCGTTAACTTATACAGAGACCACGATAGGTCTTTCGGAGTATGTGAATTAATGAATAATTATCCTTCAGATTTGCTAGATACTGGTTGGCGAGGTAGCGATACATTTTTTGTGGTTGTAATAGAACGGCAAGATTTGGATTCAATGGTTGGTGAAGTATTAAATAAGGAGTAGCTATGGCAGTAACACCTGAGTCAAAAGTTAAAACAAAGATAAAGAGAACCTTAGATTCTATGGGTGCATACTTTATTCAGCCAGTAGGGACAGGCTTTGGCTCTAGCGGTGCGCCTGACATTGTCGCTTGCTATAAAGGATTCTTTATTGGTATTGAGGCAAAAGCAGGGAAAGGCAAGACGACTGCTTTGCAAGAACTTAATCTTGCTAAGATAAAGATGATGGGTGGTCTTGCGTTAGTTATTAATGAGATGAATGTCTCAGAGTTAAGACAGTTAATTGAAACTTGGTTAAAGGAGAAATAGTATGCATAGTAAAACACTTAGACGATTGATTGCAGTTCAAGAAAAACCTAAAGAAGTAAAGCCATCAATGGCGATTGACAGAGATTCTAAATTTGTTTGGACAATGGGCGCTGATGTGATGAAAACTTTTAAGCGCTTTGGTTTTGTACCACCAACAGAATATCGTGATGATTTCTTATTTAAGATAAACAGGGAAGCGAGTAAAAATGAGTGATATGAGCAAAATTGTAATTACGCTTGTCATATCTGTTCTATTTGGTATGGTTTGCACAGTATTAGGTTATTGGCTAGCGAGTATCTTATGACACAAGAAGATGAAGGAATGCTCAGGGATATATTTGCAGGACTCGCTTTGTGCGGTATTTTGTCTTGTGATTATTCAGTTGATGAAGAACCTGCGGTATTGGCATACAAATATGCAGACGAAATGATGGAGGCTCGTAAACCAAAAGAAGAAATTGGTATTAAGACTGTGCGTAAAGGTAAAAGATATGACAAAACGGCTTGAACCAATACCTTTTGCAGGTATGGTTGAAATAGATGATGAAGACTCTGATAAAACGCTTTTTAGTAAAACACAAAAGGAGGTGGCAGATGAACTTGGAATAAGTAGAGGTACAGTAGGAAATGTAGAAAAAAGAGCGATGAAAAAATTTAAGGAAAAATTCATTGCTAAATTTAACAAAGACGATTATATTTAATTTAATAGGGAGTAGTATGAAAACTAAATCATTAAAGACCAAAAAGGTTATGGCTTATTTACAAGCTAATCCATCAGCCAAACCAAGCGAAGTGGCTAAGAAGTTTAAGATGACACCATCGTATGTGTATCTTCTAAGAAACAAAACTAAAAAGCCAAGCAAGCTAATTAAGAGTTCAACCAAGGAAGAAGCCGTAGATAAAGTGAATCATCCTCCGCACTACAAAGTAGGTGGCATCGAGACGATTGATTTTATCGAGGCTAAGAAACTAAATTACAACCTTGGTAATGTTATTAAATACATTACTCGTGCCGACCATAAGGGCAGTCGTAACGAGGATTTGAAGAAAGCCCTATGGTATCTTAATCGTGAACTAGGGAGTAAAGCATGAAGAAAGTAATCGTTGCATTATTTATTACATTATTAACAACAGGCGCTATGGCTCAGGTCAAGTGTGAGTCTGACGGCAGGGGTGGTATGTGCTGTTGGGATACTAGGGTCAACGGACCTTTTAGACCAATCGGTTGTTAAATTAAGTCTTAGGGGAGTCCGCCTAACGGTGTGCTCCCCATTTTTGTAGCTATTGAACAGGGAAAATTAAGTATGAACACAGGTGTCGAAATATTATTACAACGGATAAAAGATTGTCCTGATGATTTTCAATATGACGTAAGCACAGACCGTTCAACCAAATGGAATCAGCTATTGATGGAAGCTTTGCGTAGTGATGTTATTACCGAAGAAGAGAAGTCAGCGCTAAGAAGTGAAGTCACAGAAATGGGTCGTGCGCGTTTTACTGAAAAAGTAATGCGGGTATTGGCAGGGGCAGACAATGAAATGGTCGATCTATACGAGATTGTAGATAACTCAGCGTTCAGTAGTATGGCGGATGCCCAAAAATATCAAAGTGAAATGTTGCGTAGGCAACTAGACGCTCAAAGAGTCACACTAAAGAGAGCAGAATTAAATAGTATAAGTGCGCAAGACAAGGCGAAGCTAGTAGCGTTACTAGAACAACAAGTAGCAGAAGGCAAGAAGAAAGCTAAACGTAGATGAGCATTATCACTCTCGACTTTGAGACCTACTACGACAAGGACTTCTCCTTGCGTAAACTCACGACCGAAGAATACATCAGGGACAAGCGCTTTGAGACGATTGGTGTCGGAGTGAAGATTGACGATGCAAAGACAACATGGGTTAGCGGTACTTGTCAGGAATTAAAACCTTACCTGATGTCGTTCGATTGGGCTAACTCTGCGGTGCTTTGCCACAACATGCAGTTTGATGGCGCAATCCTTGCGTGGAAGTTCGGCATTATCCCCCACATTTACTTTGACACCCTATGCATGGCTCGTGCGCTTCATGGGGTAGACTCTTCAGCATCATTGATGGCGCTTGTAGAACGCTACAAACTTGGCGCAAAAGGTACAGAAGTCGAACAGGCACAAGGCAAGTATATAACTGGCTTCACTTCTAGCGAGCTTGAGCAGTATGGGCGCTACTGCATCAACGATGTCGAACTAACAAAAAAACTATTTGATGTTATGTCCAAGGATTTTCCCTTGGGCGAACTAAAGCTAATTGACATGACGCTACGCATGTATACACAACCTGTGCTTGAGGTAGATGATGCTTTACTGATGGAAAGGTTAGACGAAGTCCGCAGCGAAAAGAGCGTGTTACTCCAATCTTTGATGGAAAAGCTGAAGTGCGAGACCGAAGAAGAGGTTCGCAAGAAGTTAGCAAGTAACAAGAAATTTGCAGGACTGCTGACAGAATTTGGAGTTCAACCACCGTTGAAGACTAGTAAAACGACAGGCAAAGAAACCTTTGCGCTTGCTAAGAATGACGAGGGTTTTATTGCATTGACAGAGAACGAAGACCCATTCATACAACAACTGTGTGCGGTGCGTCTTGGTACTAAATCTACATTGGAGGAGTCACGAATTGAGCGTTTCATTGACATTGGCAAGCGTAATAAAGGTCGTCTTCCTATTCCTCTTAAGTATTATGGCGCTCATACTGGTCGTTGGGCTGGTTCTGACAAGGTTAACTTTCAAAATCTCCCCTCCCGTGATGTCAAAAAGAAGACGCTCAAGAATGCAGTCGTAGCGCCTGATGGCTTTGTGGTGATTAACTCCGACTCCTCACAGATTGAAGCAAGGGTGCTGGCTTGGCTTGCAGGGCAAGAAGACCTAGTGGAAGCCTTTGCGCAGAAGCAAGATGTATATAGCCTGTTTGCCTCCGAGGTGTATGGCAAGAAAGTTACCAAAGATAATCCTGTTGAAAGGTTCGTGGGCAAGACATGTATCCTCGGTCTAGGGTATGGGACTGGCGCAATCAAATTACAGCACACACTAAAGACTACCCCTCCTGGCGTAGAACTAGACGAAGATGAGTGTAAGCGAATAGTTGATCTATACAGACAGACTAATGATGGCATCGTAAATCTGTGGCGAGATTCAGAGGATGCGCTAGAAAGTATTTTCGCTGGAGTCAAAAAGCCGTATTATCTAGGGGAACACCGTTGCCTAACTGTCAATTCGGAGGGGATTCTTTTGCCCAGCGGTTGTTACATCCGATACCCTAACCTCACAGTTGAGATCCAGAACAATAAGCCCCAATACTCCTATAAGTCTCGCAGGGGAGAGATTTCCCTATGGGGTGGCGCTGTTGTTGAGAATGTGGTGCAAGCCTTGGCGAGATGTATTGTGGGTGAACAGATGCTCAAGATTCAGGAAAGATATTCTGTAGTGTTGACTGTGCATGACGCTGCGGTATGTGTAGTGCCAGAGGAAGAACTTGAGCAAGCAGTTTCTTATGTGACGGAATGTATGTCTGCAGCGCCGTCTTGGGCTACAGGACTTCCCATCGCCTGTGAAACTAAAGTAGCAAAATCATACGGGGAGTGTTAAAAATGAAAAAAGATATCCCTTGCAAAAAATGCGGTAAGTTAGTAAATCATGTATCACGCTACTGTCTAGAACATAGAAGACCGTGGAGAGAAGGATACAAAATGGGGTTTCAGATTAGGGAGTCTGTACTAGATGTACCTGAAGAAGAACTAATATTAGAATTAGAAAAGGAAGCAAGTTGTCCGCATATTATGGCGATAGGGCGTACCCCGTTGCTAATTCGGGCGGCGAATACTATAAGAAAGCTGAGTAAAAATGTATCTAATAAAAGATGAAAACGGGGAAACTATGCGCACTGTGCATAGACAGGAAGAGGCTCAACAGATTGTGGCTACCCGTGAGGGTTGGACATTTAAGTGTGTTAAAAAACCAGTAAAGAAAGTTGATTTGAGTGAACTAGGGGAGGCGTTATTTTGAAAAAATTATTAGCAGTTATTTTATTAGTTCCTACTATTGCACTGGGTGGGGTAGTTGCTACCTTGCCCAATCAAGCTGGCGGGAAGATTGTGCTTACCGATGAAGAATGTAGATATGCGGGAGAAGTATACTCAGCCCTACGCAAGTCCTATAACTACGGCAGTTCAGGCAATACTAGTGATGGATGCTGGTACTTGGATGACGAGACGGTTGTAGTTATCTGGAAACAGAGTAATGGACAGGCAAGCACAAAACGATACCCAGTAGAAAACTTTGACATCCGCAAACGTGGGAAAAATTTATGATCGTCACAATACTAAATATGTTTGCCCTGTTTGTGGCTACCTGTGCGGTGCTTATATTTGCGGTGGTGTTTGGCTTCTTCTTGTTCATTATGTATGCCTGTGTACACATTGGCTGGAAAGAGGTCAAAGGAATTTCATTGTCCGAGTTATGGAATAGGATTCAGAAATGAATGAACCAGTAGCGTGGATTTCACGAGATGTTTTGGATGCAGACCATATTATTAAAGCCGTAGTGCGTAGAGAACAGGATGAGCAACATACTATTCCACTCTATACCCATCCAGTAAAAGAACTAACAGATGAGGAAATACTGCAATTTCAAGACAAAGTTCCTTACACACTTGGTTCTGATTTAATTGAATTTGCTAGAGCAATACTAAGAAAGGCACAAGAGAAATGAACAATGAACCAGTAGCGTGGATGAGCCAAGGTGGTGATGTGTCAAGAAGTGTAGATTACTTTGAAGAAATGGGATTTAAAGATTTGATTCCACTATATACCCATCCAGTAAAAGAACTAGACGAACAGTTTAAAAAAGGTTTTGAAGCTGGCAAAGAAGAAGGGTGGAAAGCCCATAAATTCCATCATCCAGTAAAAGAACTAACAGATGAGGAAATAATTGCAGTAGGTAATGCAGTTGTAAACCATATTGATTCTAATGAGGGCTGGATTGAATATGCTAGAGCAATACTAAGAAAGGCACAAGAATAATGAATAGAGAACAATACATTTCACATTTAAGAACAGTTGCTTGTGGACTACATCTTGATGGGATACAAAAATGGGCGGATTTAATTGTAGAAAACATACATTGGGTCAAGGTAAAGACACTAACAGATGAGGAAATACACGATTTAATCATCAACAAGACAACTGATGCTGACATGATTAAGCAAGCATTAAGAAAGGCACAGGAAAAATAATGGCTATAGCTATAACAGCAAAGCAGTTTATAGAAGAAATGACTGAGTTGATAAATAAAGAATTGGCAGAGATGCCTGATGACAGAACAAGGCAAGCGGTATTGGATGCGTTTAGCAAGCAGATGTTTTGTGAAACAGGAAAGGCACAAGAGAAATGAGAAAGGTGAGCATACGAACAGTTGAAAATACTATTGGGCTGGCACGAAGTGTTGCTAATGGAACAACCAAATTTCCTTTTGTGGGTTATTGCGCAGATCTGATGGAAA
>Ga0315909_10006462_pt1 | contig 13225 bp, 21 predicted proteins | sample LakEriMetagenome_11_FD_203527 | JGI IMG/M metagenome (GOLD analysis project Ga0315909, IMG submission 203527) | Freshwater fungal communities from buoy surface, Lake Erie, Ohio, United States - Buoy 2 MA125 | ecosystem: Environmental > Aquatic > Freshwater > Lake | place: USA: Lake Erie, Ohio...
TCATTTTTTAGCTGATCGATTTGTTAAAAATGTGATGGCCTCAATACCAAATGCCCCGGCCAGTGAACCCATTACAAATATTTCGCGCACTTGTATGTGGTAAAAGGCTTCGAGCAAACCTAGTAGCACGTATAGCCTTGCGCACCATAAAGTGCTGTAATGCCTTAGTAAGTTTGCCAGATCGGCAGCGTTAAAAACACCATCGCTATCCTCAATGCCATCTTTTAGCCATTGGCGAAAACCTTTGTTAATGAGGAAACCCATCTCGGGCAAAAACATCATGAAGATGAACACGCAGAAAAGCACATTTTTGCTAGTGAATTGGTTGAACGATATGGAAAGTATTGCCAACGCTTTCAAAAAGAGTGTACAAACTATAATACTAAATGCTTTCACCATTTTGTTTTTTCCGTTTCTTGTTTCTAACTAAAAAAAAAAGCCCTACCGCCAGTAGTATCAAAGCCACTCCGCCCCCAGATTTCACCGGGTTATCTTTTATAAAATTCAATGCCTTTTGTGCTACACTTTGGTAAAATGTAGTGTTGATATTTTTATTCCACCCCGCGTTTGCCTGCAAGGCGAGTGTGACCGCTTGCTCTTTGGTTTTGATTTGTGAAATGTCTGTCACACCCGTTTTGGCGAGTAGGCTACCATTTGCTTTCGCTCTGTTGAAAATATCGGCAAAGTAAACGGCTGCAATCTTTGAGGCCACGGCACTTTCATTTGCTTTGTCGGGGTTGGCTACTAAATCAACTCCAATCTTTTTTCCATAGTAGGAATAATTGTCTTTAAAGGTTAGGCCATTGTAGCCACGGCCACGATATTTCCATCCATCGCCCGGCAATTTGTTGCCGTATTGCCCGCCATAAATCACATCGAAAAAAGCAACATCATTTGCTTTTAGAGCATTGATTTGCGCATCGGTGTATTTTGCCAAACGACTTCCAAAAATTAGTCTGATCCTTTCTACTGGTGTATTGCGATATCCGACCTCTGACTTTGGCACATAGTTGCTTTCGGTGCCTACCACGCCCAATATGCCTTGTATCACTACCGGGTTAGTAATGCCTTGCTTTTGCAGTTCGATATTTAAAATCTCTTTGCTCACTTCACTTTTTGTTGAATGAATGTTTTGCCCAATTGCACGGCCACGTAAATGCCACCGCCCACTAACAACACGGGCACCACTAATTTTTTGAAGTAGTAGGTGTAGGGGTCGTTTTCTTTTTCTTTGGCAGCTGCTTCTTCCTTCAGTTGATCTTGCACGGTTTTTACGCCCTGGTTGGCAATGGCATTGCTGCCTACTACTTCATTTGGAATAAATACAAAACTGTTATTTCCGGTTTGCAGTTGTACCCATGCCTGAGATCGACCGGCTTTGGGTTCTAAGTAACTGTAATACTTACCCAATGGGTTGCCCGCTTTGGTGATGTACTTTACTGCGCTTGCATCAAAGGCACTGGTATAAACTTTGGTATCTACCTGGGCAAAAATGGTAGGAGCTTTGGCATACAATTCAGATACGGAATACAGTTTTCCACCTAGTTTTATACTGGCAAAGTCACTCACTGCCCCTAGTTGGGGTTGGCAATTGCATCCTAGTCCGTACCTGTTTAAATTCATATTGCTTCAATAGATTTAATTACTGAGCTTACTACTTTCGGAAATTCTTTTTCTTGTGTAGCCAGTGGCCAATGGCCGGTAGCGGTGCGATTGGTGCCAATGCCTGTCACTTGTACGTTGGTAAAGCCAACGGCTTCAATTTCTGCTTTTAATTTTTCGTTGCTAATGAAAAACAGAACGCCCCCTTGGGCAATTACTTTGTAGTTGGTGTTGTGTGTGAGTTTCATTTGATTAATCTTTCAAATAAGCGGGTACAACTATTTCCTTTTTTTGATCACTGTTTTTATACTGATACTTGCAAGCCTCTTTCACAAATTGTCTTAATGCTTTTTCGGCAAATTGCTCTTTGCTCAAAGGGTTAGGTTGCTTTACGTTATCTACTTCAATTTCTGTGGGGTATGGTTGCCCGGTGAGGTGGTTGATCAAATAATCTAGTATTTGATCTTCAAATCCATCTTTTATGTTTACCGTTAGTTTCATGCTTTTTTCAGTTTGTTTTTGATTTCTTCTGATTTGTTGAAAACATCAACGGTGAGTGTATCGCCATTTACTTGCCATGTTCCATTTGGGTCTGGCGTAATGCTGTGGCTATCCAGAATAAAACCTACGAGCTCACGTTGCCCGGCTTGTATTTGCTGTAATTGCTGCTCTAGCTGAATCATTTTTTCGCTTTGCAGTTTGGTTAGTTTAATAGTGTGTTTCATGTGTGTGTGTCGTTTATGTCAATAGTCCTAAATTTCTAACTATGTGCATTAATTGAGCAATTGTATATCCATCAAATGTTGAACCTGTGTTGATGGCCGTGCCAGCGTTTACAACAAACGCTGCGGATGCAAATGCCGTAGTAGGTCTGGCAATACCCGCAACACCCCAAAAACTTAATAGGCCAGTTGATCTTGATTGTATTCTTACTGTTCCTTCTGCACCAGATGTGGGTGTGCCTGTAAACAAACTCAAGTTGCTAACTGCACCTGACGTAGTAACATTGCCCGTGAAAATATTTATTGCGCCTACTGCACTTGGGTTATTTATTGTTGAAATATTAAAATCAGGCGCTGAACTTAGGGTGAATGAACTTGCTGCAAAAAAACTAAGTTGCCCTGCTGCGCTTAAAGAGGTCATTGAAAATGACCCTGCGCTAAAATCTAAAGCGCCCGTGCCTTTTGTTTGTATTTGAAGCCCAATATTTGCATTAGTACCATTTACCGTAAGTAGTTGTGTGGTTGCTACGTTGGTTGGTCTGCCAAATGTTTTTGTAGATGCAAAAGATGTGAAATCTGAACTACCTAGTAATCCAGAACCCGTTACAACGGGAACTTCAGTAATAGCAAATCCACCGGGTGTTATCGTAGGAAATATTTGAGTTATACCTGCTACTCTACCTCTGAATGAACCAGCAACGCTATTATACCACGCATCGCCATTAGCTAAATTGGTTGTTGGATCGGTGGCAAATAAACCAAAACTAAACCCGGGATCGGTTCCACTATTGCTAAATGTTTTTTTGGCCGTGCTCGTTTGAGCTTGTGCCAATATCATATCGCCACCAAGACCAAATTGGCCACCACCCCCAAGATTTACTCCACTGCTAAACATATCTTTTTTATCAATGTGTTACCGTTGCACTTGCTTGTTTTCTGGCTCCCATAAAAGAGCGATTCCATGCGTTCAAATAATCTTGTATTTTTCCACTGGCTTGCAGCCCTTCCAATAGCATGACAAAGCTCTTTTGTATCTCTGGCGTTTGATTTACTAGCCATAGATAAACTTCGTTGCCTTGGCCTTGTGGCTTGGCTTCGCCCAGTTGCTTTTGAGGATTGTTGTCGAGCCAGTTCATAACCTTTTCGGCCAGCCCTGCCAATAGCGGTGCGCCAATGGTCAATGCTTGCTCGGCTAGTTGTGGGTTGGTTTGCAGTATGCCACTTAATCCGGTTGGCTTTTCTTCCAACTTTCTCACGGCCTGGTCTGCCTCTTTTTCTAGCTGTGCCTTTTCGTCTTTTATTTTTTCGTATTTGGTGCGAAGTTCTTTGAGTTCGATTTCAAGTTTATCGCGCTCGCGCTTCACTTGCTCTACCATAAACTGACCTAGCACATCCAATTGGGGCAAAGTTTGGCGCATATTTTGGCGCATAGTGTTTGGTTGTGTGTTTGCAAAATGTTTTTCGGGTTTGTGTTCGCGCACTCCCTTCAACGTAGTGGGGTTCCATCGGTAGCCCTGCCCATATAGGTTTCGGTGCGAGGTTTTGCAAAACTTCGCGCTGTCTGATTTTGCCTCAAACTCAACGCCACAATAGGTGCAAGTCTTTTTCATTAGCAAATTTCTATTTGTTGCTCCTCAGGCACCGGCACTAAGCGAGTGAGCACCACCACGCCCTGCCCTACCAAATTATTGTTCCAACGGATTTGCAAATTGCCATCCATAATACACGGCACTCCATCTACCGAAAAGCCTCCATAGCTTGCGGGCAAATCAGTATTTGCCAGTGGAATAGTAGGCCCTTGGTTTAGCCCATACAGTAGCCCTTGTGTGCTGGTAGAAAAAATACGGATCTGAATACCTATCACCAACTCCCCCAAATCAATTTGATTGAAGTTAAGAGTGTTGATAAGTATGTGATCTATTGCTACCTTAAAAATGCTTTTTTTCATTGGTGTAGAATGTGTAAGTCAAGTAAATAAAGGCGCACTATTTTTGCGCCTTTATGTTTTATCGGTTCAACTTCCAAACGGGTTCTTCTTCCGTGCCGTGGTTTACAATCACACCATTTTTTATTTCGATCAGGCTTTCGCTTTGCTGCCCATCGTCATTTTTAGTGACTGATTTTACCAGTATGCCTCCATCAATTTCTATTGCGGAAACAGTTTCTTTTTCATTTTGAGATATTACTTTCATTTGATTTTGAATGTTGAATGTTGAATTTATTTTACACTCTTGCTACTACCTCGTTGTCGTCAACAAGTAAAAACCTGAATTGAATAGTGAATTGTGACGTAGTTAAAATAGGCGGAATAACCCGCGCAAAAATTAACTGATTGTTGTTTTTCAAATCAATGCTCAAATACTTGTTATCTGGTGCCACCGAGCTGCTTGCTTGCAAGGCTTCCATGTGCTGATCATCTACAATGGTGCCGTAGGCATCGCGCAAACCAACATCTACATAGGTATTGCCCGAAGTAGCAAACCCATTGCCGATTGATACGGCAACGCCTTTGGCACTATCATAGGCTTTGTCGAGCGTGATTTGTGCCTCGATGGGCGCACCTGCCGGGCTTGTGTTTGGCACGGTTACTACCACTACTTGCACTCTCGTTTTTCTCTTTGCCATCTTTTTTATTGGTTAAAATGTTTTGGAAAATGAGTGGGCTTGGCTCGTCACCAAGCCCACTTTTTTTAACTGCTAAAAAATATTAAGAGCGAGGGCGTACAACGGCACCGTACAACTCAATAGCCACTGATAAAATGGCAGGAGTAGCAGGGAACGTTACACCAGTAGGGCAAAATAATTCGATGGTTACAGGCTTGCCTTCTTCCAAAATGAAAGGAGTTTGTAATTCTAAACCATCTTTTTCAATACCTGATTCCGTAGAAGCAACGGCAGTACCCAACGCACGGCCAGTAAATTGCTCTTTCAACACGTTGTTTTGCAAAAATCTTATCTGACCATGTTGCAATGCCGCAGGGAAAGCAGATGCAACCGTACCGTAGTTGACAATAGCCTCAGGCAAAAGAGCCGCATCAGAACCAAAAGCTGCACGCACATGGCTGATAGCCAGGTTAAAACCTTTTGGCAAAAAGCCTTGGTTAAACTCGATAGGAATACGGCCTTGGCGGTATGCAGTGGTAGCATTTAAAAGCTCAATTTTTCCACCCGTAGAAATCGGAATTTGAAATTTGAGCGATTCGCAATAGCTGTTGATACTTAACTCGCGATTTAGCAAAGCGGTTTTTGTATTTACGTCAGCATTGGGGCCGGTTAAATAATCGTATAACACTTTTTGCGCTGCTGTGAAGGGCATCTCGCCATCGGCATAGAAATACCCACGGAAGCCGTACACATTCTTGGTTGGTGCTTTTGCCACGGCAAACAATACCACGCCAACAATACTAACTACTGCAATTGATTCTGGGCTTGCAGATTTGAAAAATACCACTGCCATGCAAAGCAAAGCGATGGTGAACATTACATTGATAACTTTTTTCATGACTTCGTTTTTTAAAATTTTAATTTTTACTTTTTGGTTGACTTACTATTTTTTGATTTTGTCCTCTTTAGTTTCTGAGTAGTTGAGAACTTACCACTTGCGCAGGCGAGAAATCGCCCATGCTACCCCTAAGCATTGAGGGTGTTGACTTTGAAAAATTTATTGGATCGCTAGGGAACCCTGAGAAGTTGGGTAGATCCTTGGTGAAATTGGCCAGTGCAGGAATTTTTGTTCCGGCAAAGTCAATTCCTTTTTTGGTAAGGTCGGCAGCGCCTGCAATACCAATACCCGTGCCGATCGATTTCATGAATGAGCTTGGGCCATACACGCGCAAACCCACACCACCTACTAACCCCACACCTGGCACTAACCATTGGTTAAGTCCAGCGCGGGTAGCCATCTTCATAAGCACAATGCCAAGGCTTGTGCCAAATGCAGCAATCAAGAAATCTAAGATTTCGTTTTTTGCTTTGTCAACAGTTACTTTTTCCATAATCTGATTTTCGTTTTTACTTTTTTTTTTAGAATTGGTATGAGGCTATTTTTTTCCGAGGTGCGCCCATACCATTTAGCGCACTTGGTTTACTTTTAAATTGATTGACTATTGCGGCCATGCCAAAGAGGCCAAGGGCTACTAAGGCCACTGCTTTATTTTCTTTTGATGTAGGTGCGATGGCTACCTCTGTTTTTTCCGGTTCGTTTTGTTGTGCTATCAATGAGGCCACCAAAGCGGGTGCGGTTTTGGTATCTACAAAAGCGGGCACAATAGTTTTGCCCACGGTGAGCGAGGCTTCGCCTGGCGTTTTGTTTTCTGTGAATGGTATGTTAGCAGTAGTCAGTAGCTTTGCCGTGTTGGTAAGCCCTGCCGCTTTTAATGAAGATGCACTGGCCACATACTCTTTTCTAATTGGCGGGTCAAACTTCTTTACTGGGCAATCGCCAAAGCCATCGAGTGATTTTAAATTCATACCGAAATCTTTTTTAGTTGTGAAGGGCACTTCGTAATTGAAGCGATGCACTACCGGATCAATCGTGTAGTAGCCATTGGAAAGATCATTGCCCGACTTTGGCACCACGATATAGATGTGACTGTAATCGCTGCTGCCTTTGTAGGCTGCAATGCGAAAAGCAAAAGGAATATTTAAGTTGGTGAGTAGGTTTGCAATGGCACTGGCAAAGCAATCGCAATCGCCTTTTTTATCGGCAACCAATCTGCGAAGGCTACGCACTGTTTCGCTACCGGGTGGATCTAATTCGTATTGGATGTGATCGAAAATAAAATCGTAAATGTTTTTTACGGTTTCGTAGCGGCTTGATCCTTTTAGTGCCTGAGCTAATTTTGCGCCTTGCCACTTCTGGCGTTTTACATTGCGCATGAGCATGGGCACGGTGTCGCGCTCGGGATCCGCGTTGCTACTTTTTACAACTTCATTTTTGCCCTCTGGCTTTGGCACCAATGCCAATAGCTTTGCAGGGATGGGCGAAACAGATCGCTTGCCATTTGGCACCAAGCCTAACCCGCGCAATAGTTGATTAAGCTGCCGCACGGTACAAATCATTTAGGTTGATGGATTGCTCTGTACTTTGGTTAAGCTCAAAGCCTTTGATGTTAATGGTTACATCAATTTTTAGTTTGGCGTTCACCTGGCCACCCGTGTTGAGCAAACTGGTAGCGGCCTGTATAGCACTGGCCACGCTTGTAATCGGATTTAATTTTGATAGGTCGATTACCGGAAAAAATGTTTGCCGTGTTTCGCCTGGCGCAAATGCCACGGCCCCCGATGGCAGTATGTTGCCCACGGGTTGCCAAAGTGAATTTCTTAACAGGAATATTTTGCCGCTTATGTTAGTGAGCGGAATAGATAGCGGTGAAGGATTGAAAATGGATAGCGTGATGGGTATGGTGACATTGCCATTTCGTAAGCCCGGCTTGCCTATGCCAGCAAACTTTACGGTGATTTTATCGGCCCACTCGCTCACCTGGTCTTTGCCAGCTTTGAGCAAATAAACGATGCCACCAATGATGGCCGTAAAGAGCGTAATTTTTAGGATCTGATTCACCTTTTTTGCCCGTTTCGTTGAGCAAGTGTACGGTGATTTTAAAACCCCTGCTATTTTGGGTCGGAAACGTGCTTTTAGTGGCTAATGAACTCCGAAAAACCTATATTTGCGAAACCCAATTGGCACGTTTATGATAATAATGTACCACCATCCATCGCTTGAAACGTTGGCAATTCGAACACAAATTTTTGCTACTTATTACGGATTTGATTTTTTGCTTAAACCGGATGCAAGAAGGAAATCATTCGAAATATTGATTTCAAAAAATGCTACTGGCAAAGAAAAAAGGATTGCCGAAATACTTACTCTTTTAGCTGATGCCTTGGAAATAATGACGTTAAAAAAGAAGGCCTTGCCCTACAAAAAATATTTTGCGAAATGCTAACCATTCAAACCCGTGAAGTTTTGTGTTTTCGCTATGGCATTTGCGATAAAACATTGCGCAAAGTGCTACGCAACATGGGAATAAAACACCGGGGCCATCTTACGCCACTGGATCTTGAATTACTCGTTACAAAGTATGGCTCGCCTGAGCTACTTAAGCAGATGGCCGAACGGCTGAAAAGCTGAAATAATTATCCGATTTTATACGGATACGGTGAAAGTAGTCTCCGATATAACATTGTTGGTGGCAATGCCGCCCCGCCCCAATGGTGCTTCGGGCATGGAAGCTGTTCCTCGCACCGCCCACGCTTCGGGGCGGCACTGTTCGGCTTCCCACCCACCTACGACCGCACGCCCCACCAACACCATATAGCCGCAAAAATGGCCGCAAAGTGTGTGGTTATTTATATGGTTCATCGGGACAAACATTTTAATTTTTTTTCTCCCACCGCACTAGAAACTACTAACTCATTTCCACTTAAAGCAAAGTATATGTTTTGGAGTTCATGGACATGCTTTATCAATGCTGGGTTATTGAAACAATTTTTTCCTCTAGTGATCCAAACGACACCATTTTCAGGGTTTATTCCAAAATCAGAACCAACAACTTTAATCACGTAAAAGGCATCTGAATGTTCTATGTTATCGCCTTTTTGAAAGCCAAAACGATGTAGCCAATCCTCATTCAATTCAATTGGGTTAACTTCATCTGGTGTTAAAATAAACTCCCCAGTATCAATCATTTCAGTCAAGATACATTCGACTTGAAAAAAACCTTTAAAGTGAATAGAGTCTTGAAGCCAGTTCCCGAGTCTTAATTGTTTCATTAGGTGTAGATTTTCCATCGCGCAAAAATTTAAAATGTTTAGTTATCAGTTATCTATTAAGTTCATTTAGGCCATTTCAGCGGCTATATTTGATACATTGGCAGCAAGGCTAAAAGACAGCAGGAACCAAGTGATTAATATGAATATGAACATCATTATCAATTTCGGCTACCAAACATTCTTTTAATCCTGATTTTGGCGGAATAATCAACCAACGTTTTACGGAAAGGAATTGCCCTCTATTCCTTTTGACCTCATTACAAATCACTTCAACTTGTAATGGTAAATCTATCTCCCAATCGTGCCACGCTTTGACTGACATTTCTAAGTGATATTTTACTTTGTCTTTCAATTCAGAGGAAGCCCAGCTGCCAACATTCGTTTGCCGCAAGTGGGGCTTTAGTGGTTTATTGTTCATTTTTTGCTACTATTGAATTTTGTAGGTGGTTTGAAAATTAGCGCTTCGATTGCCCCACCTGACGGCAAGCGAAAACACGTTATCGTTCATGCTCACCCAATCGCCAGTGCCACCACCGTTCGAACGAAGCGATAACACCTTGGTTTAAATTTTTTTTTTGCCCAAAAAAAATAGAAAAGGTCAGTCCCCGAGTCCCCAAAGTCCCCACCTGTGGACAGTAGTCCCCGAAAGTCCCCGTTTGTGGACATATTACTATACATATAACTAATTGATATTCAAGTAGTGCCACAATAAGGGACTTTAGGGACTGTTTTTTCATGGTTTATTAAAATGGTACGTCATTAATATTTTGCTCGTTTTTCGGTTCTTCTTTCGGTTTTGGTTCTTCGCTGTGATTCTTTTCGAACACCACGCCCAAATCTCTAAACATCATATCGTAGTCGAAGGCATAACAACTCGTGCGCTTGTCGTTGAATGTCTGCTTGGGCACCAGACCAATGAAATAGGGCTGTTCTTTGAGGTACAGCAATAGCGTTTCCTCTTGCTGAGCTGTTTGGTTCACTTCGCGTAGATGTTTGCTATACAGGGCCACCACATTGCTAAAGCGCACCATTAAAATATTCTTATAATCGGTGAAAGTTTTTTCTATCTCACTGCTATTTTCTTTGATGCGTACTTCCTTCAATACAGTGATAACAATTTCGCGCCCGTTCTGAATGAAACCTTTGTCGAAAAGAATCTCCACGGTTTTCCAAAAATTGTTGATGCTGTTATTGTCTTTCAACAATCGGTTATGGGTAACTACCTGGTTCTTGCATTGCAAATAGAAATCATCGTAGGTATATGGCAATTGCAAACCTACTTCGCACATCGTTTTTGTAGCTGCCAGTAAAAGAGAATAGTTGCTTATCAATCGGGCTTCTACTTTGTTGCCATCTTTGCGGGTGTCGGCTACCAATGTGGCTTGCACTTCGGTAAAGTTTTTGGACAAAAGTTTTTGCACTTCCGGACGATGTTTTAGCAAGTCGGTAAGTATGCCACTTAGCCCGGCTTGCTCTGCGGCTTTCAATTTTTCGTAGGCTTCGTTTTGCTCACTGGTTAAATTGGTTACTCGCTCTAAACTAAATTGGCAAGAAATAGAACGGCTCAAAACACTGCCATCGTCTTTCACGCTTAAGTATTGCCCAACAATTATAATGGTGCCTTGTACTTTTTGAATTTTGGTTTTGCGTTTCTTGCCAGTGTCGCCATCGCCTACCTCGCGGCCCTCTCCATCATAGGCGGCTTTGAAGGTTCCAAACTTCCAATCTTCAATATTATTTTCGTCAAATTCATTCATCAAAATTGGGCAATTGCGAAAACGCTCTACCCGATTGAAAAAACTAAATGGGGTGCCCTGCCCAGGGTTAAGATTAAAACCTTTCAGCAAATCGCCTTCTGAATTTTTGCCCGAAAAGAAAAGCCATGTGATGCTTTCTGCCATTGCACTTTTGCCCGCGCCCTTGGGGCCAAAGCAATAGAGCATGGGCATTTTGGCTATGCGTGTACTCACATCTTTGAAAAGTGTAAGGAACGCGAACGCGATGCCATACGGTGCGTTTTTTCCATACGTGGTGCAAAACAATTGCGCCCACTCGTTAAAGTGTGTTTTTGGTTCAATGTATTTAAGAAACAAATCATTTTCGTATGGGTTATCGGTTTGCCTTTCGTCTTTATGGATCTTGGAATTGCCCAAGGACATATAAAATTTATCTTCAATTTTTATCATGCCCAAATCATTGTAATGATGCAAGGCGCCATCATGCCACACGGCATTGCTGTATGCGAAAAATCCTTCCGGTTGCCAGCCCAATGTTTTGAGCTCAAAAGCAATCGGCATTTTTTCGCTGAGCCATCCGGTTAACCGTTTGAAATTCTTTTTGCTGAAATTGTGTAGGGTCATAAAATTTCCCTTGTTCAACAATTCTGTTTCGAAGATGGATTGATTTACCAAGGCTTGCGTTGGTATCTCTACCACGGCTTGCCGCTTGCCGTTGCTCACTTCTACCAATCGCCTGTTATTGCTTTGCTCGAAAATGTGGAATAGCGGATCTATTGTAAAATTTGTCACGCGCTCAAACTTTCCCTCTTGCACGTAGATGCCCACGGCATTTGTTTTGGTAGGTGCTTTCAATTGGCAAAAACCCGTATCAAACAATTCGTTTTTATCAACCCAAGATGGAAGGCGCTCACCTTCGTTTGCTTCTTCTGCAATTGCCTTTTCTTCTGCTTCGCGATCTTTATAAAACCGATCAAGTGGTTTGCTTAAGTCGGTCGGCTTGATGGCTATGCCTATCTTTTTTGCCAGGGCGCAAATGGATTTGATGTATTGCTCGCGCCTTACGGTGTTGGTGATTAAGCCCAATAGGTTTACGATGCTATCAATGGCCTTGGCAATGTGTGTGGCCGATTGATCGCCATTGCTCAGGTAGTTTTCGCAAAGCCACTCTATGCCATCGCGGTAGCCCTCTAAAATGCTTCTGGCCTTTACGGGATTATCAAATAGCGTGTCGGGATCTTCGCCACTGGGCAAAGTGGTGATGTAGATAGTAAATTGTTGTGCTGCCAAAATGGGTATATCCTTTATGGTAGCGGCTTGCCCGGCTTTGTCGCCATCGCGCAAAATCAAAACGGTGTCGGTAAATCGTTTTAATAGTTTGGCATGTCCCTCAGTCAATGCGGTGCCACAACTGGCAATGGCATTTGTCCATCCATTTTGATGCAACTTTATTACATCAAAGTAGCCTTCCACCAAACAAGCCATGCCATGCGTTTTGAAATGCTTGCGGGCTTTATGCAAACCGAAAAGTGTTTTGCTTTTGTCGTAGATGAAAGAGGCTTTTGGATTGAAATATTTTGCACCCTCTTGCCCGTGCAACAATCGACCACCAAACCCAATGAGCTTGCCTTGGTAATCGTGAATAGGAATGGTGATGCGGTGATGGTAATAGTCCCAGGTGTTGCCATTGCCAGTGCCTACCAGGCCAATTTTTTCGGCTACGGCAAAATGGTTTTGCGCAATTACTTTGGGTGTTACCACTTTCCAATCGGGGCACACGCCCAATTGCCATTCGATAATGGTTGACTTTTTAAAATTGCGATTGAGTAGGTAGGTGAGTGGGGACACGTAGGCGAATTTGAAAATTTGAAAATTGGTTAATTTGAAAATGGCAATAAGTGAACTAACCCGTGCTTTTTCATTAAGTCGGCAAAGGCAATGGCTGCGGATTGCTCCACCACGCTATTGCCAAGGGCACGAAGAAAATCTTCTCGGAAGTTGTACCCATCAACTGTGCAACCCATGCCGGGTTCAATTGTGCGCGGGGCTTCCCAATGTTTTTGTGATTCGCCTGGACTAGCTGGCCACTCTTTGTTTTTTTCTCCACTGCATAATCTAGGCGATCTCTGCCCGTGTCGTTTATTCCCACTCCCTTGTAGTCCGTTGCCGCTGGTGTCGGACATTTCTTGATTGCATCTTGCAGCGTTATTTGGTGTCCGTTCTGATTCACTCTCGATCCTCTCATTGATGCATCCGGTGTTGGCCATGTTAGTGCTTCCACAAAATTCTTTGGTGCATTCTTTCGGTTGCCGTTCTGGTTTACGTTGTGATCCATCAACGTGTCGGGTGTCGGCCAATTCACTTTCTTGCTGTGGGTTTGAACTTGCCCCA
>Ga0315909_10006463_pt1 | contig 13225 bp, 14 predicted proteins | sample LakEriMetagenome_11_FD_203527 | JGI IMG/M metagenome (GOLD analysis project Ga0315909, IMG submission 203527) | Freshwater fungal communities from buoy surface, Lake Erie, Ohio, United States - Buoy 2 MA125 | ecosystem: Environmental > Aquatic > Freshwater > Lake | place: USA: Lake Erie, Ohio...
CGCAAAGGCATCGGTGTCAGTCTGCTCGACGAATTCTGCCGTGACACCAAAACGCGCCAGCAATTCGGACAACAGCAGCGTGGTGCCCATGTAGTGATTGCGCTGCGCAACGATTCGGTCGCCGGTTCGCACAAGACCGAGCAATGCAGTCGAGATTGCACCCATGCCACTGGCCGTGACCAGGCCCGCCTGCGCACCTTCGAGTCGCGCCACGATGCGTGCGACGCGTTCATGCAGGGGGTTGCCATAGCGCGTGTAGTAACGCGGATGCCGCTTTTGCGATGCCATGCGCGAAAATGCCTGCGCATCGGCTGCGCGAAAAGTGGCAGACCACGGAATGGCGGGGGTCAGTGAATCGCCTTCGTGCAGTGCGTCATCTTCATGCAGCAGGCTGGATTCGGGGTGTAGCGGCATTGTGTTCATCTCGAAACTCCGATGCGATCCGGGTGGTGCTACGGCGTCGAAAACCTGCCATGATCGAACCGTGCGTGCTGGAGGTTGGATAACCTGCGCACCGGATCCCTGCTTTGTGCCACAATTCCGCCCTTGGTCGAGCGATGCTGCCATCGCACGCAGTAGGCGAGCCCTGAAGTGTACCGACCACGAGACACCCACCTCATTAGTCATGGAGGCTTCCGCATGAACAAGAGTGAACTGATCGAAACCGTGTCCGCTGAAGCGGATATCAGCAAAGCCGCTGCCGAGCGCGCACTGAATTCCGTCGTCGAGGCCATCACCAAGGCCGTCACCAAAGGTGATCGTGTGACGCTGGTGGGGTTCGGCACGTTCTATTCGAGCAAGCGTGCTGCGCGGCTGGGCAAGAACCCGCGCACCGGCGAAAAAATAAAAATTGCCGCAGCGACTGTGCCTAAGTTTTCTGCGGGCGCAGCCTTCAAGGCGACGGTCAACAAGAAAAAGGCCAAGTGATGCGGTGACGACCATCGGTCGTCCGGCATTCGAGCTGCCTCGCACACGGTGTGCCCAGTCTGAATGGGCCCGTGAAATGGACGCCCCGATGGGGCGTTCTGCTTTGGTGGATCTGCATCATGCAAACCTCAGTGCGATCACTCCAAGCGTGATCGCGCAGGCACCGAGCCATCGGGTCTGGCCGACCGGCTCCTTGAGCACATACGATGCAATGATCAGTGCAAAGAGCACCGAGGTCTCGCGCAGCGCTGCAACGCTTGCGACCGGGGCTCGGGTCATGCCCCACAAGGCGACCGCATAGGCGGTCATTGAAATCACGCCTGCTGCGATCGGGGCGGGGCCGCTATTGCGGGCATAACGCAGCAGTGCGCGGCCCCGATGCATCCAGACCACGCCCGCCAGCAGCAGGCCTTCCACTGCCGCCAACCAGGTCACATACGACCAGGCGTTCGAGCTATGCCGGGCTCCGATCGAGTCGATGGTGGTGTAGGCCACGATTGTCACCGCCGTCAGAAGCGCCCACCCCAATGCCTTGCGCCGTGTGGCTGCCGTGAGTGACTGTGCTCGCGCTCCCCCGATCGTAAGAACGCCCAGACTGATCAACGCAATGCCTGCCCAACCCAAGGGTTGGGGCCATTCCTGCATCAATACGCCGACCGCCATCGCGGTCAGCAGAGGCGCTGTGCCACGCATGACCGGGTACGCGAAGCTCAGGTCCGCGTGACGGTACGCCCCGGCGAGTGCGTGGAAGTACAGGACGTGTACTGCGGCTGAGGTCATCAGACACAGACGCGCTGTGCCCTGCGGAAGCGGGATGTCCATGACGAGGATCGCGAACAGCGCTAACGGCGCAACCGACCCGTGCATGACCGTGGTTTCGAGCAGCGGATCGCGTCCACGTTTGATCAGCGCATTCCAGCCGGCGTGTGCGGCCGCCGCACACAGCACCGCGACGGTGACGTCCCAGCCCAACAAGGGGGCTAAGTGCGCTGGGCGCGCACGGCGTCGGAACTTGAACGGACGGATGCGGCGTCGTGGGCGTCGGGCGGGTGTTCGAGCATGCGCTCGACCTGCACCAGGTCGGCATCATTGAACACCTGTTGTGGCGCCAACGCAGGCCGCCTGCGGGTGATGCGCCACAGCACGATCAGCCCCATGCCTGCGAGCAGTGCCGGCCCTGCCCACAGTGCGAGGTTGTGGGCAGAAAAGGAGGGGCGATAGAGGACGAATTCGCCGAACCGGTCGACCAGATGCGCCTTGATTTGCACATCGTCTTTACCCGACGCCATTTGTCGCAGCACTTCATTGCGCAAATCGCCAGCCAGTTCAGCATTTGAATCAGCCAGTGTCTGGTTCTGGCAGACCAGGCAGCGCAGTTCCGAGGCCAACTGACGAAAACGCTCGCTGCGCAGAAGCTCGGCCGCTTGCTCCGGGGGCAATCCTGAAGCGGACTCGCCCGGCGCGACCGGCGCCGGCGCGCTGACGGCCCATGGCGCCCAGGCGCCCACGCCGCAGATCAGCACGGCGCACACGGCCATCATCTTCAGGCGGATCGGCAGGCTGTCACGGGCAGGCTTCATTTCGAGAGCTCTCTCACCAGAGGGATCAGACGGGATCGAATGACATCCTCGTTCAGCGGGCCCACATGTTTGAAGCGGATGACCCCTTGGCGATCGATCAGGAAACTTTCGGGGACGCCGTACACGCCATAGTCGAATCCGACACGACCGCCCCGATCCGACAGGATCTGGCCATATGGGTTGCCATGTTTGCTCAACCAGGCCTTGGCCGCCGACTGATCGTCCTTGTAGTTCAGGCCGATGATCGGCACGACGCCTGCACGCCCGAGTTCCAGCAGTAGCGGGTGCTCGGCCAGACAGGGCACGCACCATGAGGCCCAGACATTGAGCAGCCAGACCTTGCCCTGCATGGACTGTGGAGACCAGGTTCCAGACGAGTCCAGCAGGGAGGGCAACTCGAAAGCAGGCGCCGGCTTGCCGATCAGCGGCGAAGGAATTTCCTTAGGGTCTCGACCGGGCTTCAGTCCCAGCAGCAGGAACACGGCAATCACCGCGAATACCGCCACCGGCACCACAAACCGCAGTCCGCGCATGACGTCTGGCCTCAGGCTCGCGCACCCGCGCCATCGCGGTTCGCCTGAGTGACCTTCACGGTGCGATAGCGGCGATCTGCCATGGCGATCGCCCCGCCCAAGGCCATCAGGAAGCAGCCTCCCCAGATCCAGTCAACAAAGGGTTTTACCCAGGCCTTGACGGTCCATCGACCATCAGGAAGTTGCTCGCCAAGCGACACATAGACATCACGCGTCAGACCGGAATCGATGGCCGCTTCGGTCATGACCGAGCGGGTCGAGGGGTAGAAACGCTTTTCGGGCAGCAGTTCAAATTCAACGCGATCGTTGCGCAACGCCTGCAGACGCCCTCGCACGCCGTCATAGTTCGGGCCTGCAAAAGGGGTGATCTCGACCATGCGCAGCGTATAGCCGCGCACCTCGATACTCTGCCCCGGCCCCAGCGCTGCATCGACTTCGACATCCAGTGTCTTGACGCAGGCCACGCCAATGCAAAAGACTCCGGTCCCTGCGTGGGCGACTGCCATGCCCCAGACGCCTCCCGGCAAGGCACGCAGGCGCTCGAAGAAGCTCGGCGCCTTGATTTGCGATGCGCGGTCCAGAACCGCGACGACGCTGGCTGCAATCAGCCACAACCCCAGAAAGATCCCGATGGCAAAAGCGAGTGCACCCAGCGCTGAGCCGCCCGCAGTCCCGCGTCCGGATGTGAATACGACGGCGATCGCGGCGATGACCGCCACCGCAAAGGCCCACTTGAGGCGCTTGGCCAGATCAGGCACCGGGGTGTCTCGCCAGCGTGATACCGGGCCCACGCCCATCAGGAAAGCGGCCGGCGCCATCAGCGGGAAAAATACCGCCTCGAAGTAGGGCGGACCCACCGAGATCTTGGCCAACCCCAGCGTGTCGAGTACCAGCGGATAGAGCGTCCCCAGCAGGACCGAGCCGGCGGCAGTCAGCATCAGCAGGTTGTTGGCCAGCAAATAGCCTTCTCTTGAACTCGTCTGAAAGCTGACGGTCTGCTGCGATCCGGAAACCCCGGGACCTCGAATCGCAAAAAGCAGCAGGGAGCCCCCCACCACAGCCACCAGAAAAGCGAGGATAAAGACGCCGCGGGTTGGATCGGTGGCAAATGCGTGTACCGAAGTCAGCACACCCGAGCGCACTAGAAAGGTTCCCAGCAGGGACAGGCTGAATGCGGCAATGGCGAGCAGCAGGGTCCAGGCGCGAAAGATGCCGCGCCGCTCGGTCACAATCAGTGAGTGGATCAGCGCAGTGCCGACCAGCCACGGCATGAATGATGCGTTTTCCACAGGATCCCAGAACCACCATCCGCCCCAGCCCAGCTCGTAATAGGCCCATGCGCTGCCCAGCGCGATGCCAATTGTGAGGAAGCACCAGGCGGCCGTGGTCCAGGGCCGTGCCCAGCGCGTCCAGGCAGCATCTACGCGTCCACCCAGCATCGCTGCAATGGCGAATGCAAACGCGACCGAGAATCCGACGTAACCCATGTAGAGCATGGGCGGATGAATCACCATCCCCGGGTCCTGCAGCAGCGGGTTCAAGTCGCGGCCATCGGCGGGCGGCGGGAACTGCCGCAAAAACGGGTTGGAGGTGAACAGCATGAAGGCGAGAAAGCCGGTGGCCACCAGACCGAGTACACCGATCACACGTGCGCGAAAGACGGTCGACAGTGCCCCGCCAAAGGCATTCACCGAGGCCGTCCAGCCGGCGAGCATCAGCGCCCACAACAACAGCGAGCCCTCATGCGAACCCCAGGTCGCCGCGATGCGATAGGCGACGGGCAATTTTGAATTCGAGTTGTTGGCGACGTTGATCAGCGTGAAATCATTGTCGTGAAAGGCAAGCGCCAAGGCCACGAACGCCAGGGCAACCAGCAGGCACTGCGCATTGGCGGCATGAAAGCCGGCTCGCATCCAGGCCTGATCGGCACGATGCGCCCCCTGTAAAGCCACCAGCGCTTGCACGAGCGCCACGGCCAGGGCGAGCCACAGCGCGTAGTGCCCCAACTCGGAGATCATGGTTGCTTCACCGTTCCGGATTGCATCGGATGTCCGGCCTTCTTCAGGGCTTCGGCTGCTTCTGGTGGCATGTAATTTTCATCGTGCTTGGCAAGGACCTCGCTCGCCTTGAAGACGCCGTCAGGCCCGACTGCACCTTGTGCGACCACGCCCTTGCCCTCCTTGAACAGGTCGGGCAGTGTGCCGCGATAAAGCACCGGGATGGTGCGAGCGTGATCGGTGATGCGAAAGCTGACGTCCAGGCCGTTGCGCTGCACGCTGCCGTTCTCGACCAGCCCGCCGACCCGAAACGCGCGGCCCTGCGGCGCCTCATTGGCCGCGACCTGAGAAGGCGTAAAAAAGAAGACGATATTCGATGACAGTGCATACAGCACCAGCCCGATGGCGGTGGCCAGCACCGTCACGCCGGCCGCAATCCACGCCAGTCGCTTGCGTCGTGGCGTCATCCGGAATCCCTGGGCGGGGTGGGTCGCATTCATGGTGTGAGGCTACTTGAAAGGCGCTGCGAATCAGTCGGGTGTGGCGTGGCTGTCATTGAGCTCATGTTCACGCGACGCATTGTTCAGTGCCTGGCGTCGACGCCAGCCCAGCATGAACCACTCTACGGCCAGTACTAGGGCGGTCAGTCCGTAGGCCACAGCGATAAAACTGCCATGCAGGTCGGTCATGTGCGTGATCCGGAGAGTTGCTGTACCCAACGTGTGTGGCGTTCGCGATCCAGGATGATGGTGCGCACGCGGTGCAGTGCCGCTGTAATTGAATACATCCAGGCTGCCAGGCTCATCAGCAGCATGCCGGTGAGCATGGTGCGGGCCATTTTGGGTGACGTGGTCAGGCTTACGCTTGCGCCCTGATGCAGCGTGTTCCACCAGCGGACCGAAAAATAAATGATGGGGACGTTGACGACACCCACCAGCAGCAGCAAGGCACCCGCCCGATCGGCGCGCTGGGTGTCCTCGATGGCCGACACCAGCGCCATGTAACCCAGGTACAGAAACAGCAGGATGAGGGTGGACGTCAGGCGCGCATCCCAAACCCACCAGGTACCCCAGGTGGGTTTGCCCCAGATGGCACCGGTAAAGAGTGCGATGGCCGCCATGATGGCACCCGTGGGCGCCAGTGCACGGGACATCATGGCCGACAGGCGCGAGCGCCAGACCAGCGTGAGGACCGCATAGCCAGCCATGACCAGATAGATGAACATGGCCATCCATGCAGCAGGCACGTGAATGAAAATGATGCGGTAGACCTCGCCCTGCTGGAAATCAGTGGGTGCGATGGCAAAGCCCACATACAAGCCAGCGGCGCACAGCAACACCGCGGCTGTGGCGAACCACGGCAGCATGCGTCCGGCGAGCGGATAGAAGGTCTGCGGAGCAGCGAAGCGGAATGGGTTCATGCAGGCGGGTCACTCGACCGATATGCGCAGGGCCAGCGCCGCGACGAACGGAGCAATCAGGCCGCTCAGCAGCATACCAGCGCCCAGCAGGGCAAGGTGAGCATGACCTGAAAGCGCAGCGGCTTGCGCCTCAACCGCTCCCGAGCCGAACACCAGCACGGGTACGTCAAGCGGCAGGCACAACATCGTGACCAGCGTCGGACCGCCCTTGAGTCCAAGGGTGAGTGCCGATGCGATGGCACCGATGCACAGGAGCACCGGTGTACCCAGCAGCAGCGATCCGATGAGCATGGGTATGGACTCGGCGGGCAGACTGAAGGCGACTGCAAGCAGCGGCGCGATGATGATCAGTGGAAGCCCGGTGGCCAGCCAGGCTGCGACCAGTTTTCCGGCCACGATACTGCTCAATGACTGCCCACTCGCAATCATGGCGTCCAGGGTGCCATCGGCGTGATCGTGTTCGAAGAGCCTGGGCAGTGCCAGCATGACCGACAGCAGCGCGGCCACCCAGATCGCACCGGGGCCGATCCGCTGCAGCCAGTCGCGTTGCGGGCCGATCGCCAGCGGAAACATCGAGCAGGCCAGCACGAAAAATCCCAGCACATTCATGGCATCTGCGCTGCGACGCACTGCCAGGCGCAAATCGCGGCGCAGCGCCCACACAAACGCGCCGAAGGCAGTCATGCGGTCAGCGCGCGGTCGCGCAAGGCGGTGCGCTCGGGCGAGGGCGCCCAGTCCTGCAAAGACAGGCTGCGACTTTTGCCTGCCTTCACGACCAGCGGCAAGTGGGTCGCAACCAGTGCGCTACCGCCTCGCTGAACATGCGCACCGAGCAGGTCCTGCAGCACCTGTGTGCCGGCATCATCGAGTGCGGCGCTCGGTTCATCCATCAGCCAGACAGGGCGAACCTCCGATTCCAGCCCGAGCGCAAAGCGCGCGAGTTGCAAACGCTGTCGCTGACCCTGAGACAGTCGCCGCGCTTCGATGGCGTGCTGTCTGCGTAAGCCGACTGTTGTGAGTGCACGCATCAGATCGGCTTCGGTGTTGCGAACGGTTGGCGCCTCGCGAAGCTGAGCACCATCCTGACCGTTGGCGGGCGCAGCGTCGAGCGCACTGTTCAGCGCCAGGTTCTCGAGTGCGCTCAGTTCCCCTTTGACTGCGGTGGCATGGCCCTGATACAGCGCCAACCCGCGCAATTGAGAGCCGCTAACCGACGTACTGATCCGCTCGCCGGTGGCCGTCCGAGTAGACAATGCGCACTGGCCTGCGCGCAATGGCGTCAAGCCGATGAGCGCTCGCAGCAGGCTGCTTTTGCCGGACCCATTGGGGCCGGTGAGCAGGATCAGCTCGCCAGCTTCAAGATCGAAATCGAGTCCGGTCAACAACAGGCGCTCTCCGCGCTGCAGACTCAGTCCCCGTGCTTGCAGGCCATCCCATCCATGATGCGCGACTGCTGTGCCGTTCACGGAGCCACCTTGTCGATACGCACCGTGAGGTTGGCTGCGCCCACGGCAACGGGGCCTGAGCCGCCTTGAAGATCGCCAGGTCTGACCGTGGCTTCACCTGTGGCAGAGACCCTGGCTACCACGTTCACCCGCGCGCCGGGGGCCACGCCGGACAGCTTGGCCGCTGGACTCATTGACCGGCTGTCGTCGAGCGTGAAGCGTAGGGGCAGATCAGCCGCTCGCGCGCGCAAGACGGCCAGAGGCGGGCCGCTGGGCTGCCCCTGGTCATCGAGTGCGCGCGCCACCACGAACAGCGTGGCGGCTGGATTCAATCGGCCCTCAAGCGTCGGGTCGAGCACCACCGTTCCGCTGACTGCCTCGGCCGCAGCCACCCCTGCGGGCACGGGCGCCGCCGCTGCACCGGGCGGCTGCGTCGGTGGCTGAACCGAGGCCGAGGGTGCAGCCACTGGCTCGCCACCCGGTCTTCTGCCAGCCTTCAGGTCGGCAACATACCCGGAAATCTGCGCAGCCTGCGGCGAGTCGGGCGGCAGTACGCCGAGCAGCGTTTCCCAGTATCCAATGGCAGCCGAAGTGTTGCCCTGTGATACCTCGAACGCGCCATTCAATGCCAGCGCCTTGGGATTTTTCGGGTCGTGTGCAAGAGCCTCGCGCAACAGCGCAATCGGTTGTCCGTCCAGGCGGTTACCCTGTTGCTGCGCGATCGCATCGGCCAGATCGGCTTTGAGTTGCGCATCCTTGGGGGCAAGCGGCAAGGCACGTTCAAATGCCTCACGCGCGGCGCCGGGTTCACCGCGTGACAGCTCCGTACGCCCCAGCAATTGCCAGCCCTGTGCGTCCGTGGGGTCCTTGCGCAGGCGGTCCTTCAAGGCACTGATCAGTTCTTCCAGACTTTGCGGCTCGGAGGCGCTACGAAATTCAGGTGATGCGGCCTGCGGCATGCCGGTGAGCAGGTACAGCGTGAGGGACGGCGCAAGCAGCATGAGGGCCAGGGCACTGGCGGCCACCATAGACCGCCGCTTGGATACGCCGACTGCCGCGCCCTGGTGGGCAGTCGTCTGAGGGGCTGACGCCGGCACCGACCTGCTGTCGAGTTCACCCTGCACCTGGGCTGCGAATTCGGCCATCGCCTGCTTGCGCTCCGGCGCATCGGCGGGCAGATGGGCGAGCGCCGCATCCAGTTCGCGACGCCGTTCCCGCAGTACATCGCGCGCGGTGGCGGCAGTGCGCGGGGCGTCATCACGGGCGTCGGCGGTCTGACGTCGCAGCAGCGGCCTGACCACGTACACCGTCACCCCGCCTGCCAGGATCAGCACGAGCGCGTAGAGCAGGGCGGTTGAAGTCACGGGGTGGTCACCGGGTCAGAGTGTTCAGGAAAGCGAGCAGGGCTTGCCAGCGAGGGCGCCGGATTGTCCCATGGCCGCTGGCTCGCCAACAACGTCGCCCTTCCCGTCGCGGGGCGTTGCATCCTGATGAGGGGTTCAGTCGGCGCGCAGGGCGTGGCGCTGCGCACTGTGCAGCATCAAAGCCGATATCACGCCCACCGCAGTGAGCACGATCAGTGCAAGCCCATAGCTGCTGGTGACGCTCCACAGGACGGCCGTCAGCACCGGCCCCACCGAACGGGCCAGTGCCACCGGAAAGCTCTGCAGGCCGGACAGTACGGCCACCCGTTCGCGGCTGACATACGCGGCAATCGAGGTCGCCTTCATGATGGTGATCAGACCGTTACCCACGCCGTAGCAGGTGGCAAAGACCAGTGCGCCGATCACGCTTCCCCCGCTGGCCAGCAGGATTGCCAAGGATGCGGGCAGCAGCCAGGGAATCGCACGATCGATGCTGCGCGGATCAAATCGGCCCTCGAAGACAAACAGCACCAGCCTGCCCAGCACCTGCAGCGCACCGATACTCGCCGGAACAGCCACAGCCCAGCTTGCAGGCAGCCCGCGCTCACTGAGCAGCGGCACCATGTGTGCAGACAGCGCGGCGCTCAGCAGGGACAGTCCGATCACACAGCCGCTCACCAGCATGAAGGCCGCCGACCGCGTGAGTTCGTGCAGTGACGGCCCCGCTGCATCGGCGACCTCCGGGCGGGCCTGCAGGGTCTTGCGTGCGGTGCCGGGCGCTTCATCCGCCAGCATCACAAGATGGATCGGCAGACACAGCAACAGGTGCAGCCCGGCCAGCACCATGCAGGTCTGGCGCCAGTCCATTTCGCTCAGCAGCCAGGCTGTCAGAGGAATGAATGCAGTCGATGCAAGTCCGCCCAGAAACGTCATCGCGATGATCGGCTTGCGATAGTCGGTCGGCCAGCGTCGGATCGTGATGGCAAAGACCGGCTCGTAAAAGATGGCCCCCATCGCCAGGCCCAGACCGATCCATGTGAGGTACAAGCCGATCATGCCGCTGATGAATGCATGACCGATCAACAGCAGCCCGGCGAGCAGCGAGCCCCCGGCCATCACCCGCCGACCGTACCCCTGTTCGATCCATCGGCCCACGGGTAATCCTGCCACCCCGCTTGCCAGGAGCGCGGCACTGAATGCGCCACTTACCTGTACCCGGGACAGACCCAGGTCCTGCTCCATCGCAGGCATCAGCAAAGAGAAGGTGTAGTACAGGCTGCCCCATGAGACGAGTTGCGCCAGGGACATTGCCCCGACCCATACCGTTCGACGTGTCGGGGCTGAACGCATGAAATTGCTCAGGCTGCGGCGGGGATGCGGCCCTCGATCGGGTAGGCCGGATCGTTGTAACCGGGCGTGGACGGATGGCCGGTCGCCACGATGCCATCGATGAAGGCTTCATCATCGGCACTGAAGCGGTGCTCCAGGGCGCCGAGGTATTCGCGCATCTGCTGCATCGTGCGCGGGCCGACGATCGCTGCGCCGATCAGTCGGTTGTGCAGCACCCAATTCACTGCGAACTGCGCCGCACTCATGCCGCGTGATGCGGCATATTCAGCTACCCGCTGAGCCAGGACCAGGGATTCATCGCGCCATTCGGTTTGCATCATGCGCCGGTCTTTGCGTGCAGCGCGCGAGTCTGACGGAGGCGCTTCGCCCGGCTTGTACTTGCCTGCGAGTACGCCACGCGCCACCGGCGAATACGACGCCACGCCGATTCCGTAGTGCGCACAGGCGGGCAGAACCTCCACCTCGGGCATCCGGTTGAACGCGTTGTAATAGGGCTGGCACGCCGCCGGGGTGGGCATGCCAGCGTCCCGACAGAGCCTGGCGATTTCGCCGATGCGCCAGGCCCGATGATTGGAAATGCCCAGGTAACGGACCTTGCCGGCCCGCACGATATCGGCAATGGCGCCGATGGTTTCTGCCAGAGGCGTGGTGTGGTCTTCGCGGTGCAGGTACCAGATGTCGACATGGTCCATGCCCATCCTGCGCAGGGAGTCGTCGATCGCGGTGTGCAGCCAGCGCGGTGACAGTCCGCGGCTGTTGCGATCATCGCCCATGGCGTTGCCGACTTTGGTGGCGACGATCCAGCGGTTGCGTTCCGCGGCAATGGCTCGCCCGGTGATGCGTTCGGACTCGCCTTGCTTGTAGACGTCGGCGGTGTCGATGAAATTGATGCCTGCATCGCGTGCGGCTGCGATGATCTCGACAGAGTCCGCCTCGGTGGTGCGATCGCCGAACATCATGGCGCCCAGGCACAGGGAGGAGACGCTCAGGCCACTGCGGCCCAGGGTGCGATAGTTCATGTTCCAGTCCCTCTCACTGATTGCCGGGCCATGGGGCCGGCGGGATGCCGGCGCGTCGCGCAAGCCACCAGCCATACTGAGCCGGCCAGCGATCGAATTGCGGATCCACCCCAAGCGCCAGCGCTGCATTGAGCGGCCAGTTCGGGTCCTGCAGCGCCTGACGTCCGATGGCGATGATGTCGGCCTTGCCTTCGTTGAGGATGGCTTCGGCGTGTGCGGGTTCAGTGATGAGGCCCACGGCGATGGTCGGGATGTTCACCTCACGGCGGATCGCATCGGCAAAGGGCACCTGGTAGCCCGGTCCGCGTGGCACGGCCACGCGCGCGGCTGTGGCAGGGCCCGCGATGCCGCCCGATGAACAGTCGATGATGTCAACGCCAAGCGCTTTCAGCTTGTGGGAGAACGCGATGCTGTCCTCGATGGTCCAGCCGCCCTCCAGGCCGTCGACCGATGACAGGCGTACCGACATCGGCAAGTCTGCGCCGATGGCTTCACGCACGGCTTTGGCTACCCGAAGCGGGAAGCGCATCCGATTTTCCAGACTGCCGCCGTAGGCATCGGCGCGCTGATTGGCGATGGGCGACAGGAAGCTGTTGAGCAGATATCCATGGGCCATGTGCAACTCAACCAGCTTGAAGCCGGCTTGCACCGCGCGCCGCGCGCCCTGTCGAAAGGCCTCCACCATCGTGTCGAGGTCGGCTTCGGTCGCTTCGCGCGGCGGCACCCACCGCTCATCCACAGGCAGCGGCGAAGCGCCCACTCCCACCCATGGCAGCTCACCGCGCTCGCGTGCATCGCGTGGCCCCAGAGGTCCGTTGCCCTCCCAGGGGCGTTGGGCCGAGACTTTGCGGCCTGCATGGCCGATCTGGATGGCCGGGACAGCACCGTAGCTTTCGATGATGGTGGCCAATGCGCGCAAGCCGGCAAGATGACCGTCTTCCCAGATGCCCAGATCGCCATACGTGCCGCGGCCGCGTTTCTCAACGACGCTCACTTCGACCATCACACAGCCTGGGCGACCCTGCGACACCTTCGTGATGTAGGCGGTGTGCCACTCATTGGAAAACCCTTCGTGCGCCGAGTACTGGCACATCGGAGAAATCATGATCCGATTGGGCAGAGTCACCGTACGCAGGGTGAACGGTGTGAAGAGCGCAGCCATGGAGTCTCCCTTTGATGCGCAATGCCTGAGCGGCACCGCTGCGATCAGGAGATGGTAATTCAATCGGGATTGCGTCTGTCGCCGACCCGTTACGGAATATGCCCGGTGATCGAGGGTGCGCGGTTGAGCAGCTCCACCGATGTCAGCGACTGTAGAGGGGCGCGGCGCTTCAGTGGCAATAGGCGGCGGCCGCGCCGCGCAACTCCATGAAGGGCGTCACCACACGCTGCAACGGAATCTGCTGCAGCCAGGGTGCGAATCGGCCCTTCGCCTCGAATCGCTCGCGCATGCCCTCCAGCGGTACGGCCTGCGCCAATGCGGCCATCATGCCCCCGCCTACCGTGATTCCCCCGCTGGCGTTGTAAAGCAGCGCGAGGTCGCCGGCGAACGCGCCCAGCAGGGCGACGAACGTGTTCGCGGCCAGTAGC
>Ga0315909_10006464_pt1 | contig 13224 bp, 8 predicted proteins | sample LakEriMetagenome_11_FD_203527 | JGI IMG/M metagenome (GOLD analysis project Ga0315909, IMG submission 203527) | Freshwater fungal communities from buoy surface, Lake Erie, Ohio, United States - Buoy 2 MA125 | ecosystem: Environmental > Aquatic > Freshwater > Lake | place: USA: Lake Erie, Ohio...
GGCGTGACGGCGATGAGCGCGGGCTCGCACACGAACCCGGGCGGTTACGCCGAAGGCCGCGCGGCCTCGCTCGAACAGTTCGCGATCGAGGACGACCGCTCGCCCGCCGACGTGGCCGCGATGCTCCACGCCCACGGCTACGAACCGGTCTGGAAAGACTGGGATCCCTCCTACGACCGCCCGGTCGCCCTCGCCTGATGAGCCCGCTCCGCGCCTGGATCGACCACGAACAAGCGCCGGCGTGCAAGCCCGGCGCCCACGTGAGGCTCTCGGCCGAAGAATCCGCCCACGTGGTCCGCAGCCTCCGCGCCCGCCGCGGCGACGCGGTCGTGCTCCTCGACGGCGAAGGCCTGGTGGTCGAAGGCCGGCTCGCCTCGGCCGACGGCGACGGCGCGATGGTCGAAGTGATCCGCGCCCGCGCGGCCGATCCGCTCTCGCCCGCGATCTTCGTCGCCCAAGGGATGCCGAAAGGCGGCACGATGGACGACCTGATCCGCTCCTGCTGCGAAGCCGGCGCCGCCGGCATCATCCCGCTCGAGACGGCGCGCTGCGAAGTGAAGCTCGACGCCGAGCGCGCTCGCGCCCGCCGAGAACGCTGGCAGCAGCAGGCGGTCGAGGCCTGCAAGCAATCCGGCCACCCGTGGCGCGCGGGGATCTCGGCCCCGGTCCGTTTCCGCGAGTGGGTCGAGCGTCTGCCGGCCATGGTCGACGGCGAACTGCGCCTGACGGGCTCGCTCGAATTCGACGCCGAACCGGTGGCGCACCTCGATTTCACGAAAGCCGCGAAGGTGACCTGGCTCATCGGCCCCGAAGGCGACCTCACTTCCGAAGAATACGCCGCCGCCCGCGCCGCGGGTTTCCGTCCGGCGGTGCTCGGCCCGACGGTCCTCCGCGCCGAGAACGCCGCGCTGGCCTGCGTGGCGATCACCCAGGCGCTCGCGAGGCGCTGAGTCAGGCCTGCTTCCGTCGCCCGGGCTTCTTCGGCTCGGGCAAGGGTTCGTCGATCGCCCACTCGGGCCAGGTCTCGCGGGCGTAGCGCTGGAGCTCGAGGATGGTGTCGCGCAGGAGCGGCGTCAGCTCGCCGGTCCAGCGCAGGCCGATCTCCATCGGCGCGAAGCCGTCGAGCGGCAACGCCCGCACGCCCGCGTCGGCGATGGCGTCCGCGATGGCGAGGTTCACGCCCAGGCCTTCGCCGGTGGCGACGTAACTGGTGACCATCTCCATGGAGGCGGCTTCCTTGGTCTGCGACCAGACGACCCCGAGGCGACGCAGGTCGCGGAAGAAGCTGCGGGTCACGCTCGAGTCCGGCGGCAAGGCGATGAGCGGGAGGGCGAGCTTCTTCTGCTTCCAGAGGTCGGCCGCGCGTTTCCACGGCGATCGCTTCGGGACGAGCAGGACGAGCGGCACCCGCACGAGCCGCAGCTGGCTCTGGCGCCCCTGGGTCTTGGCTTCGAGCGGGACGATGGCGAGGTCGATGACGCCTTCGCGCAGCCAGGTCTCGAACTGGATCTGGTAACCGGGCGTGAGGCTGAGCTGGAGCTTCGGATAGCGCGACCGCAGGCGCTGCGTGACGGTCGGGATATGCAGGCGCAGGACGAGCTCCGAGGCGCCGAGGCGCAGCTCCGGCCGGTCGGCGTCGCGCAACTGCGCCTCGAGCCCGTCGAGCCCCGCGAAGAACGGCTCGATCTGCGCGAAGAGCTTGCGGCCCGGGGCGGTGAGCCGGAACGGGGTGCGCTCGAACAGCCGGACCCCCAGGTTCGCCTCGAGCGCGATCATCTGGCCGCTGACCGCGGGCTGCTGGATGCCGTAGGGGATATGCCGCACGGCGGCGCTGATGCCCTGGTGCTTCGCCACGTAATAGAACAACTCGAGATGGTGGACGTTCATGACCGGGGCGAGGCCTATGGTCGCCGAACCCGGGGCCAAGGCAACCCCTGACCCCGCCCGGCCGATACCCCCTATCAGGGTTATCGATTAACGATCCGACCGCGACTGGGGTATCATATCCTCCTTATGATCATCCCTGTCCTCAACGCCCTGGCCGCTTTCGCGTCCGTGCCCGAACCGATCAAGGCCGTCGGCGAGTTCCTGCTCGGCCTGCTCTTCTTCATTAGCCAGATGGGCCGGCCCTGAGCGGGGCTAGTTGCCTTCCTCAGGATCGACCTCGACAGCACCCGCCATGCGGACGATGCGGGGATGGAATTCGGCGAGGATATCGACGAGCTCGGCCTGTGCCCCGATGACGGCGCGGATGTCCTTGTAAGCGCCCGGGGCTTCGTCGAGGCCGCCCCCGAGGAGCTCGACCTGGGCGGCGCTGAGATGCGCGTCCCGCTGCGCCGCGGTGATGTCGTTCAAGGCCTGCGTTCGCGACATCTGGCGTCCGGCGCCATGCGATGCCGAAGCCAACGAATCGACCGCTCCGCGTCCACGGACGAGGAAGCCCGGAGCGCCCATCGAGCCGGGAATGATGCCGAGTACGCCGGCACCGGCAGGCGTCGCGCCTTTGCGGTGAACGAGGACTTCCTTCCCGCCATGGGTCTCCTTCCAGGCGAAGTTGTGGTGGTTGCTGACGGCACGGACGGGGGTCAGGCCAGACAGGGCGACGACGGTGTCATGGATGACCTGATGGTTGGCCGCGGAGTACTCTCCGGCGACTTCCATGGCGTCCCAGTAGGCCCGACCTTCCTCGGTATCCATGGGCAGCCATGCGAGCCGCTCCAGCTCCTTGGGCAGCGGCGTCAGGCGCTTCGCGAGGGTCGAGAAGTGGTTGGCGATATTGTACCCCAAGGCACGCGATCCGGAGTGGCTCAGCAGGGCGAGCCAGTTGCCGGCGGGAATCCCTTCCGCCGCTTCATGGAGCCGAAGCTCGCCGAATTCGACGAAGTGATTGCCGCCGCCGGAAGTGCCGAACTGCAGGGCCGCCCGGGAGCGCAGGTCCTGCTTCTGCAGCCGCTGCTCGGCCGCCGCCAAGCGCGGATCGTCGAGCAAGGGGTGATCAAGGGCCTTCGGCCGGAGAGCCCGGCCGAAGTGCGTCCCCTTGAGGATCGATTCACGGAGCCGGGCGCGCAGACGTTCGAGATCGCCCGCCCCCTCCCGGAAGACGGTGAGGTGCATGCGGCAGCCGATGTCGACGCCGACGGCATAGGGGATGACGGCGTTCTCCACGGCGGCGACGCCGCCGATGGGCATGCCATAACCGACGTGCGCGTCGGGCATGAGCGCGCCGGCGACGACCGGCTCAAGGCGCATGACGTCTTCCATCTGCTTTCGCGCGGATTCATGGATGGCTTCGGGTCCGTAGACGCGGTAGCCGAGCGGCGCGGAGCGTGGCGTCAGCAGGCGCTGACGCTGACGCGCGGACAGCACCTCGGCACGCAAGGGTTCCAGCTCAGCCCAAGCAGGCGCCAAGGGCGACTCCGGGGAGGCGACCGTGGCGGAGATGGCCTCCAAGAAGCCCCGCTCGGCCGCGCACTGCATCCGCAGGAGTCGGCCGGCCAGGCGTTTGGCGACATGTTCATCGAGGGCTTCAAGACGGGCCAGGATAGTGGCGTAGTCGGGAGTCATGGTCGTAGTATCTTGGCTTTATTGTAGATTTAAAGCCAGTTCCGCGCACGGTGACGCTGAAGTTCGAAGGCTTCCTCGATCCGTTCGGCGGCGAGGCGGCCGAGTTCGGACTCAGAGAGGTCCCCGCGATCGCCGGTGAGCTCCGCGATGAACTGGTCGAACGTGAGCCGACGGAGATCGAGATGTTCGTCGTCTTCCTCCTTCTCGATTCTGAGCTTTTCGGCGCAGAGGCGGGGGATCTTGGCGAACGTCTTCCAGGTCTTGCGTGCGAGCCCGACGTCTTCCCTGAGCAGGGAAGCGTAGGCGGCGACAGGCAGGATGACGGCGGCGAGCATGTTGCAGATGCAATCCTGGCCGGAACGGAGGCGATCGCCCAGGAGCAGCGAGGCGCCCTTGAGGAAGGCGACCCGCTCTTGGAGCGAAAGCTCCTCGACGTCCGAGGCGCGGAGATCGCGCTCGACGTCGAAGCCCCGGGGGATGAGCCGGTAGAAGTCGTGATGACTATCGTAGCGGCCTTCGTACGCCGCCAGGAGCTCGGAGCGGGCGCGTGAACGGGGCAGCTGACCGATGACGATCAGGACGCGCAGGAGGGCGCGGACGCTGAGACGCAGGCGAAGTTCGCCGCGGGTTTCGTTTTCTTGGATGATATCGTTGAGGGAGATCATGGTGGTTTGTTTGTGTTTGGTGAGTTTTGGAAAAGGGTCATACCCGTCGGAGCGGGGCCAGAAATCAGAAGTTGGGTCTCTATAAATAGAAAGAGGCCGGACCCCGAACTTACGTCGCGGTGACTTGGGTTACGGTTTCCGGCCTCTGAATACGGACTAGATCTCGCCTTTGGCGAACTTCGCCATCAGCGCGGGTGTCGCGCCGTCGAAACCGACGACATCGAGCATGCCCGCGTCATTGGGATCGGCGATGGTGAAGCCGGTGGAGGTCATGCCGACGACGATCAGCTTGGCGCCGATGCCGGTGGCCTGCCTGTACTTCTCCAGCGCCTGAACGGGCTGGATCCTGCCGGCCCAGGTTTCGTTGTCCGTCATCACGACGAACGTATCGACCTGGATCTTGTTCTGGAGCGCCCAGGTCATGGGCAGCGACGCATCGGTCGAGCCGAACGTGAGTCCGGAGACCTTCCTCGTCGCGACGTCGACCCTGTCCTTGGCGGTGATGCCGAGGTCTCTGAACGAGTCAGCGAAGCCCATGATGGCCGTCCAGGGTTCCGTCCTCGCCGCGACGACCGCAAGGGCCGCCGTGGCCGCCGAGGGCGAAAGACCGGGGACACCGGCGATTTCGCCACCCGACATCGAGCCGGAAACGTCCAGACCGAGGAGATGCCTCGTGCCCGCGGGTTCGACCGCGCCGAAGGACAGCTCGAACGCTTCGTCGAGGGCTTCGACGACTTTGTTCGAGACGTTCCATGTGGCCGCCGACCTGACGCCCCTGCCCGAAGAGTATGTCCTCAGGGCAGAGAGAACCTGGATGGGATGGACCTTGGCGCCCCTGAGCCTTTCGGCGTCGGTGAGCCTCTGGAAGACCAGTTTCTCGGCGTCGGAGAGGGGCTTGAGGAGGCCGATCTTCGACATGGTACCGAGATTCCTGATCATCGCCGTCATGGGCATCTCCTGGAGCAGCGCCTCCCAGACCTCGACCTTGTTGAGGGCCTCGGTGGGCAGGGCCTCCCTGGGGAGCCTGTAGGTGACGATGAGGTCGACCAGCTTCTTGACCGAGGCCTGGTTGGCTTCGGCGAGGATCGCCTTCGCTTCCGCGGTCTCGGCCTGTTCGGCGACGAGCTTCAGCTGGGCGGCCTGTTCGGTCGCCCAGACGAAATCGAGGGCCTTGTCGCCAGGGGCGACGGGAGCTTTCGCCCACTCGGCTTTCTCGTTCTTCGCGGTCCAGCCGAAGAGCTTACCCTGGACTTCCGTCTCAGGGACAGGCTTGGCGAGTCTCAGGACGTCCTTCATCGACCAGCCTTCCCTCTGCTTGTATTTAACAAGCTGGAGGGCGAGCGTCTCGTTCTTCCTGCCCTTGAACCAGAGCTGGATCGCCTTCTTGAGGCCCCTGCCCCAGCCTCTCAGGCCGTTGACCATGTCGACGAACTTGAGGAGATGGGTGCCCGTCTTAAGGGCCGAGGGGACCGCGGCGAGGGCGGCCTTTCTGGTGGCGTCGTCGCCCTTGGAGGCGGCGAGCGCGAGGACGAAGATCGCGACGTCGGGCTTGGGTGCCCTGCCGGACTTCAGGATTTCGACGGTCTTCTCGACGACTTTGACGCCGTCCTTCTTGAGAAGGAGCAGCACCTTGTTCGCGTTGTCGGCCGTCAGCTTCTTTTCGGAGACGTAGAAGGTGCCGCCCTCGGAACCGAGGATGAGGAACCTTTCCAGCTGCTTCCATTCGTCGAGCTTGAAGACGAAGCCGCCGGCATTGTTTTCGACCATGTCCCTGCCGGGGATGGGGAGACCCTGATGGGTCTCGGTCGCCTGGAGACCCGTGAGGGCCTGCCTGATGTTGTTTTTCATGTTATGTGATGCCCGTGAGGGCGGTTTTGGTGTTATTGCATTTTATTGCGTGGTTGGTTTGGGTTGGGAAAGAGATGGCCTCGCCCGGGAGCCTCCGTGACGAACGAAGGCCCCCGGCAGCGGGTGCGTAAGGGTGCGAAAGGCTGGACTCGAACCAGCGACCTCCGGGTTATGAGCCCGGCGAGCTACCGACTGCTCCACTCGCGCGTGAAAATGAGAGGCAACGGACGAATTCGAATCGTCACGGACGGCTTATGAGTCCGTCGGCCAACCTATGGGCGCTGCCGATGAATGGTGGACCGTTGGGGAGTCGAACCCCTGAACATTGTTTGCGACGCAGATGACCTAACCCTAGGTCCGAACAGCCCATAAAATGGTGGAGGGGGCAGGATTTTCACCTGCATTTCCGAGTTTAGCAAATAACCCAACAACGGTCGGCTCTAGTTGCCTGAGCAAGTGGATTGCGTTGGATGTTGTCACGTCGACCTAGGTTTGGTCTACCCCTCCGTTGAAATGGTGCGCTCGACCGGACTTGAACCGGCAGCCGCCGCCTTGGCATGGCAGTGCTCCACAATTGAGCTACGAACGCGTGATCTTCTTATGAATGGAGCGCACGACAGGAATCGAACCTGCGTATCATCGTCGGCGATGACGCACTCTGCCATTGAGTTACGTGCGCATTGAAATGATGAAGGAGGCGGGGATCGCACCCACAACTCCGAGTCCCGTGTAACCCAATTTGCGGCGGCTCGTTGGCACGAGCAAGGTGTGCACTGGATATTTTCGGCGCTTTGAATTGAGCTACTCCTTCGAAATGGTCAGGTAAAAGGGAATCGAACCCTTGGCCCAAATTAAGACACCCAGACTTAGGCCCGGCCTTGCTACCTGAAATGATCGCGTCGATGGACGCACTAAACGAGCAAGATCTGACCGAGAGGGTATGTATGGCGTATAGTGTAACTCTCGATCTTCGGCTCGAAATGGCGTTCGGAGAAGGACTCGAACCTTCATCTGCCGGTTCGCGACCGGCTATCCTGTCCTTTGGAGAAGATCCGAACTGAAACGTTGTCTCTTGTTATTTAGTAATGCGGGAATTAGTCACCCATGGAGGACTTGAACCTCCACCCTCTCGGTTCCAAACCGAGCGCGATACCATTACGCCAATGAGTGATGAAACCAAGCTTAGCCTGGGAGATTCGAGCAAGGATTGGCCTTCGGGATATTGCCGATGAACCGGTTGACGGATCGCCACGCTTACGCGCATCGGCTGCGATTTTATACTTCGTGGTATGTGTGATAACCGACGGCGGTCGGCTCGAAAGGGGGAAGAGAAGCTACGGCTTCTCCGAAATGGTCAGGAAAACGGGCTTCGATCCCGTGACACCGTGCACCCCGAGCACGTGCTCTGCCTGGCTGAGCTATTTCCTGAATAAAATGGCGCGTCGTAAGACGCGAAGACGAGCAAGTTGTCGAACAAGAGGTTTTTGCCTGGTAACTCTCACTCAGCGGCTCGAAAGAACGTGGAGAAGTTCAGCTTCTCCGAAATGGTCGCAGCGGCGGGATTCGATACCCGCAACTTACAGGTTCTAAGTAACCAATGTCCAGGCGGTCCGTTGCCAGACAAGGGGGCGGAATTGGATAAGGGGAAACCCCTCCTGTTGCCTCTGCTTGGGCTACGCTGCGTGAATTTTGAATAAACTCGGGATAAGCTATAGGCTGTCCTGCGTTAAACCGGGATCCGCCGCGCATCGCCTGCCGGCGCTGAAGCAAAGCAAGTGATGATGCACGACGGACCCAGGCGAGCCCGACGCGGGAACACGTCGGCGGGCTCTTTGGTCCGGACTGTAAAGGAAACGAGCAAGCATTGCGACGGAAGGAGGTTTGCGAATAACCCTTTCGTCTTCGGCTCGAAATGAATCCGGCTTTGCCGGTTAGAAAATGAGGTGGGTGCGTGATTGGAACCCTTACGCCTTACGGCAGCCCGTCTTAAGCGGGCGGTGTCTGCCGTTCCACCACGACTCCTGGTTCAGAAGGTCACGAGTGCCGGTGATGCTCCGGCTTCCGGGGGTCTTCATCCTATAACCGTAACCTAGCGGTCCGCGCGATGCGGGCATGATGTCGGAAACGATACCCTGTTTTAATATGTTAAACTATCTCGTGATTCGAAGTTATAATCTTCCACGAATCGCTTGATTCGAAGAAGGCGCTTTGCTAGAACTCTCGCTTCGTTCCTTTGCAGGTGAATCCTAGCGATTGAAAATTGAACCCAGGGCGAGGTGACTCCGCCCGGCGATATTATATGTCGTTAGGCGGACCCCACCCTGGGGTTGCCTCCCATATGGGAGGCGGTGATTTCTGGCGGCTCGATCTCGCGACCGGCCTATGGCAATGAGCTGGATGAATGTTCTTCGCCAACCGACACGGGGGTCGTTGCCTTGAGGCTGTTGGTCGTGAGCTCATTCGCATGAGGAACAACATGGGGAGACATTTATCACAGTCAACAAGAACCATCGCGATGTCAGTAATAGGTTTCATAACTCCTTGTTCTTCAATGTAATAAAAATGGAGGATTTTTAGTTTTTCGCCTAAAACGGCCTGCCGGATGCTCTACGTACTCCCATTCCACGCGCCCAACCAAGGTCACACCCTGCTTATTTTGCCAGCGGGACCTGGGAATTGCCCATGAGGTAAGCGAGGAGGTCGCGCTGCTGTTCGGGCGTGAAGGCCTGCAGGAGCGCTTCCGGCATGAGCGAGATCGGCAGAGTCTCTCGTTTGGTGATGTCCTGCTTGTCGATCACGGTCTCTTGTCCGACCGAACGCAACGTGAGCGTGCGCTCGCTCTGCGCGCCGACGATGCCGCTGAGGACGCGTCCGTCTTTCAGCGTGATGCTATTGAGATAATACGCGGCGTCCACGACAGCGCTGGGGTCGACGATGTTCTCGAGAAGATAGTTCAGGTCATGTCGGCCACTGCCGGTGAGATCCGGCCCTAGCGCCCCGCCTTCGCCGTAAAGCTTGTGACACTGGCCGCAGACGGCCGCGAACAACGCCCGTCCTTTGCTCTGATCGGCCTGGCCCAGGAAGTCGGCGGTATGCCGCGCCTTGAGTTCGGCGACGAGCTTGAGCTTGTCCGCCGAGGTCTCGCGCGTCTCGCCCCAGACTTTCGTCAGGAGCGCGTCGAGCTTGGCGTCGTTGAAAGCCCGCACCTGGCGCGCCGCGGCGGGCCCGAAGTCAGCCTTGGGGATCTTGCCGGCTTCGACGGCCTTGAGCAGTTCCGCCGCGAACCGCGGACGGGAGACGAGCGCCATGATGACCTGCGGGCGTTCATGCGGATAAAGCTGCAGGTACCGGTCGATGATGCGCTGGGCCACGCCGTCCTGGTCGAACTGCGTGAGTCCCTGGATGGCCTCCATGTTCACGCCGCGGACATAAATGAGTTTCTCGCAGACCTGCTTGAGCTGCTTGTCCTTGGCGTCGATGAGCGAAAGCAAAGCGGCCCGGCGCTGCTCCATGAGCGCCTTGTCGTCGAGGGCGATCCGCCGGATCTCGTCGAGGGCCTGGCCGTCGCCGAAGACGACGTTGAGCTGCCGGGCCGAATCCTGGGCGGACGCGAGTTCCTTGGGGATCGAAGTGACGAAGGCCTCCCAGGCGACCGGCTTGGGAGCCTTGCGCCAACCGCGCAGGGCGTCGGCGACGCCGGCGACGATCTCGGCCTGGCCGTCCGGCATGGCCGCGGCGTTCGCGAGGAGTTGGTTGAGCGCCGCCGGATCTTTATCGGCGCCTTCGGCGATCCGACGGGCGATGAGCTGGGTGACCTGCGGGATGCGGCTGATGTGCGCGCAGTCGATGAGGTCCGCGAACGGGAGCTCACGAAGGCCGGTCCAGACGAGCAGCGGAAGGTTGTGGTCGGTGGTGTCCTGGTCGAAGCGCAGCAGGTGCTGGGCGACGAGCGAGCGGACGGGCACGGAGAGATGCGGGAGCGACGAGGCGATCGCCAGGCGCACCCGCTGGCCACGGGCCTCGCCCGAGAGCTGGAGCAAGGCGGCTTCCTGTTCCTCGCCCGCAGCGATGAAGCCGGTGTGGCTGGCGAACTTCGCCAAGGCGTTGTTTCGGCGAACCAACGGCTCGGTGAGCTCGCGTTCGATCAGGCGAGCAAGGACGTCCTGACGTTGCTCGGCGAGGAGGGCGGCGATGCCATAATGCTTGGCGTGCTGGGCGGCGAAGGGCTGATCGGCCGACTTGACGGTCCGCATGGCCAGCAAGGTGGAATGGGCGTTGAGCGCGAGGACGCTGTCTTCTTCCGAAGCGAGCTTCTCCCAGGCGATGGTGGCCGACGAGAGATCGACGCCCTTCCAGGCGCGTTCGCGGAGTTCCCAACGCGCCATGCGCACGAGCCACTCGTTCTTGCTCCGCTGGAGCTCGACGAGCTCCGTCGGCGTGGCCTGGGCGAAATCGACGCCTGGCTGCTTGGGGTCGCCGTAGCTGACCTTGAAGATGCGGCCGGTCGAACGATGGATGCCATCCTGGTCGTGGCACTCGCCGATGTCGCTCCAGTCGAGGATCGTGACGGCGCCGTCCGGACCCTGGCTGAGCTCGATGCCGCGGAACCACGGGTCGTCGGACTTCAGGATGTCCGGCTGATGCTTCATGATGAGCGCGCTGCCCTTCCGCTCGATGCTTTCGACGTTCACGCGCCGTCCATGCAGGTTCAGCGTCATGAGCTTGTCGCGGTACGGCGAAGGCCAGTTCTCGCCCTGGTAGATCATCATGCCGACGTGCGCATGGCCGCCGCCGAGGCTGTCCGCGCCGCCGCGGCCGCCGTCGGCGTCATTCCACTTCTTGCCGGTGTCCCAGTGATAATGGTCGGCCTGCTGGTCGATGAGCTCGTAGACGAACGGGTACGGGTCCTCGCCGTGCATGCGCTTGAAGTGCGCGCCGTGGATGCCCTGCCAGCCATGCCCTATGACGGTGTTGATGAAGAGGAGCTCGTGGTCCTTGGTCCAATCGGAGCCCCACGGATTGGTGGTGCCGTGGCAATACGGCTCGAAGACCTTCGTGACCGGGTGATAGCGCCACAAGCCGCCCGCGGTGGGCTGACGCTTCTCCTTCGGCACGCCCGGGACGTCGATCCACGAGGTGCTCGAGATGCCGACGCGGCCGTAGAGCCAGCCGTCCGGCCCCCACTTGAGTCCGTTGGCGAAGGTGTGTCGGCTGGCGGCGGTGGTGCTGAAGCCATCGAGGACGACCTGCGCCGGACCGGCGGGCTTGTCGCCGTCCATCGGGATAAAGACCAGGTTCGGCGGGCACACGGCCCAGACGCCCCCGAAGCCACGCTCGATGCTGGTGAGCATCTGGATCTCGTCGGTGAAGACGGTCCGCTGGTCGAACCTGCCGTCGTGGTCGGCGTCCTCGAGGATGAGGATCCGGTCCCGGAGGTTGAGGTCGAAGCGCTCCTTGCCGTCGGAGTAAGTATAGTTCTCGGCGACCCACAGGCGGCCGCCTTCGTCCCAGCACATCGCGATCGGCTGACGGACATCCGGTTCGGCGGCGAAGAGCGTGGCCTTAAAGCCCTCGGGGAGGTGCAACTTGGTCAGGGCATCAGCCGGCTTGAGGACCGGGATGTCTTCCTTCTGGTTGTCATGCGGCTTCGGGAAGGGCGCGGCGAAGGCCGCGGCGCCGAGGACGAGGGCGAGACAACGGGCTGACATGGGGGTATGACCAGCCTGTCCTCCCGGAGTTCCGCTTCAACCCCAGACCCGCTCAGAAGCCCTGCGCGATCCGGCCGTAGACGTCGGTCGAGGCGATCTGCGCGGGCAAGGCCGCCGAAGCGGGCGCGATGAGCACGGGCCAGTCGAGCGGATCCTCCGGGATGCGTCCATGCGAGCCCTTCACGAGCGAAGCATCCTGTGAGATGACTTTCATCAGCGCCCTGAACCCGAGCTTCTTCTTCAGCAGGAACCAGACGATGCGGAGCAGCGGGAAACGGATCCTGGGGTCGATGAAAAGCTCCACGGGGTCGTAGCCGGGCTTGCGATGGATGTCCACGGTGCGCGCGAAGTCCGGCTCACCTTGGCCTTCTTCCCACCAGTAATAGGAGAACCAGCTGTGGTCGTCGGCGATGACGACGAAGTCGCCGCTGCGCGCATGCCGGATGCCGGCGGCGGCCTGGCCTTCGGCGTCGAGCACCTGCGCGACGCCGGGCGTGGCGAGCAGGACCTTGCGGACGGCTTCGCGGACGGAAGGATCGAGCACGACGACGTGCGCGACCTGATGGTCGACGACGGCGAAGGCCTTCGAATTGAAAGTGTCGAGCGTGAGGCTGCCGTCCTCGGGCTTGAGCTCGAGCCAGTCGTGTTCGCGCAACACCTTGTTCAGCGGCACGGCGCGGTCGACGGCGGTGATGGCGTATTCCGAGACGATGTGGACCTCGACGCCGCGGGCTTCGAGGAATTCGGCGAGGTCGCCGACGAGCTTGTCGACGTCCCGGCGGGCCTGGTCGCTGCGCGGGTCGTGCGGACCGAAACGCTGGAGGTCGTAATCAAGGTGCGGCAGGTAGACCAGGCTGAGGTCCGGCTGCTCATGCTCCTCGATCCAACGGGCCGCGTCGGCGATCCACTGCGACGACGGCAAGCCGGCGCGCGGACCCCAGAACGAATGGAACGGGAAGTCGCCGAGGTCGCGCTTGAGCAGCGCCTTGAAGCGTTGCGGATAGCTCGCGATGTCGAAGATCTTCCCGCCGTCGGCCTTGTAGACCGGGCGCGGCGTGACGGCGATATCCGCCGCGGTGCCCATGTTGTACCACCAGAAGAGGTTCGCGACCTTGAGCTTCGGGTTCTTGGCGTGGAGCTCGTCCCAGACCTTCGGCGCGAGCACGACGCGGTTCGACTGCTTCCAGAACTGCACCTCGCTGAGCGTGCGGTCGTACCAGCCGTTGCCGACGACGCCGTGTTCGCTCGGCCGCTTGCCCGTCAGGTAATCGGACTGCGCGGTGCAGGTGACGGCGGGGAACGCCGGACGGATCTGCGCCACGCTGCCTTTGGCGGCGCGCGCGGCGAGCCGCGGCATGACGCCGGAACGCAGGTCCCGGGCGGAGAGGCCGACGACGTTCAGGACCGCGCGGCGCATGGCTGCTGATCCCGCGCCCGCA
>Ga0315909_10006466_pt1 | contig 13224 bp, 8 predicted proteins | sample LakEriMetagenome_11_FD_203527 | JGI IMG/M metagenome (GOLD analysis project Ga0315909, IMG submission 203527) | Freshwater fungal communities from buoy surface, Lake Erie, Ohio, United States - Buoy 2 MA125 | ecosystem: Environmental > Aquatic > Freshwater > Lake | place: USA: Lake Erie, Ohio...
AATATGGTATTTATGTTGACGATATTGATTTTACACAGCTAGATATGGTAGACATGCCAAATTACGCGTTAGGTCTTAGAGCTGAAGCGGGTGTTTGGGTAGAGACAACAGATAAAAAATACAGAGCATATATTTTTGTAAACTCTATAAATGCCGCTGGAACAGCTGTAATAAGTATTATGCGCTATACGCTATAAAAATTTAACCCATTTTTATATTCGCTCAGTAAAGATAAAATAACGTAAAATCCCTTTATTTCAATAAAGAAATAAAGGGATTTTCATATACACATTCCTTAGTATATCGTTGAATTCTAATATTTAAAATAGCCTGCAATATGAAAAAAGTGATCATTGTTATTTTTTCTTTTTTATTTGTTTCTAATTCTTTTGGTCAAAATACTTTTTCGCCAACAAAATTGCGAACCGACCTTTTATTAAATACTGAAAAGGTTAGCATTAGTGGTTCGCCCGTAAATATTTCACTTTCACAAGACATCGTTAAGGATGCAAATTACCAGTTTGCAAAAGTATTTAACACCCAGCCTCATTTTGATTGGTTAAATGCAAAAAATATTAGTAAAGTAACCGCTTGGCGCGTTTTGGTGGCTTCTAGCTTACAAAATTTAAATAATAATATTGGAGATATTTGGGATTCAAAAAAACAAAGCGGTAGTCAACATCCTGTTGTATTTGCAGGTAAACCATTGGTTGTTGGAAATGTATATTATTGGAAAGTACAGCAGTGGGATGACTTGGGAGTAGCCACTGCATTTTCCCAGCCCACTGCATTTTATTTAGCAGCATCTGATACAGTTAGTTTTGGTTCACATGCACCATTGGCCGCAGAGTTACAACCTCCTTCAAAATTTATAAACCAAATGAATGGCGCCTATTTTATTGATTTTGGTAAGGATGCTTTTAGTCAATTGCAATTACATTTAAATAGTGATAAATCAGATAGTATATATATTGAAGTTGCCGAAGCTTTAGGGAGTAATGGTGATTTTTTAAAATCAAGTCCAAATATTCGATATAAAAAAATAGGGCTATATGTTCAAAAAGGGGAACAAAACTATACCCTTAAATGGCCTGTTGATGCAAAAAGAAATAGCCGCAATCCAATTCAAATGCCAACCTATATAGGCGAAGTATTTCCGTTTAGGTATGTTCGGATTACCGGCTTTGCTGGCAGTATGAATGCATCTTCGATAAAAAGAAAAATTATTTTTTATCCATTTAATAATACCGCCGCTGATTTTGTTTCTAGTGATACTGTTTTGAATAAGGTATGGGAATTGTGTAAATACTCAATTAAAGCCACTAGTTTTTCTGGATTTTATGTTGATGGTGATCGGGAACGGATTCCATATGAAGCGGATGCCTTGATTAATCAATTATCACATTATGCAGTAGATGCCGAATACAATATTGCTAGAAGAAGTATGGCCTATTTAATTTTTCATCCAACTTGGCCTACTGAATGGAGTTTGCAAAATGTAATGATGGCCTGGAATGATTATATATATACGGGCGATAAAAGCTTTATTCAAAAATATTATACGCATCTCCAACAAAAAATATTAATGCCACTTGCCAGACAGGATGGGCTTATTAGTACACTTGAACAAAAACAAACCAAAGAATTTTTGGAAACCATTCATATTACAAAAGCATTTGATGGTAAGCAAGATTTAAAAGATATTGTAGATTGGCCACTCGTAGAAAGAGATGGATTTGTGTTTTGTAATTATAATACAGTAGTCAATGCTTTTTATTATAAAAATTTATTATTAATGAGCCAAATGGCTTTGCTTGTTGGCAATAACGCTGATGCCCAATTATATAGTCAAAAGGCCAAACAGGCTTACGAGTCCTTTCAAAAAATATTTGTTGACCCAGCTACTGGTTTAGTTAAAGATGGTGATACAACAACGCATGTTTCATTACATGGAAATATGTTCGCGCTCGCCTTTGGATTGGTATCTAAACAGAATATGGCTTCAGTGATAACATATATTAAGTCAAAAAAAATGGCTTGTAGTGTTTATGGGTCACAGTTTTTATTAGATGCACTATATGATGCTGGTGAAGCAAAATATGCGCTTGAATTATTGACGGCAACTGATCAAAGAAGCTGGTATAATATGATTAAGACAGGGTCGACCATTTCGATGGAAGCCTGGGATAAAATATATAAGCCCAACCTTGATTATAATCATGCTTGGGGAGCTGCGCCAGCAAATATCATTGTTAGAAAATTAATGGGTGTAGAACCCTTGAGCCCAGGGGCTGACACAATTTCAATAAAACCACAATTAGCCAATTTGCAGTTTGCAAAGCTCAAAACGAATTTAATAAAAGGCGAAGTTACGATTGATTATCGCCATATTGTAGATAAGGAAGTATATCAATTATCCATACCTAGTGGAACCATTGCCATGCTTGATATTAGGTCCAATTATTCAAATACTTCACTTAAGGTAGATGGCAAAAAAATGAACTTACCACTCATTGATGGTGCATTCCAAATTGATCATCTTTTAGGTGGTAAACATACCATTGAACTTAGTAAATAAAAGTACTACCAAGTCTCTCAAATATTTTAATGTTAATTTAAAATCATGAAAAAATATTTATATTTAATTAATTGCATTATCATTTTTAGTATTACAATTAGTAGCAACGCGCAAAAACAAATTTTTGATAATGGCTATCAAAATGGGAACCCAATAGTTCCTTATGTTGGAATGGCAGATCCGCATATCTTTATTTTCAATGGCAAACCTTTTTTATATAGTACACGTGACTTAGATTCACTCGCTAAAGGGCGATTTATAATGCCTGATTGGCATATATGGTCTACGAATGACCTACTTCATTGGAAACATGAAAGAACAATTTTGCCTACCGAAACTTATATGGGTAAATCAACGGATTGCTGGGCTACTGATATGGGTTGGCGTAATGATAAATATTTTTTTTATTTTTCAAATAAAAATATTTCAACTGGTGTAATGGTTTCGGAAAGTCCAATCGGACCCTTCAAAGATGCATTAGGCAAACCACTTTTAGATACAGGACTGACAACCTCAAAAGAATATGATCCTACTATATTAATGGATGATGATATTCAAAAAACAGCCTATATCGCATTTGGACATCATCGAGATGATGATCCTAAATTAGGATATTATATTGCAAAGCTGAATGAGGATATGATTTCATTGGCGGAATCGCCAAAAAAAATAGTATTTACCGGAACGGAAGATGTTTTATCAGCTAACGATAAACCCAATTTACATAAATACAATGGCATTTATTATTTATCAGCAGGGTCTCACTATGCAACTTCAACTAATATTTATGGTCCTTATATAAAAAGAGGTAATTCTGGATTTGGCAGGTTTGGATTAACACAGCAAGCGCATGGTAATTATTTTATGTGGAATAACCAATGGTTTCATACCTGGTGCAAGTTCCATTTAGGAAAGGAAGTAGCCTATTATCGAGAATCTTATTTAACGTATTTACATTACAAAGATGATGGCTCAATGGTTGATGACACCGTATTATTAACAAAGCATTTTGCAAATGGGGTGGGTCAATATGATGCTAATTGGGATAATATTGAAGCTGAATGGTATATGGCTGGCGAGAAAATAAAAAAAGGCGAAAATGCCACTGGTTTTGAAGTTAAAAGCTGCTTAAATAATGGGTATTTGTACTACCCTAATGTAAGAAATCTCAAAAAAAATGCAACATTACTTTTAAAAATTAATCCTCATTTAGGGGGGCGAATAGAAGTTAGAAAAGACAGCCCTTCGGGATCACTTTTAGGTATTATTGATATACCACTTGAGTCTTCTAAAGATTATTTTATTTATAATTGTCAATTACTAAATACCGAAGGCCTACAAAATTTATATTTAGTTTTTAAAGGAGAAACCAATAAAAACTTATTTAGTATTGACTGGTTAAAGTTTGAATAAAATAATTGCTTAGGACAGATGAAAAACATTGATCAAAGGAATTGAAACTGGAGAATTATCGGGATTAGTTTCCATGATGTCTTTCATATAAGCCCACCATTTTTTCATCACAGGGTGATGGGGTAATTCTTCCAATTTTATTGGATCATGTATTTTTAATACCCCAAATAAACTTAAACTTTGTTCATTTAGGTAGATGTGGTATTCGCTTATACCGTTTACTTTAAGTAATTCAACCAGTTCGGGCCATATGGCGCTATGCCTTCTTTGGTATTCTACCTCATACCCCTTCATTAATTTCATCTCAAATGCTAGTTGTTGCATAAATTTTTATTTATGGAATATAGAATTTTACTTTCCTTAATATCAATGCCTTTATTGATTAATAAAGCTTTGTATGGCATTTGCGACTTTTACATAGGATTCCTCCATAGGAATGTGTCCTACATTCGGCAATATAAACAATTGACTGTTTTTGATATCTTGTTTGAACAAATAAGCATTGTCCACTGAAATTAACTGGTCTTGCTCCCCCCATATAATAAGTGTTGGTTGTTGTATTGATTTTATTTCATTCGGATTTAAAGCTCTTCTACTTTTAAATAGAGATAAGGTGGCACGTCTGTTACCAGCACTTAATAATAACTCATGGTACCTAGTCACGGTAGCCTCTGTCACAAATGATTTATCATAAAAAACGGCTTCCAAACTTTTTTTAATCAAGGATTTTGGTGTGATAAATAACATTAAATTATTAATGACGGGTAAACTTGCAATTTTGAATCCCAAACTTCCCTTTTCATTTTTTTGCGGATAGCCAGTTGGGTCTAGTAAAATTAGTTTGTTTACTTTTTCTGGATGTGCAACAGCATATTGCCAAGCGATTCCACCACCCAGTGAATTTCCTGAAATGGTACATTTATTTATTTGTAACATATTCAAAAATGAATCCACAAAATTTATATAATAAGGCCCAGCATAATCATTCTCTGGATTAGGACCAGTTAAACCAAAGGCAGGCAAGTCAAAACGAATAATTCTTTTTTTATTTTTCGGATTGGAGGTAATTATTTTCACAACACTATCCCAAGTATTCAATGAGGAGGAAGTGCCATGTATCAAAATTAATGGCGAAGGATCATTGGGATTGCCTTCGTCACGATAATGTACCTGCATGCCCATCAATGGTAAAAATTTGGAGGGACTTTGGGCATACTTTAGTTTTAATTTTTCAACAGGTATATCTCTTTGGGCATACACAGAAAACAATACAATTATTACCAATAAAAAACTTGCTAAGGTATAAAGTAGGGGGCGAATCAGTTTTTTCATATTATTTTTTTTCTGTAACTTTTACTGAAAATTTTTCGGGCGCTTTTACCAATTGCGTATCGGTGATTAATTTTTCAATTTGATAATTTCCAAAATCAACTTTTGCATTTGGGAATACATTTTTTATTTTATTAAGGTCGTCGGCTGTAATGCTTGTTTGTCCTAGGTATAACTGAGTTAACTTTTTTAGGTTGGTTAGTTTTAATAATCCCGCTAAGGTTATTTTAGTATTCACTATGTTTAGATACTGCAATTCATTCAAGCTGTTTAATTTGGATAACTGGAAATCAGTAATATTAGTATTATTAATGCTTAATTTGGTTAAGGAAGAACAAGTTGCAATTGCTTCTGAAAGTGCATCTGTAAACTGCATCCCAGGCATTTTTATCCAAACCAAGTTTTCCTTAATATCTCCAATTAAATCATGAATGGTGTCACTGGTATGCGACAAGGTAATAAAATTCGCATTTAGGTAATTACTATTTAAAGCCACGTTTACAATGGTAACTCCTTTATTTTTTAATGCATTGATTGCTTTTTCATCCGCAGGTGCAACTTCTTTTTCAGGAATGGATAGGACCTCCACTTTGTTAACGTCATTATTTTGTAATGCCAATAAAATATTTGGTATTGAATTAGTTTGCGGCAACTCCTTTACTTTTTTTTCAAAGCTCGCACCGGTATTAATCCACCACTCCAATAGCATTCTTTCTTGGTCTGTGATTTGTGGTTTCCCCTTCGGTGGCATATGTTGTTCATCCACGGGGTCCAATAGTATGTTTTTATATATAGTGCTGCTCATCGCTTCACCAGCGTGAATGATGATTCCATCCTCACCTCCTTTTAAGATCCACTCTTTTTCATCTAACCGCAATTTTCCTTTTTGCTTGATTGCCGAGTGACAACCATAACATTTGTCTTTTAATATAGGCTGAATGATATCCTTATATACCAAGGCCTCTTGTGCATTTGTGATAATTGGTTTGTCGTATTTAATAAGGCCACCTTCCTCTTTAGATACACCTGTTGTTAAATATCCCGTGCCATGGGTAAGCGTGCCACCCAAATGCCCGGTTAATATAATGAGTAACAATAAAAAATAGCTTAGCCACTTTGAATAAACCGTTTTGTTTTTTTTAATTAAATAATAGCCAGTCAAAGATATTACTGCAACACTGATGCCCAACCATTGATGTTTAAAAATTAGGTCTGCATCATAGTCGCCGTTATTCGCTAATGCCAATCCAGTGAAGCAGGAAAACATCGCACTAATCGCGCCTAATAAATAAGCAAGGGGCAATGCGTTGGTTAGTTGGTTAAATTTTTCCCATTTTGAAATAAGTTGCATTAAAATAGCAAATAGTAAAATACCAATCGGTAAGTGAACTAAGACTGGATGAAAATGACCAATAAAATTTATAATTGTTTCCAAGTGATTTTTAATTTGAGTGTAACTACCTGCTTTTCTAAATAGTTTGCTGCATTATTTATAACGGTTCATTTTAATTAGGCAACAATTTCATTAATTACGCGTCCATGCACATCGGTTAATCTAAAGGACCTCCCTTGAAATGGATATACTAATTTTTCATGATCAAATCCTAATTGATTTAATATGGTTGCTTGCATATCATGCGCTGTTACTTTTCCACTAATGGCACTATATCCAATTTCATCCGTTTCCCCAAAGCTTGTTCCTTGCTTAATACCACCGCCTGCCATCCAAGTAGTGAAGGCTTCTGTGTGATGATCTCTACCTTTAAATGGTAAAGTTTTACCATCTCTATTTTCTTGCATCGGTGTGCGTCCAAATTCACCACCCCATACCACCAATGTTTCATCAAGTAATCCTCTTTGTTTTAAATCAAGCAACAATGCGGTGATTGGTTTATCAATACTGCGACATTTATTTACGAGGCCAATATCTACCGCATTTTTTACATCTGTACCATGACTATCCCAACCCCAATCAAATAGCTGAACAAAACGTACGCCTTTCTCCACTAATTTACGCGCCAATAAAACATTGTTTGCAAAACTCGTGGTACCCGGTTGCGTGCCATACATCTCATGAATATAGGCTGGTTCATCATTAATATTCATGACATCAGGAACTGAAATTTGCATTTTAAATGCCATTTCGTATTGCGCCATTCTTGCAATGGTCTCAGGGTCTTTAAATTCATTATAGGTTAATTGATTCGCTTCATTGATTGCATCAATCGATGCTTTGCGTAAGTCGCGATCAATTCCAGCAGGGTCTTTTAAAAATAAAACTGGATCTCCTTCACTACGACACTGAACACCTTGATATACGGAGGGTAAAAATCCATTGCCCCAAACACTTTTTCCTGCATCTGGATTGTTGCCTCCTGAAGTTAATACCACGAAGCCGGGCAGATTGCTATTTTCACTACCAAGTCCATATGTTGCCCATGCACCAATACTTGGTCTACCTAATCGAGCCGATCCTGTATGCATTAATAATTGTGCTGGACCATGATTGAATTGATCTGTTTGTACGGCTTTTAAAAAACTTATTTCATCTGCGACCGTTGCTAAATGGGGAAGATTATCAGAAATCCACGCGCCACTTTGTCCCCTTTGTTTAAATATAGCTTGAGGTCCTAACATTTTAGGAACACCACGTATGAATGCGAATTTTTTTCCTTCTAGTAAACTTTGGGGACAATCCTGTCCGTCTAATTTTAATAACTCAGGCTTATAATCAAATAGTTCCAATTGCGAAGGCGCGCCAGCCATATGTAAATAGATGACCGATTTTGCTTTACCAATAAAATGCGGTGCTTGCGCCATAAGTGGATTGCTATTAACAAATTGATCTAAGCGATCCTTGCTACCTAACCAATCACATCCACCCACCATGGAGCCTAAAGCCATCGCCCCGATGCCAGAAAAACATTCTTTAAAAAAATATTTTCTAGTGATTTGATGTGATGTTTGAAGGTTAGCTTCCTGTATAATATTTTTATTACTTCGCTTACTCATGTCATATTAATTTTTTGTCAAAAATTCATCTGTATTTATGATTGCCGTGGTGACCATCATTAACGCCGCCGAACTTGCGTCCCCATTTTTATTACCAGTAATTTGTTCAATGCGAAAACTGTCTTGTTTGTATCTCGTCAATGCAGTTTGATATAATTTTTCAAATACTTTTTGTTGATCGGGGCTAATTGTTTTATTAAATGCCAATTCATAAGCCTTGCTAATTTGTTTGCTTGCGTTTTGAGGAACCATTTTTATTACACGTTTGGCAAAATGTTGGGCAGCTTCAATGTATACGGAATCATTTAATGAATTAAGTGCTTGTAGTGGAGTGTTGGTTCTGATACGGCGCGCCGCGCAAACTTCCCTACTCGTTCCATCAAAACTTAACATTGATGGATAGGGTGCTGATCGTTTCCAAAAGGTATATAAGGCGCGCCTATATTGATCTCCATCTGTACTTAATATCCATTTAGCACCATTATACGGCGACTTCCAAATACCTTCTGGTTGGTAAGGAAATACACTTGGGCCATTCATTTTATTACTTAATAATCCACTTACGGTTAATGCCTGATCTCGTATTTGCTCTGCGGATAATCTTACTCTAGGTCCTCTTGCATATAATTTATTATAGGGATCTTTGGTTATGGCATCCTTATTGAATTTTGAATCCTGTTGATAGGTTGCACTCATCACCATTTCCTTGATCATCTTTTTCAAACTCCATTGATGCGTGTTCATTAGTTGCCATGATAAATAATTGAGCAACTCCTCGTGTGTTGGTGGTATGCCCTGTGTTCCAAAATCTTCTAGGGTTTCTGTAATTCCTTGACCAAATAATTGTTCCCATATTCTATTAACAATCGTTCGAGCAGTTAGCGGATTTTTTTTATCTGTCAACCACATCGCCATACCCAATCTGTTTTTAGGTGCTCCTGCAGGCAATCCACCTAAGGAGGCGGGTACATCTGGCACCACCACTTTACCTTTTACCAACCAGTTACCTCTTTCAAATATATGTGTGGTTCGAGACATATTGCTTGGATTATCAAGCATGATAGGTGTTGGCGTGTAATTATTTGAATGTAATAATGAATCAAAATTGTTATAGGCCAATTCACCTTCTGGTGTTCCATTTTTTGGAAATGGATTGTCTAATCTAAACCAATCATATTGTATGCCGTTTTCGTCTGGGTTGTTTATTTGACGATTATTATAAATAAAAACTAAATGATGTTTGCCTAATGTTGTTGGAATAGTAGTGGTTGCAATTTTCCAATCTCCTTTTGAATTTTCAACGACAATATTTTTTAGCAAGGGACCTTTTGCTGAATCTAAATGAATTTCCCATTTGCCTCCTGGCTTCCATGATTTGTATTTGTAATACAATAAAGTACTACCCGTTAAATCAATATCTTTTATACGAGCTTCCCCCTTATTTCTTAGCATTAACCATTTGGTATCCGCTAATGCACCATTGATAATTTGATCTGCCACCAATGAGTTAATAGCGGTTTGCCCTGTTTTAATAAATCGCATCAAGTCCTTTTCTCGAGAGGGCGCATTTTTATGCAACCAATCTTGCAATTGAAATAATCTTATGCTGTCTGTATTATGAAATTCTTTTAAAAAAGGATATTCTGCATAGGTATCCTCATCTCTTGTATTATTAAATAAGGCTAAAAATTTATAATATTCTTCATGTTTGAAAGGATCGTAAGGATGGCTATGACATTGTACACAAGCGAAAGTAGTGCCCATCAAACTAACCCAAGTGGTATTCACGCGATCAATCACAGCAGCAGTTCTAAATTCTTCATTATCCGTTCCGCCTTCATCATTGGTCAATGTATTACGATGAAATGCAGTGGCAATGTATTGTGCATCTGTAGGGTTAGGTAATAAATCGCCTGCGAGTTGTTCTGTTAAAAAAATATTGTAAGGCTTGTCAACATTAAATGCATTAATTAACCAATCACGATATCTCCAAATAGTTCTTGAATCATCTTTCTCAAAACCTCTGGTATCAGCGTATCTTGCCATGTCCATCCACAAGCCTGCCCACTTTTCACCATATTGTGGCGTTGCTAATAATTCATTCACTAAAATTTCATAAGCATCCTCATTATTATTTTGAAGATAATTTTTTGCAATTGCTTCAGGTGCCGGCATTCCTATAATATCAAAACTTACACGACGAAGTAATGTTGGCTTATCTGCAATTGACGCAGGTGTTAAACCTTCGGCTTTTATTTTTTTATAAATAAATGGATCAATATTATTTTTTATCCAACTTGGTTTTCCAAATAAACCAAATGGTCCAACACCTACTGATGGAATAGGTGTTTCTTCCACAGGAACATAGGCCCAATGATCACCCCATTTAGCACCTTGGTTAATCCATTTTTTTAATAAACTAATTTCATCATTACTTAACGGTGGATGCTTATAAGGCATGCGTTCCTCTGGATCGGTCAAATAAAGCCGCTTGATCATTTCACTATTTTCAGCATCCCCTGGTATGATTGCCACCTTCCCAGATTTATTAACTGCAAGTGCTTCTTGTCTGAATAATAAACTAAACCCACTTTGTCTTTTAACGCCCCCGTGACAACTGATGCATTTTTTGTTAATCAATGGTTTTACTTCAGCATTAAAGTCAACTTGTTTGTTATTGATAAAGTAGCGGGAACCTATTAATACGGGCACTAAAAAAAGTAGGATGACTATATAAATTTTAGGGACTCTTTTCAATATCATTTTTGCAACATTTTCAGTATTTAAGATAGGTTATTTTTAAACACAGGCAAAAGGCACAACTACGAAACTTTTACTAGTATAGTGATAGTTGCATTTTGCACTTAATGCAGCTGTAAATTTCAAAATGGTGCTTATTCGGAATATAATTTAAAGCTTTAATTCATATATGTTTAACTTATTAAGCTAAAATTATCAAAACAGTTAAACATTTTAATACTATCAAAGTTTAGTAATTGGGGTACACCAACATTTACAGGCGATATGATATGGAATGCAAATGACCTATTATTAGTTGCAGGTGCCATTATTAATGTAGCCGTAGGTTTAGCAGTTTTATATGTTAACCTGCTATTTATCATTTCTTATACACGATTGTATCCAACTTTATCAAATGGATTCAAAGTCCTTCTATTCCAATTTCAAAGAAAAGCAATTAGTAGGTTGATATGAATTAATTCATAAGAATACGGAAGCCCCGCTTCGAGCAATCGAAGCGGGGCTTTTTGATGCTCAATTTTTTGAGAATAAAACATTATTTTCATAGACGTAATCCGGCAGTATTTAAACCTGGTCGTATTTAAAAATTAATTCATGAAAAAATTTTGTTTACTCTTATTCGTTGCTACTGTATCCAATTTTTTATTTGCACAGCAAACGCAAAAGCCACCATTACATGGTAAAAATTGGATGGCGATTACAGGGAAGCCTTTAGCTGCAACTGCAGGTTCCATTGTTTTTGAAAGAGGCGGTAATGCCGTAGATGCCGCATGTGCAATGCTAGCAGCGACATGTACCATGTGGGATGTATTAAGCTGGGGCGGTGAAACACAAGCTTTAATATATAATCCAAAAACAAAACAAGTACTTGCAATTAATGCGATGGGGGTTGCGCCTACAGGGGCTACTCCAGAATTTTTTAAAAGTAAAGGATATGGATTTCCACCAGAATATGGTCCATTAGCTGCAACCACACCAGGAACTCCAGGTGGTATTTGTTACATGTTATCGAATTATGGAACGATGAGTTTAAAAGAAGTGTTAGCACCTGCCATGCAATTAGCTGCTGGATATCCGATAGATGCACAAACTGCAAATAGTATTGAAAGAGGAAAAGATAAAATTAAACAATGGCCTTATAGCACTAAAGTTTTATTAACCCATCCAGGAGAAAAGAGAGAAGCGCCAGAAGCGGGAGAAATTTTTGTACAAAAAGATTTGTTAGCCACACTTCAAAAAATGGTGGATGCAGAACAAAATGCATTAAAAAAAGGTAAAACAAGAAAAGAAGCCATTCAAGCCGCTTATGATCGTTTTTATAAAGGAGATATTGCAGATGAATTTGTACGCGGTGTAAAAGAGCAAGGTGGTTTAATTACGAAACAGGATTTAGCAAATTGGAAACCCATTGAAGAGGCACCTACGCATACTAATTACAAAGGCATTGATGTATACAAATTACAGCAGTGGACACAAGGCCCTGCTTTATTACAAGCATTAAACATTTTAGAAAATTATGATTTAAAATCAATGGGGTATAATTCAACAAAATATATTCATACTATTTATCAAGCAATGAATTTAAGTTTTGCTGATCGTGATTTTTATTATGGGGATCCAAAATTTTCGACACAACAACCAATGATAGGTTTATTAAGTAAAGCATATGCAAAGCAAAGAGCAGGGGAAATTAATGCAATGCAAAACAATCCAAACACTGCACCTGGTGATCCTTATCCATTTGAAGAAAAACAAAATCCATTTTTAAATTTATTAAAACAGCGTGCTATAGCTACAGGTTCCGACACCACCAAATCAAATAGCAGCGCGCTACCTATTCATGATGCTCGCGTAGCGAAACAAATAATGAATCCACAAATAGATCCGGAATATATGGATCGTTTATGGCGCGGCACCACTTCGGTAGAAGCTGCGGATAAAGAAGGATGGGTTGTTTCCATTACACCTAGTGGTGGTTGGTTGCCAGCTGTCATTGCAGGTAATACAGGTGTGGGAATGAGTCAAAGAATGCAAAGTTTTGTTTTAGATTCAATCATTAATCCTTTCAATGTAGTGGCACCAGGAAAAAGACCAAGGGTTACCTTAACACCGAGTTTGGCGATGAAAGACGG
>Ga0315909_10006467_pt1 | contig 13223 bp, 12 predicted proteins | sample LakEriMetagenome_11_FD_203527 | JGI IMG/M metagenome (GOLD analysis project Ga0315909, IMG submission 203527) | Freshwater fungal communities from buoy surface, Lake Erie, Ohio, United States - Buoy 2 MA125 | ecosystem: Environmental > Aquatic > Freshwater > Lake | place: USA: Lake Erie, Ohio...
ACTGCCCTGGGCGCTGCTCGGCCTGGCAGGTGTGGTTGCTCTTGCCGTGTTGTTCGGTCGTTCCGAGCGAGGCTTATCCGGGTTCTATCCGTCAGCGCCGACTTCGGTGAATGTGCCAGTCGAGAAGCCCTCGGATCCGAATCGGCCCGGTGTTGACACCGCGTCGGGCGCGTCATCGACTGGCGGTGCCACGGCGACCGCGCAGCCGGTGCCATCGGATGCTTCAGCCGCAACGTCTGCCCCTGCTGTCGCCGCTGAAACCCCGCGCGCGGGCGCCGCTGGCTTTCGTCTGAGCACCCGTCAGGACGCCTGGATCGAAGTGCGTGATGGAGTGGGGAAAGTCCTGTACATGGGTACGGTCAAACCTGGCACCCCGCTGGAATTACCGGGCGCAGGCCCCTTTGTGTACACCCTGGGTAACGCGTCTCAGGTGGAACTCGAATTCGGCGGCAGGCCGATTGATCTCAAGCCTGTCACGATCATGCCCAAAAACATCGCCAAAGGCAGGGTCCCGTGAGTGCACACCCGAATGAGCCGATGACCAGTTGCCCCTCACCCATGCCTGTCGGTCCGCTGCGCCGCCGGGTTTCCCGTCAGGTGGCGGTCACATGGGGCAAGCGTACCGTTCTGATTGGCGGTGATGCGCCCGTGGTCGTGCAGTCCATGACCAACACCGATACCGCCAACCCGATCGCCACGGCGATCCAGGTCAAGGAACTCGCGCAGGCCGGTTCCGAAGTGGTGCGTGTGACGGTCAATACGCCAGAGGCCGCGCGCGAGGTCGTCGCCCTGCGCGAGCAGCTCGATCGGATGGGCGTGGATGTCCCGCTGGTGGGCGACTTCCATTACAACGGCCACAAGCTGCTCACTCAATACCCTGATTGCGCGCAGGCCTTGTCCAAATACCGTATCAACCCGGGCAACGTGGGCTCGGCCAGCAAGCGCGATGGCAATTTCGCGCAGATGGTCGAGGTGGCGGCACGCTACGGCAAACCCGTGCGTATTGGCGTGAACTGGGGCAGCCTCGACCAGTCGCTGCTGGCGCGTCTGATGGATGAAAATGCGGCGCGTGCGGTGCCATGGGATGCGATGCAGGTCATGCGCGAGGCGCTGGTCACGTCAGCCATCGACAGTGCCCTTCAGGCCGAGGCGGTTGGCCTGCCCGGCAATGCCATCATCCTCTCAGCGAAAGTCTCGAATGTGCAGGACGTCGTCGCGGTGTATCGCGACCTTGCACGTCGTTGTGACTATCCCCTGCATGTGGGTCTGACCGAAGCGGGCATGGGCAGCAAGGGGATCGTGGCCTCTACCGCAGCCCTGGCCGTGCTGCTTCAGGAAGGCATTGGGGACACCATCCGCGTATCGCTCACGCCCGAGCCGGGCGGCGACCGCACCCGCGAAGTCATCGTGGCCCAGGAAATTCTGCAGACCATGGGCTTGCGTGCGTTCACGCCGATGGTCATCGCCTGCCCGGGCTGTGGGCGCACCAGCAGCACGTTTTTCCAGGAGCTTGCCGATCGCATTCAGACCTATCTGCGCACCCAGATGCCGGTGTGGCGTGCCGCCTATCCTGGCGTCGAGTCGATGCAGGTGGCGGTCATGGGGTGCGTGGTCAACGGGCCTGGCGAATCACGCCATGCAGACATCGGTATTTCACTGCCGGGCGCCGATGAGGCGCCGGTGGCACCGGTGTTTGTGGACGGCGAGCGCACTGTCACGCTCAAGGGCGACCATATCGCCGAAGAGTTTCAGGCCATCGTCGACGCGTATGTCGTGCGCCGCTACGGCGCGCAGCTGAAGCCGGCTGAGCACGCGCCTGCCTGAGACGGACCGGATATGAGCGATCGTATGGAGGCGCCGTCCGGCGCGCAGGCGCAGCGCCCATCTGCCAGGCTGGTGGGCGTCAAGGGCATGAACGATTTGCTGCCCGGTGACAGCGAGCGCTGGGAGCATCTGGAGCAGACTGTGGCCGGTTGGGCGCGCAGCTACGGCTATGCGCAGATTCGCACGCCGATTGTTGAGCACACCGCGCTGTTCAAGCGTGGGATCGGTGAGGTGACCGACATTGTCGAGAAGGAAATGTATTCCTTCGAAGACGCGCTCAATGGCGAGCACCTGACACTGCGACCGGAAAATACCGCTGGCGTGGTGCGTGCAGTGATTGAGCACAATCTGCTTTATGACGGCCCCAAGCGGCTCTGGTACACCGGCCCCATGTTCCGGCACGAGCGGCCGCAGCGCGGACGCTACCGGCAGTTTCACCAGATCGGGATCGAGGCCCTCGGGTTTGGCGGGCCTGACATCGACGCCGAAGTGATCGCCATGTCCCAGCGTCTGTGGGACGACCTGGGCCTTGAAGGCGTGAGCCTGCAGCTCAACAGCATCGGTGATGCAGAAGAAAGGCGCGAGCATCGCGCCGCGCTGATCACTTATTTCGAGCGCCATGCCGAGCGTCTGGATGAAGACGCCCGTCGCAGATTGCACGCCAATCCGCTGCGAATCCTCGATACCAAAAATCCTGCGATGCAGGAGCTGGTTGAAGCCGCGCCAAGGCTGGCCGATTTTCTGGGTGACGCCTCCCGGATGCACTTTGAGGGCGTGCAGTCGCTGCTGCGCGCAGTGGGCATTCCCTTTCAGATCAACCCCCGGCTGGTGCGCGGCCTGGACTATTACAACCGGACGGTCTTCGAGTGGACCACTGACCGGCTTGGCGCGCAGGGCACGATTTGCGGAGGAGGTCGCTATGACCCGCTGATCGGCATGCTGGGCGGCAAGCCCGCGCCTGCTTGCGGTTTTGCGATCGGGGTTGAGCGCTTGCTTGAGTTGCTGCGCGAATCCGCTGCACCCGCTCAGGCATCCGGCTGTGACGTCTACGTGGTGCATCAGGGCGAGCGTGCGGCAACGGTGGCGTTCACCACCGCCGAGGCCTTGCGCAGTGTGGGCCTGGATGTGGTGCTGCATGCGGGCGGGGGCAGCTTCAAGTCGCAATTCAAACGCGCAGATGCCAGCGGCGCTGAATTCGCCGTGATCATCGGTGACGATGAAGCAGCGGCAGGCCAGGCGAGTGTCAAGGCTTTGCGAAGCGCCCAGGCAGGGCAGGGCGCGGGCGCTCAGCACACGGTAGCGCTCGATGCGCTGGCCGATTACATCGTCGACGCGCTGGTCGCCGACAACGACTGATTCCATCCGGGGTACGCATGGCATACGATCTTCAGGAACAGGACCAACTCGACGCCTTCAGGGCGTTCTGGAACCGATGGGGCAATCTCATCCTGGGTGTCCTGACCGTCATCCTTCTTGCTACGGCCGGATGGCGCGCCTGGAATTACTGGCAGCAAAAGCAGTCGGTTCAGGCCGCTGTGGTCTATGAGCAGCTCAGCGCAGCGGTGCAGGCCAAGGACATCTCCAAAATCAAGCAGGCATCGGGCGAGCTCTTTGAGCGATATCCTGCAACGGTCTATGGCTCGATGGCAGCACTGGTCGCGGCCAAGGCCTACTTCGATGCAGGCGATCTCAAGGCGGCGAAGGCGCCGCTGCAGTGGGCGGTCGACAAGGCTGCCGACCCCGAGTACCGCATGCTGGCCCGTTTGCGTCTGGCTGGCGTGCTCCTCGACGAAAAGGCCTACCCTGAAGCGCTTCAGGCGCTCAATGTTCCGGATGCAGGCGCGTTTGCCGCGGCGTTCGCAGACCGTCGCGGCGATATTCTGGTGGCGCAGGGTCAGGCGGCTCAGGCCCGCGAGGCCTATCAGCAGGCGTTGCAAAAGGCCGGCGATGCCAACGCCTTGCGCCCTCTGATTCAGCTCAAACTTGATGCGCTCGGAGGCGCCTGAGGTGGGTGCATTGGTCCTTCGCAGCAGAGGGCGTGCCATGCGTGCCTGGATACTGCCCGCACTGTGCGCATCGCTCCTGGCTGGGTGTTCGTTGTTTTCAAAGCCCAAGCGCCCGCCTGATCCGCTGCCGGTGCCAACGGGCACCGCGCGGATCGATCCCGCCTGGAATGCGTCGCTGGGCGCTGCGTCGGGTGTGGGCTTTTCGCCGGTGGTGGTTGGCGATGCAGTGTGGGCTGCGGCGCAAAACGGCACGATTGCTGTCTTTGACCTGGAGACCGGGCGGGAGCGCTGGCGTACGTTGGCCGGCAAGCCACTGAGTGCCGGGGTCGGGACGGATGGCACAACGGGTGTGGTGGTCTCGCGCGATGGAGAACTCCTCGCCTTTGACGCAAGTGGACGGGCGCTGTGGTCGTCCAGCCTCGGGGGTGAAGTGATCACCGCACCGGCGGTCGCCGATGGCGTGGTGCTGCTGCGCACCAGCGACAATCGCGTGCTGGCATTTGATGGCGCCACGGGCAAGCGCCGCTGGACCTACCAGCGTCAGAACCCGCCTCTGGTGCTGCGCAACTCAGGTGGCATCGCCATGGTGCCTGGAGTTGGTTTCGTGGGCATGCCCGGAGGCCGCATCGCCGCGCTCAGCCTCACCAGTGGTGCGCCGCGTTGGGATGTGCCGCTGGCCACGCCACGCGGTGCCAATGAACTCGAGCGGGTCACCGACGTGGTCGGCACGCCCCTCGTCATCGGACGCGAACTCTGTGCAGTCACGTATCAGGGCCGCATTGGCTGTCTGGAACTGGTCAGCGGGGCCCCGGTCTGGTCGCGCGACTTTTCTTCGGCGGTCGGGTTTGATGTCGACAACGGCGGACTCGTTTCGCCTGATGCCGACGATACCGTGCACGCCTTCGATCGCAGAGGCACGCCGGTGTGGCAGCAAAAAGGCTATGCCGGCCGCAGACTGTCGGCGCCGCTGATCGTGGGCCGGCTTGTCACCCTGGGCGACTATCAGGGCAATGTGCTGTGGCTCTCGCGTGATGACGGCACACTTGCTGCCGTCAGCCGCACGGATGGCACTGCGGTGGTGAGCTCGGCTGCTGCAGGCGGGCGGGTGGTGGTCACCCAGACGACAGGCGGAGCGCTTCATGCGTTCCGGGTCGAGTGAGCGCGGCTGAGGCGCCGACGCCGGTCGTCGCGCTGGTGGGTCGCCCGAACGTCGGTAAATCAACGCTCTTCAATCGGCTGACCCGAAGCAGGGCGGCACTGGTGCATGACATTCCAGGCCTGACCCGGGACCGCCACTATGGCCAGGGCCGACTGGGTGCACGCCGATTCGTCGTCATCGATACCGGTGGTTTCGAGCCGGTCGCCAAAACCGGCATTGCCGCCGAAATGGCGCGCCAGGCCCGCCAGGCGGTGATCGAGTCGGATGTCGTGATCTTCGTGGTCGATGGGCGTGAAGGCATGGCAGGGCGAGACCGCGAAATCGCCAACGAACTGCGCCGGACCGCCAACAAGGTGCTGCTGGCGGTCAACAAGACCGAAGGCATGTCGCGACAGACCGTCATTGCCGATTTCTGGTCGCTTGGCCTGGGGCAGCCCTATGCCATCTCGGCTGCGCATGGCGACGGCGTGCAGGATCTGATCGACGAGGCGCTCCCGGCGCTGCCCGAAGCCATTGACCTGGAAGCCAGCGACGATACCGCGCAGCCCCTGCAGCAGGTGGACGATGCGCCGCCTACGCCTGAGGCGATCGAGGCTGCTGCGCTGGAGGGCAGCCCGGCTGCGCCGGCCGTGCCGGCGGTGCGGCGGCGCATCCGTGTGGCGGTCGTGGGCCGACCCAACGCAGGCAAGTCCACCCTGATCAACACGCTGTTGGGCGAGGAGCGCATGATCGCCTTCGATCAACCGGGCACCACACGCGATGCCGTGGCGGTTGATTTCGAGCGCAGTGGGAGGCCCTACACCCTGATCGATACCGCAGGGGTCCGGCGCCGCGGCAAGGTCACCGATGTGATCGAAAAGTTCTCGGTGGTCAAGACGCTCCAGGCAATCGAGGACAGCCATGTCTGTGTACTGCTGCTGGATGCCTCGGAGGATGTGGCCGAACAGGATGCGCATATCGCAGGCTATGTGCTCGAGGCGGGCAGGGCGCTCGTTGTGGGCATCAACAAATGGGATCTGGCGGATGCCCACCGCCGCGAGCGCATTCGGGTCGAGTTCGATCGCAAATTAGGCTTTCTGTCGTTTGCCCGCATGCATGTGCTGACTGCGACCGAAGGCAAGGGCGTGAGCGCGCTCATGCGTTCGGTGGATGAGGCCTTTGCGGCGGCCACCGCCAAGCTGTCCACGCCGCGTCTGACCCGCGCCTTGCTCGAAGCCGTCGAACGGCAGCAACCACCGCGTCGTGGCCCGATTCGACCCAAGATGCGCTACGCCCATCAGGGTGGACAGAATCCGCCGATCGTGGTGATCCATGGCAATGCCCTGGACCGCGTACCAGACAGCTATCGGCGCTATCTGGAAGGATGGTTTCGTGATCGCTTCGCCTTGCAGGGCACGCCGCTGCGGGTGGAGTTCAAAACTTCCAGAAACCCGTACGCCTCACCCCGTTGATGGGCTCTCGGGTAGCCAACCCCGGAGCTTTCGGCTAGAGTCGTTTCGCCGGTCGCTTGCAATGCGCCCCTCCGGCCCCACCTGATCCGGGTGATGAACGACACATTCGAAAAAGAGCCGCGGAGCTTTCATGAGCAACAAAGGGCAACTCCTCCAAGACCCGTTTCTCAACCTGCTGCGCAAGGAACACGTTCCGGTCTCCATTTACCTGGTGAACGGGATCAAGCTGCAGGGACAGATCGACTCCTTCGACCAGTACGTGGTGCTTCTCAAGAACACCGTGACGCAGATGGTCTACAAGCACGCCATCTCCACCGTGGTGCCGGCTCGGGCAGTGAACTTCCAGCAGGACGAGGGCCCGGAAAGCTGAACGCCTCCGCTATCCCGGAGTCGCGCGCGCTACTGGTTGGCGTGGGCGTCGGCCGTCATCGGCGCACCGACGCCTCACTCGATGAACTGGCTGCTCTGGCCGCTTCGGCGGGTCATCTCGAAGCGGCCCGTGTTGTCTGTCATCGGCCCAAGCCAGATCCGGGGCTGTACATGGGTCGCGGCAAGGCCGAGGAAATCGGCCTCCTGCTTGAGCAGACCGGTACGCAACTGGTCCTCTTTGACCACGAGATTTCCGCAATCCAGCAGCGCAACCTTGAGCGGCTCTGGAAAGTGCGGGTACTGGACCGTACCGAACTCATCCTCGATATTTTCGGTCAGCGCGCCCGCAGCACCGAAGGTCGCCTGCAGGTCGAACTGGCCAAGCTGCAGCATCAGTCTTCGCGTCTGGTGAGGGCCTGGAGTCACCTTGAGCGTCAGCGCGGTGGAATCGGTGTGCGAGGCGGCCCAGGTGAAACCCAGCTCGAGATGGACCGGCGTATGCTGGCCACGCGCATTCGCCAGGTACGCGAACGCCTGGCGCGTACCGAGCGTCAGCGGCTGACCCGCCGCAAGGCACGGGACCGTCGCCAGGTGTTCACGGTCTCCCTGGTCGGGTACACCAACGCGGGCAAATCCACGCTGTTCAACGCCATCACCGGTGCCGGAACCTACGCGGCAGACCAGCTCTTTGCCACGCTGGATACCCTGTCACGCAGGGTTGTACTGGCGCCTGGGGTCGACCTGGTCCTCTCCGATACGGTCGGTTTCGTGCGCGATCTGCCCCACCAGCTGGTCGAAGCTTTCCGCGCCACGCTCGATGAAACCGCCCAGGCGGATCTGCTGCTTCATGTGGTCGATGCGTCCGCTCCCGATCGCACCGAGCAGATCGAACAGGTCGAGCAGGTGCTGGCGGAAATCGGCGCCGATCAGGTGCCGCAATGGCGGGTCTGGAACAAGATCGACCTGACCGGGCTGAGCCCTGAGGTCGAGCGGGATGCCTGTGGTAGCATCGCGCGTTTGAGCGTCAGCGCCCGTACGGGTGAGGGCGTTGCCGCACTGCGTCAGGCTCTTGAAGCCATTGTCGCGGCGCAGGCCAGGCCAGCCGAATTTTGCGTGGACGACCCCGTTCCCCATGACGAATCCGGCGCTGAACCTGGCACCGTCGACCCTGTTTCCGAAGCCACCGATGCCGTGTCCGACCAGACCCGGCTGCCCTCCGATCGGCCCCTAATAAACGGCATGTCAGATGTTGTTGTCCCGAATCCGCGCTCTTTTGTCGCTTAATGACCCTGGCTGGGGCCGCAGCGGCTCATCGGGATCCGACGAGCAGCCGCGTCCGCCCCAGCGTCCGCGTGGCAAGGACGATGGTCCGCCCGATCTCGATGAACTCTGGCGCGACTTCAACCGTCGTCTGAACCGCATGTTCGGCAAAGGTGGTGGGCAGGGTGAGCCGCCGGATCAGCGCTCGGGGCGCACCGGCGGGGGCGGTCCACCCTCCTTTCGTGGTGCCGGAACAGGCCTGGGCCTGATTGCCGGCATCGGCCTGTTGCTGTGGCTTGGCAGCGGGTTTTACATCATTCAGGAAGGCCAGGCTGCGGCCATTTTGCGCTTCGGGCAGTTCCGCTACATGGTTGAGTCCGCTGGCTTCAAGTGGCGCCTGCCGTATCCCATCGAAACCGCCGAAATGGTCGATGTGCAGCGACTGCGTCAGGTCGAAGTGGGCTATCGCAGCAACGTCAAGAACAAGGTCCCCCGCGAGGCCTTGATCCTGACCGGCGACCAGGCGATTGTCGATCTGCAATTCGCAGTGCAATACCGCATCACCGATCCGAAAGCCTATCTGTTCAACAACAACCCCGGCGGTGCCCCCGAGGAGATCGTGCGCCAGGCCGCCGAGACCGCCACGCGGGAAGTGATTGGGCGCATGGGGATCGACAAGGTCCTGTATGAGGAAAAAGAGCAGGTCGCCAAGGATGCGCTCAAGCTGATGCAGTCCATCGCCGACCGCTACAACGCGGGCATCGGGATTGTGGACGTGACGATCCAGCAGGCCCAGCCGCCCGAGCAGGTGCAGGCAGCATTCGAAGACGCGAACAAGGCCGCCCAGGATCGCGAGCGCCTGATCAACGAAGGCCGCGCCTACGCCAACGACGTGATTCCGAAGGCCCGTGGTACCGCTGGCCGTTTGCAGCAGGAAGCCGAAGGCTACAAGCAACGGGTCATCGCTTCGGCCGAGGGTGATGCCTCGCGCTTCAAGCAAGTGCTGACGGAATACAGCAAGGCGCCGCAGGTCACCCGCGAACGCCTTTATCTCGACACCATGCAGCAGATTTTTGCGAACACCAGCAAGGTGTATGTCGACTCGCGTTCGAACGGCAACATGCTCTATCTGCCGCTCGACAAGCTGATGCAACAGGCGGCTTCTGCCGATGCCTCGCGCGCCGCCAGCGGTACGGCGACGCAACCGATGTCGCCCGCACAGGGTTCCACGGCAGGGGAATCGCGACCGGATTCCGCCGCCCCGGCACCCCAGAGTCCGCGTGATGCCTTGCGCAATCGCGACCGCGAATCGAGCCGCTGAGGAAGATCCACATGAACCGAATCGGACCGATCATTGCCGGCATCGTGGCCGCCATCGCCCTGGCGTCGTCCATGCTCTTCGTGGTGGACCAGCGCCAATATGCCGTGGTGTTTGCCTTGGGTGAGCTTAAAGAAGTCATCTCGCAGCCGGGCCTGCATTTCAAGCTGCCGCCGCCTTTTCAGAACGTGCAGTATTTCGACAAGCGCATCCTGACCATCGACACGGCTGACGTCGATCGGTTCATCACTTCAGAAAAGCTCAACGTTCAGATCGATACCTTCGTGAAGTGGCGGATCTCCGATCCCAAGAAATTCTTCACCTCGGTGGGCGGCAGCGAAATGATTGCTAGCGACCGTTTGCAACGCAGTCTGCGCGACTCCCTGAACAACGAGATTGCCAAACAGACAGTCAATGACGTGATTTCCGGCAAGCGCCAGGAGCTGCTCGATGCGGTGCGCCTGAAGATGAACGAGGACGCCAAGCAGATTGGTGCCGAAATCATCGATGTGCGGCTCAAGCGGGTGGATTTTGCTCCGGAGGTCTCGGAGCGTGTCTATGACCGGATGCAGTCCGAGCGCAAGCGTGTGGCTAATGAGCGGCGCGCAACCGGTGCGGCGGAATCCGAAAAGATTCGCGCCGATGCTGATCGCCAGCGCGAAGTGCTGATCGCCGAGGCCTATCGTGATGCGCAGCGCGTCAGGGGTGAGGGCGATGCGCGTGCGTCGGCGGTATTCGCCGAGGCCTTTGGCCAGAACCCTGAGTTCGCAGCCTTCTACCGCAGTCTGGACGCATATCGCGCCAGCTTTCGGGGCCGGGGCAACGATGTGCTCGTTCTCGATCCTTCCTCCGACTTCTTCCGTTACTTCCGGGCTCCCGGTTCGGGTGGGGCGGCTGCGCCCGCGCGCAAGTAAAGGGCCGTGCGGCCGTGATCCTGAGTGCGTTGGGTTTGGTGCTGGTGATCGAGGGGCTGCTGCCGTTTGCGTCGCCCGCGCGCTGGCGTGAGTCCATGCGCCGCATCGGTGAGTTGCGCGATGGCCAATTGCGATTCATGGGCCTGGGCGCAGTTCTGCTGGGGCTCGCGTTACTGTCCGCATCATCGTTCATGCGCTAAGCGGGCCGTTGTGCCGCGACCCTGCTCCGGAATCTGAAGATCTGTCATGCCACGCTGGCTGCTCCCCGAAAGCATCTCCGACATTCTGCCCAGCGAGGCGCGCAGGATCGAAGACCTGCGCCGCAGGCTGCTGGACCTGTATCGCACCTATGGCTATGAGCTGGTCATGCCGCCAATGGTCGAATACCTCGAGTCCTTGCTGACGGGCAGCGGTCGCGACCTCGATCTTCGGACCTTCAAGCTCATTGATCAGCTCTCCGGGCGCACCATGGGGCTGCGTGCCGACATCACGCCGCAGGTCGCGCGCATTGATGCGCATCTGCTCAACCGCGCTGGCCTGACGCGCTTGTGCTACGCAGCCAATGTGCTGCATGCCAGGCCGGCTGGTGCGCTGTCGACCCGCGAGCCGCTTCAGATCGGCGCCGAGCTCTACGGGCATGACGGCCTGGAGGCCGACCTCGAAGTGATCGAGTTGCTGCTTCACTCACTGCGTGTGGCAGGTGTGCAGCAGGTGCGCATTGATCTGGGCCACGTTGAAGTGGTGCGCAGCCTGCTTGCGGCATTGCCACATCTGAGCGAGGACGAGGTTTTTCCGCTGATTCAGTCCAAGGACGCACCGGCGCTGGCCCAGGTGCTGGCCAACACGCCAGAGGGGCCGCTTCGGCGCGCCTTGCTTGAATTGCCGGCCTTGTATGGAGCGCCTGCTGAGGTGCTGGCCCGCGCGCGCGCCGTGCTGCCGACACTTGCCCCGATCGTGCGGGCACTCGATCAACTCGACGCCTTGTGTGCCTCGGCCCTGTTGGCCAGCCATCCAGGCCAGGATGTGCGTCTGACCATTGATCTGGGCGATGCCCGCGGTTATCGCTATCACAGCGGAGTGATCTTCGCAGCCTATGTCGAAGGCCAACCCAATGCCATCGGGCGGGGTGGCCGTTATGACAATGTGGGTGAATCCTTTGGCCGTGCGCGTCCGGCGACCGGTTTTTCACTTGAGCTTCGTGAGCTTGCCGGTCTGGTCGAAGAGCCTGCGCCTGCGCGCGCAGTGCGCGCTCCCTGGTCGGTCGATGCGGGCCTCACGCAGGCGATTCAAAGCCTGCGTGATGCAGGACAGATTGTTGTACAGGTGTTGCCCGGCCACGAGGACGAGCAACAGGAATTCGAGTGCGATCGCGAGCTCGCACAGCACAACGGCGCCTGGTCGGTCAGACCCTTGCGGAGGCAGTAGCGATGGGCAGGAATGTGGTGGTCATCGGCACCCAATGGGGTGACGAAGGCAAAGGCAAGGTCGTCGATTGGCTGACCGATTCGGCGCAAGGCGTCGTGCGCTTTCAGGGCGGGCACAACGCCGGGCACACCTTGGTGATCGGCGGGCGCAAGCAGGTGTTGCGACTGATTCCGTCGGGCATCCTGCGACCGGGCGTCACCTGCTATATCGGCAGTGGTGTCGTGCTGTCGCCTGAAGCGCTCCTGCAGGAAATCGATGAGCTCGAGCGCGCAGGTGTAGCCGTGCGCGAGCGGCTGCGCATCAGCAGCACCTGTCCGCTCATCCTTCCTTACCACGTGGCGCTGGATCAGGCGCGCGAGGCACGTCGCGGCGACGCCAAGATCGGTACCACCGGGCGCGGCATTGGCCCGGCGTACGAAGACAAGGTGGCGCGTCGTGCAGTGCGCGTGCGCGATCTCTTCGCGCCCGAGGTCCTGCGCCAGCGCTTGCACGAGACGCTCGACTTTCACAACTTCGCGCTCGAGCGCTATTTCGGTGTCAAGCCGCTCGATCCCGACAAGGTTGCCGATGATGCGCTCGCGCTCGCACCGCGCATCGCCCCGATGGTGGCCGATGTCCCGGCCGAACTGGCGCAGGCCTCGCAGCGCGGCGATCGTCTGTTGTTCGAGGGTGCCCAGGGCGCACTGCTCGACGTGGATCATGGCACCTATCCGTTCGTGACCAGCAGCAACTGCATCGCAGGCGCGGCGGCTGCGGGTGCGGGGGTCGGTCCGCAGCAATTGAACTATGTCCTTGGGATTGCCAAGGCCTACACCACACGCGTGGGCGCAGGTCCCTTTCCCACCGAGCTCTTCGATGAGGTTGGCAAGCATCTGGCCACGCGAGGCAACGAATTCGGCTCCGTCACCGGCCGGCCGCGTCGCTGCGGCTGGTTCGATGCGGTGGCCATGCGCCGCTCGATTCAGCTCAACGGTGTCAGCGGTCTGTGCGTCACCAAACTCGATGTCCTGGATGGTCTGCAGGTGGTGCGGATCTGCACCGGGTATCGACGCGCCGGCCAGGCGGTCGATCTGCTGCCGTTCGGCGCGGATGATGTGGCCGCCTGCGAGCCAGTCTTTGAGGACATGCCGGGCTGGACCGAGTCAACCGTGGGTGCCTGCACCTGGGACGCGCTCCCGGCGGCTGCGCAGCGCTATCTGCAGCGGCTCTCGGAACTGGTCGGCGCACCGATCGATATCGTCTCAACGGGCCCTGACCGCGACGAAACCATTCTGGTGCGCCATCCTTTTACGCATTGAGCGGCGACCCGCCGATGTCTGACGGCAAGCTGCGCGTGGGGTGGGATGAATATCACCGCCTCATCGAATCGCTCGCGATCCAGGTCCACCGTTCGGGTTGGCAGTTCGACGCAATGGTGTGCCTGGCACGCGGTGGACTGCGCGTGGGCGATGTGCTGTCGCGCCTGTTCAGAAAGCCGCTCGGGGTTCTCTTTACGAG
>Ga0315909_10006469_pt1 | contig 13221 bp, 14 predicted proteins | sample LakEriMetagenome_11_FD_203527 | JGI IMG/M metagenome (GOLD analysis project Ga0315909, IMG submission 203527) | Freshwater fungal communities from buoy surface, Lake Erie, Ohio, United States - Buoy 2 MA125 | ecosystem: Environmental > Aquatic > Freshwater > Lake | place: USA: Lake Erie, Ohio...
AGCAGGCGAGTGAGCCCGGCGGCCTCACGGATGGCATTGGCGGAGTAGGCGCCGGCAAGACCGCGATCGGCGGTGATCACCAGGACCGCTGCTCGATCGCGAACCTCGGGTGCGCGCACGAGCGGGTGGTTGCCGATATCCGTGGCGTGGCTCGCAGCGGCGGAGACAGCCTGGGTGAGCTGGAGGAGGTACGGCGTCGACGCCTCAAGGCGCTGTTGCGCCTTGACAATGCGTGACGACGCGATCAGCTCCATCGCCTTGGTGATCTTCTTCGTCGCCTGGACGGACTTGATCCGTCGGCGGAAGACCCTTAGCTGCGCACCCATGACGTCTCTCCTCGACCTGCGCCTATGCCCGTCGCGTCCGCGTGATCTGCGTCGGATCGATGTCATCCTCCGACAGCGCGGCCACGGGCTCGTCCTTGATGAGCATCTCGCCCGTGTGCGTCGTGAACTGGCGCTTGAACGTGCCGATGGCCGACTTGAGCGTCGTGACCGTGTCGTCCGAGAGGTCCGACGTCTGGCGGATGGTCTCCAGGATGCCCGGCTGCTCGCGCTGGATGTAGTCGAGGAACTCCGCATCGAACCGGCGGATGTCCTCGACGGGCACATCGTCGAGCTGGCCCGAAGTGCCCGACCACACCGAGACGACCTCGCGCTCCATCGCCTGCGGCTGGTACTGCGGCTGCTTGAGCAGCTCGACCAGGCGGGTGCCTCGCGCGAGCTGGGCCTTGGAGGCCGAGTCAAGGTCGGAACCGAATGCGGCGAACGCCTCGAGCTCGCGGAACTGCGCGAGGTTGAGGCGCAGGCTGCCGGCGACCTTCTTCATGGCCTTCGGCTGAGCCGACCCACCCACGCGCGACACGGAGATGCCGACGTTGATGGCGGGGCGCACGCCCGAGTTGAAGAGATCGGACTCGAGGAAGCACTGGCCGTCCGTGATGGAGATGACATTGGTGGGGATGTACGCCGACACGTCATTGGCCTTGGTCTCGATGATGGGCAGGCCCGTCATCGAGCCCCCGCCCATCTCGTCGCTGAGCTTGGCGCAGCGCTCGAGGAGCCGCGAGTGCAAGTAGAAGACGTCACCGGGGTAGGCCTCGCGACCCGGCGGGCGACGCAGCAGCAGCGACACTGCGCGGTAGGCCTCAGCCTGCTTCGACAGGTCGTCGAAGACGATGAGGACGTGCTTGCCCTGGTACATCCAGTGCTGGCCGATCGCGGACCCGGTGTAGGGAGCGAGGTACTTGAAGCCGGCGGGATCGGAGGCGGGAGCGGCGACGATGGTGGTGTAGTCCATCGCGCCGTACTCCTCCAGCGCACCCTTGACCGACGCGATGGTCGAGCCCTTCTGGCCGATGGCGACGTAGATGCAGCGCACCTGCTTCTTCGGATCGCCCGACTCCCAGTTGGAGCGCTGGTTGATGATCGTGTCGAGGCAGACGGCGGTCTTGCCGGTCTGGCGGTCGCCGATGATGAGCTGGCGCTGGCCGCGACCGATCGCGGTCATGGCGTCGATCGCCTTGATACCCGTCTGCATCGGCTCCGTGACCGGCTGGCGCTGGACGACGGTGGGGGCCTGGACCTCGAGGGCGCGGCGGCCCTCTGACTCGATCGGGCCCTTGCCATCGATCGGGTTGCCCAGCGGGTCCACAACGCGACCGAGGAAGGCATCGCCCACGGGGACCGAGAGCACCTCGCCGGTGCGACGGACCGGCTGGCCCTCTTCGATCTTGGATCCGTCACCCAGAAGAACGACGCCGATCTCGCGCACGTCGAGGTTGAGGGCGACGCCAAGCAGGCCACCCTCGAACTCGAGGAGCTCATTGGTCATCGCCGAGTGCAAACCCTCGACGCGAGCGATCCCGTCGCCTGTCTCGATCACGCGGCCGACCTCTTCGCGGGCCGTGGTGGGCGAGTACGACGCGACGTTTCGCTCGATCGCGCTCCGGATCTCGTCCGGCCGGATCGTCAGCTCCGTCATGGTGCCTGCTCTCCTTCTTCGGTCGCTCTCAGCGACATCTTTCGCTTGCCTGACTGTGGGACTGGGTGTGTGACTGGGTGTGTGCCGATCAGCCGAGCATCGTGCGCCGGGCTTGTTCGAGTCGTGCTGAGACCGTGCCGTCAATCACCTCGTCGCCGACGGTGACGTGGACTCCGCCGAGGACGGCGGGATCGATCGCGACATTGAGGCGGACTCGGCGTCCCTTGAGGGCGCTGAGCGCCTCGGCGAGGCGCCGCTCCTGCTCGGCGTCGAGCGGCTGGGCCACGCGCACCTCGGCGACGATGCGCTGACGCTGTCGCGCGGCGGCGTCGGCGAGGTCGTCGACGACGGCATCGATCCGGCGCCCGTGGAGGTGCCCCACGGCATAGCCGAGCACGAGGCGGGTGGTCGCGGTCGAGCGATCACGCAGGAGGTCCTCCACGATCGCTGACTTGGCCTGGGCCGAGAGTGAGGGATCGGTGAGGGCCATCTGCAGATCCGCTGAGGAGTCGATCGCGCGCCCGAAACGGAAGATCTCGTCCTCGGTCGCGTCGAGGTCCCCGGCCGCGTCGGCCACCATGAAGGCTGCCTGGTCGGCGAAGCTCTCGATCCCGATCAGGAAGTCATCGTCCGACGACCAGCGGCGGCGTACCGCCTCCTGCACGACCTGCAGGGTGAGCGGGCTGACCCGCGACGCCAGCAGCGACGCGGCCAGCTCGGAGCGCGAGTCGGCCGATTGACCAGAGTCGGCGAGGGCCGTGCGCAGCGTCTTCTCGCGATCCAGGAGATCAGCGACCGAGAAGAGCTCAGCCGGGAGACCGGAGAGTCCCTCGGCGCCACGCAGGCCATCGAGCCAGTCGGAGAGCTCCGACAGGCTGCTACGACTCGCACCCAGCATCAGCGACCCGCCTCCCGCTGAGCGACCTGGGACTCCAGGTCGCCGAGGAAGGAATCGACGGTTGCCTTGACGCGCGCATCATCGGTGAGGGTCTGGCCCACCACCTTGCCCGCGAGCGCCACGGCCACCTCTCCCACCTGTCGGGTGAGCTGCGAGGTCGCCTGCGCGCGCTCAGCCGCGAGCTGGGCCTCGGCCTGGGCCGTGACCGCTGCCGCGGCGGCTCGCGCCTCAGCACGTGCCTCCTCGACGATCGCGGCGCGATCGGCCTGAGCCTGCGTGCGGATGGCGGCCGCTTCCTCGCGGGCCGACGCAAGCGCTGCGCGGTACTCCTCGAGTGCGCGCTGCGCCTCCGCCTGGGCCTCCTCAGCCTTGCGCAGACCGCCCTCGATGGCGTCCGAGCGAGCCGCGAGGGCCTCCTTGATCTTGGGCAGCGCGACCTTGGCGAGGACGCCGAAGACGATGAAGAACGCCAGCAGTCCGACGACGAGTTCGTCGATCGGCACTGCGAGGACGCTCGGCATCGGCTCGTTCTCGCCGGCAGCCATGAGCTGGCCCGAAAGGAAGTTGGACACGGGTGATCCGATCAGGTGCCGTAGACGAACGGGACGACGAAGCCGATGAGGGCCAGCGCCTCGGCGAGTGCGAAGCCGAGGAGCATGTTCTGGCGGATGACGCCGTAGGCCTCCGGCTGGCGGGCGATCGCCTGGACGCCCTGGCCGAAGATGATTCCGATGCCGACGCCGGGGCCGATGGCCGCGAGGCCGTAGCCGACGGAGCCGATGGAGCCGGAGAGCTCAGCGAGCAATGACATGTCTTTTCCTTCGTGTCCGGGCCGGCAGTCTGGTCTGCCGGTCTGGGGGGCATATTCGGTTGTGTCGAGATTCAGTTGTGGTGGTGCGGGTGGAGCGGGACGAACTCAGTGCTCCGCGTGGAGCGCTCCGCTGATGTAAACCGCCGTCAGCAGGGTGAAGATGTAGGCCTGGAGGGCCTGGATCAACAGCTCGAAGGCGGTGAGTGCGACCGCCATCGTGAAGGAGGCCACCGACCCGAGCAGGCCGATCACCGTGAACGAGAGCAGGTAGTACGCCGCGATGCTGAACGTCGCGAGGAGCAGATGCCCCGCGAACATGTTGGCGAAGAGACGCACGGCGTGGGTGAACGGCCGCACGATGATGTTGGAGATGAACTCGATGGGCGACAGCAGGATGTACATCGGCTTGGGCACACCGGGCGGGAAGAGCATGCCCTTGAAGAACCCGCCGAAGCCCTGCCGGTAGATGCCGAGCGGCACCCACGTGAAGTAAACGATCAGCGCGAAGGCCACGGGGATAGCGAAGACACTCGTGATCGGGAACTGGGCGAAGGGGATGATGCCCATGATGTTGAAGGACCACACGAGGAAGAAGAACGAGAAGAGGAAGGGGACGAACTTGTCGCCCTCCTTGCCGATGACGTCGCGCGCGATGCTGTCGCGGATGAAGAGGTAGCCCGTCTCGCCGACGTTCTGGGCACCGCGAGGCACGAGCTGGGGCCTGCGGAAGGCGTAAAGGAAGAAGCCGAGCACGACCACGACCGCGACCGCCATGAGAAGCGTGACCTTGTTGATGCCCACGGTCATGCCGAGGAAGTTCCAACTCACGAGGTCGCCGAAGAAGAAGATCTCCGAGCCTGCAGCGGGGAAGCCGCACGGGTTGGCGGCGTTCTCGAACTTGCACTCGAGACTGCCGGCCGCAACGAGGCTCATGAGGTGCCCCGTCGGTGTCCACGCAGGATGCGGGTCGCGCGGTCTGGCACTGCCTGGTCCTTCCCCGGCGTCGTCGCCTCGAGGCGTCGGTGGATGAGGTAGAGCGATAGGAACATACCGATCAGGGCACCCGCGCCGATCAGGAGGGGGGCCCTCCCGAGCCAGAGGGACAGCAGCCATCCCAGGCCGGCGTACATGAGGATGCCCGTGAGCAGGTGACTCATGATGATCCAGCCAGTGTTGGCGGTGGTCCAGCCTTCGTTGTCGACCGCCTCATCTGTCCCGCGCGTGCCCAGCAGCCTCATAGCCGGGGCCTCTCCTGGTCGGGATCGACGTAGAGGACCTTGGTGCGGGCGAAGATCCAGACCTCGGCAATAGTCCAGGCCAGCGTGCAGGCCACGATCGTGAGAGCGAAGACCTTCGTGTCGAAGGCGGTCGTGCCCTGGAAGAGGATGATGAAGATGAAGAGGACGCCGATCTTGACCAGGTAGACCATGAGCGCAACCGACATCGCCATCTGCGGAGCGGTTCTCAGCACGGCCCCCACGACCACCTGTCCCACGGTGAAGAACGCCACCACGATGAAGGTGCCGATCGCGGCTCCCAGGACTGCCTTGCCGGGGTCGGCGGCCACGAGGGCGCCGATCACGCCCGCGATGACGCCCACGGCCACGGTCACGGGGATGGATACCCGCAGGACCAGGCGATCGATGGACGGCATGCACCCCTCCCGGTGACGACTCCCCTCACGCTATCGACTCGGCTGAGGGGCGCGCCCGGGGGTGCCTATCCGCGGGTGCCGGTGCGCTGGCCGTCCCCCGAGGTGGCCTCACGTGAGCCATCCGGACGGAGCGCAGCGAAGAGCACCGCGAGCGACCCGGCAATGAGCAGGAGCAGGGCATACGCCACCGGGATGAAGGCGAGAGCGACAGCGGCACCCGCGACGACCGCGGTCCAGGCGTACATGAGCAGGACGGTGCGTCGCTGCGAGTGACCCATCTCGAGCAGGCGATGGTGCAGATGCTGCTTGTCGGGCGCAAAGGGCGAACGACCCTGTCGGGTGCGTCGCAAGACCGCGAGGCCGAGGTCGAGCAAGGGCAGGACGAGTACGGCGAGGGGAAGCAGGATCGGCAGCAGCGCGGGCAGCAGCGTGCCGCCCTCGATCGCCGCGGGATCGATCTGACCGGAGAGCGTGATGATGCTCGCCGCGAGCAGGAAGCCGAGCAGCATCGAGCCGGTGTCGCCCATGAAGATGCGCGCGGGAAAGACGTTGTAAGGCAGGAATCCCAGGCACATCCCCACGAGGAGCGCCGAGACCAGCGTGGCCATGGTCGCCCGCTCGAAGCCGATCTCCACGGACAGCAGGTAGGAGTAGGCGAAGAAGGCCAGCGCAGCGACGGCAACAATGCCTGCCGCGAGGCCGTCCAGGCCGTCGACCATGTTGATCGCATTGATGCACACCAGGACGACGAGCACGGTGAGCAGCACGCTCGTGACGGGATCGAGGACGAGGGTGCCGCCGAAGGGAAGCCAGATGATGGAGATGCCCTGCAGCGCCATCACCGAAGCAGCAAGCACCTGCCCGGCGAGCTTGGTGGGGGCAGCAAGGCCCCACCGGTCGTCGATCATCCCGAGGACGACGATGATCGCGGCGCCGCTGAGAAGAGCCAGGGCGGGGCTGTCGCCGACCTGGAAGACCGAGCCCATCTGCGGGAGTTTGCTCGCCAGCAGCAGGCCGGCGCAGAGCCCGGCGAGCATCGCGAGACCACCGAGCCTCGGTGTGGGTTCGTCGTGGACATCGCGATCGCGCACCTCCGCCATCGCTCCCCAGCGCAGCGCGAGCGCACGCGCGAGCGGGGTGACGAGATACGTCACGGCCGCAGCCGCGACGAGGCAGAGGAGGTATTCGCGCACGGGAAGGCGCCTAGACCCCGACCGGAGTCTCGGCGTAGGCGGGGAATCGGCGCACGAGGGTGTCGACCTCCCCCGCGACCGCGTCAGCGCTCGCAGGTTGGGTGACCGCCCGGGCGATCAGCCGGCCGATCTCGGCCATCTCCGTCTCCTGCATGCCCTGGGTGGTCACCGACGGTGTGCCGACGCGGATACCCGAGGCGACCGCGGGAGGCTGGGGGTCGTAGGGGATGGCGTTCTTGTTGAGCGTGATGCGGGCCGCGTCGCAGCGGACCTCGGCGTCGGCCCCGGTGACCCCGACGCCGCGGAGGTCGATGAGCGCGAGGTGGGTGTCGGTGCCCCCACTCACCGGGCGCATGCCCTCGTCGGCGAGGGTCACCGTCAGCGCCTGGGCGTTGCGGATCACCTGTGCGGCGTATGCCTGGTACTCCGGCGTGCTCGCCTCCTTGAGGGCAACGGCCTTGGCAGCGACCGCGTGCATGAGCGGGCCGCCCTGCATCATCGGGAAGACCGCCTTATCGATGGCGGCTGCATGCTCGGCCTTGGCCAGGATCATGCCGCCGCGCGGGCCACGCAGGACTTTGTGCGTGGTGAAGGTGACGACATCGGCGTAGGGCACGGGGCTCGGGATGGCTTTGCCGGCGACGAGACCGATGAAGTGAGCCGCGTCGACCATGAGGATCGCGCCGACCTCGTCGGCGATCGCACGGAAGGCAGCGAAGTCAATGAGGCGGGGGTACGCCGTCGCCCCGGCGATGATGAGGCGCGGCTTGTGCTGCAGCGCGATGGAGCGGACCTCGTCGTAGTCGATGGTCTCGGTGTCCTCGCGCACGCCGTAGGACACGACCTCGAACCACTTGCCCGAGAAGTTGACCTTGGAGCCGTGGGTGAGGTGGCCGCCGTGCGGCAGGCTCATCGCGAGCACGGTCTCGCCCGGCTTGACGAAGGCGCCGTACGCCGCGAGGTTGGCGCTCGCGCCGCTGTGCGGCTGGAGGTTGGCGTGCTCGGCCCCGAAGAGCTCCTTGGCGCGCTCGATGCCGATGATCTCGGCCTTGTCGACCTCTGCGCATCCGCCGTAGTAGCGCTTGCCCGGGTAGCCCTCCGCATATTTGTTGCTCAGCGTCGAGCCCAGCGCCGCGAGGACCGCGGGCGACGTGAAGTTTTCGCTCGCGATGAGTTGCAGGCCGCCGCGGGCGCGCTCGAGCTCGGACAACAGGATGCCCGCGATCTCGGGATCCTCATGCTGCAACTGCCCGAAGTCCGGGCCCCAGAACGTCTCGCTGCCCACCGCGCACTCTCCTTTGCCAGGCCGGCTACCGGGGCCGACGCGGCGAGTCTACGGCGACACCCGCTTATGGGCCGTCTGACGGGCCCGCGGGGTGAGGCACGACGAGGTCGGGGCACACCTCGCGGAGGGCATCCGCGGAGTAGCCCCCCTCGCGCAGGAGCACGGGCGGATCGGCCGTGAGATCCACGATGCTGCTCGGGGCCTCGTCCAATGTGGGGCCGGCATCGAGATAGAGGGCGACATCGTTGCCCAACTGCTCCTCAGCCTCGGCGCACGTGCGCGGAGGGACGCTGCCTGCGCGCTGCGCCGACGTGACCGCGAGCGGACCGGTCGAGGCGAGCACCGCGAGCGTGACGGGATGCAGAGGCATGCGGAGCGAGATCTGCCCCGATCCGCCCGCGATGTCCCAGGCGAGGGTGGGCTGCTCGCGCATGACCAGGGTGAGGGGACCGGGCCAGAACGCCTCGATGAGCGCACGCCCGTCGGCGGTGACGCCACTGGCGAGTCCCTCCACCGTGCGCAGCGAACCAATGAGCACGCCCACGGGCAGGTCGTCACCGCGCCCCTTCGCCTCGCGCAGGGCACGCATGGCCCTGGGAGAGAAGGGATCAGCCGCAAGGCCGTAGACGGACTCGGTCGGCAGCACGACGAGGTCGCCGCGCTTGATGGCAGCAGCCGCGGCGGAGATGCCCCGGTCCCGTCCCGGTCCGGGGCGGTCGCCCACATCGATGGCGAGGCTCACACCGCGTCCATGCCCCGCGTCGCCGTCGTGAATCGAGGCTTGCGCGCAAGATCGCGGTGGTCGACGATGTCGCGCCAGCGGCCATCCTCGGCGAGCACCGCGGGCACGCCCTCCTCCGCTTCGTCTCCCTGCTCGTCGGAATGCTCGATGACGACCAGGCCACCGGGCTGCAGCAGAGCTGCCGCAGTGTCGACGGCACCACGGATGATGTCGAGGCCATCCGGTCCGCCGTAGAGAGCAAGGGCCGGGTCATGGTCGCGCACCTCTGGGTCGCGGACGCTTGCGCCGCTGGGCACGTAGGGCGGGTTCATCGTGACGACCGCGATGCTTCCGCGCAGGAGTGAGAGCGGCCCCCCGTCAGCCGCACAGGTGCGGGCATCGGCCTGCACCACCTCGACACGACTGCCCGCCGCCTCGATCTCATCGCGCAGCGCATCGGCATTCCTGCGGGTCCACGTCACCGCCGCTTCGTCGATCTCGACGGCGGTGACGTGCGCGGGAGCCGCCTCCGTCGCGAGCGAGAAGGCCACGGCCCCCGACCCCGTGCAGAGGTCCACCGCGCGCCTCTCCTCCGGGGGCAGGGCGCGCAGCGCATCGATGCCCGCCTGCGCCACGAGCTCGGTCTCGGGACGCGGGATGAAGACACCGGGCCCCACCGCGAGCTCGAGATTGCGGAAGGGTGCAGCGCCGACGAGGTGCTGGAGTGGCACACGCGCCATGCGTCGGGTGAGCAGGCGCTCATAGGCGGTGCGCTCCTGGGAGTCCATCCGATCCTGCAGGAGGAGGCGCCCGCGCGGCACGCCCTTGACGTAGGCCGCCAGAAGGATGGCGTCGGTGTCAGGCGATGGCACGCCCGCAGCCGCGAGGCGACGCTGGCCATCGGCCATGACATCGCGCAGCGACACCCAGCCCTCCACGACGCGGGGAGAGGGCCCCGGGCCCGACTGGCCCGTGGGGCCCGACTGACTCATCGGCCCTCAGCCAGCGCAGCGTCGGCCGACGAGTCGATGCAGGACTGGATGACCGCATCAAGCTCGCCGCTGAGCACCTGGTCGAGGTTGTGGGACTTGTATCCGGAGCGGTGATCGCTGATGCGGTTCTCCGGGAAGTTGTAGGTGCGGATGCGCTCGCTGCGATCAACGGTGCGGACCTGAGCGCGCCGGGAGTCCGATGCCTCCTGCTGAGCCTGCTCCTGCGCGATGGCGAGGAGCCGAGCCCGAAGGATGCGCAGTGCCTGCTCGCGATTCTGCAATTGGCTCTTCTCGTTCTGGCAGGACACGACAGTGCCGGTCGGCACATGGGTGATGCGCACAGCGGAGTCGGTCGTATTGACGGACTGGCCTCCCGGGCCTGAGGAGCGGAAGACATCGATGCGCAGGTCATTGGGGTCGATCGTGACATCGACCTCCTCGGCCTCGGGGAGCACCAGCACTCCTGCGGCCGAGGTGTGGATGCGGCCCTGCGACTCGGTCACGGGCACGCGCTGCACGCGGTGCACACCGCCCTCGAACTTCAGCCGCGCGTACGGCGCCTCGCCGGGCTCGGGCACGCCGCGGGCCTTGACTGCGACCGCGACGTCGCGATAACCGCCGAGGTCGGACTCCTCCGCCTCGAGGACCTCGGCGCTCCAGCCGCGCTGGTCGGCGTAGCGCAGATACATGCGCAGCAGATCGCCCGCGAAGAGAGCGGATTCCTCACCGCCCTCCCCCGCCTTGATTTCGAGAATGACGTCCTTGCCATCCAGGGGATCGCGGGGCACGAGGAGTTCGCGGAGACGCTCGCCAACCTCCTGGCGACGGACCTCGAGGGTGTCGGCCTCTTCAGCGAATGCTGGGTCGACATCGGCGAGTTCGCGCGCAGCGGCGATGTCATCGCCCAGGGAAGCCCAGGTGCGGTAGGCCTCGATGATCGGACGCAACTCCGCGTGGCGACGCGCCAGGCGTCGTGCCTCGGAGGGATCAGCGTGCACCGCAGGATCGGCCAGGCGCTCCTCAATCGCGGAGTACTCGGCGGTCAACTCGACGCAGGCGTCGAACACGGGACCTACCTATCGGCGATGAGCGGGGACGCGCTTCAGTCGGAGGCGCGTCACTCGGATGCGGAGGCCTTGTCCTTGCCGCCGAAGCGCTTCTCCCACTTCGCCACGCGACCGCCGGAGTCGAGGATCTTCTGGCGACCGGTGTAGAAGGGGTGGCACTGCGAGCAGACATCAGCGTGGATGACGCCGTTCTTGGCGGTGCTGCGCGTGGTGAACGTCGAACCACAGGTGCAGGTGACCTGGGTCTCGACATACTCGGGGTGGATGCCCGACTTCATGATGACTCCTTCGGTGGGTGTCCGGGTCCGCGGTGGCGGTGAACCGGGCGAGGCAAGGGTACGCCATCGACTCATCGACGGCCGAATCGGCTAGGAGTCGTCGCTCTCCGACCCGGTGACCGAGGGCGTCGTCTTCTGGATCTGCAGGAGGAACTCCAGATTGCTCTTGGTCTCGCGCAGCTTGGTGAGCAGGAGCTCAATGGCCTGCTGCTGATCGAGGGCATGGAGGACGCGACGGAGCTTCCAGACGATCTTGAGCTCGTCGGGAGCCATGAGGAGCTCCTCCTTGCGCGTGCCCGAGGCATCGACGTCGACGCTCGGGAAGATGCGCTTGTCCGCGAGCTTGCGATCGAGCTTGAGCTCCATGTTGCCGGTGCCCTTGAACTCCTCGAAGATCACCTCGTCCATGCGCGAGCCGGTCTCGACCAGCGCGGTGGCGAGGATCGTGAGGGATCCGCCGTTCTCGATGTTGCGGGCGGCACCGAAGAAGCGCTTCGGCGGGTAGAGCGCCGTGGAGTCCACGCCACCCGACAGGATGCGGCCCGAAGCCGGCGCCGCGAGGTTGTAGGCGCGACCGAGTCGAGTCATCGAGTCGAGCAGGACGACGACATCGTGGCCGAGCTCGACGAGACGCTTCGCGCGCTCGATGGCCAGTTCGGCGACGATCGTGTGATCCTCTGCCGGGCGGTCGAAGGTGGAGGAGATGACCTCGCCCTTCACCGAGCGCTGCATGTCGGTCACTTCCTCGGGACGCTCATCCACGAGGACGACCATGAGGTGGCACTCGGGGTTGTTGGTCACGATGGCGTTGGCGATGGACTGCAGCACCATCGTCTTGCCGGCCTTGGGTGGCGACACGATCAGTCCGCGCTGTCCCTTGCCGATCGGGGCCACGAGATCGATGACTCGGGTGGTGAGGTTGCCCGGCTCCGTCTCGAGGCGCAGTCGCTCCTGGGGGTAGAGCGGTGTGAGCTTGGAGAATTCGGGTCGCTGCCTCGACTGATCCGGCTCTGAGCCATTGATGGTGTCGATGCGCACCAGGGGGTTGAACTTCTCACGGCGCTCCCCGTCGCCAGGCTGCTTCACGGCGCCGGTGACGGCGTCTCCCTTGCGCAGGCCGTGCTTCTTGACCATGGAAAGCGAGACGTAGACGTCGTTGGGGCTGGGGAGGTAGCCCGCGGTGCGCACGAAGGCGTAGTTGTCGAGCACGTCGAGAATGCCGGCAACGGGGACGAGCACGTCGTCATCGGACACCTCGATGTCCTGCTCCGGGAAGCCACCCGGGCGACGGTCCCGGCGATCCCGGAATCGATCGCGTCCGCGACGGCGGCGGCGGCGCGAGCCATCCCCATCGTCGTCGTAGGCGTCATTGCGTGTGTCATTGCGGTTGTCATTGCGGTTGTCGCTGCGCTTATCGCTGCGATTGTCCTGGCGGTTGTCCGGGCGGTTGTCGCCGCGGTTGTCACTGCGGTTGTCTTGGCGGGGAGCGCGCTCGCGCTCACCCTGCTCGCTCTTGTCGGAGGCGCTGCTCTTGTCGGAGGCGCTGCTCTTGTCGGAGGCGCTGCTCTTCTCGGAGGCGGCGTCCTTGCCATTCGCTCGATCGTTGCCCGTGGAACGACCCTTGTCGTTCGCGCGACCGTTGCCGCTTGAGCGGCTTCCGGACTGCTTGGCGCTGATCGCCTCGATGAGTGCGCCCTTGCGCATGGTGCTCGCCCCGGTGATGCCCAGGGACTGGGCAAGTTGCTTGAGCTCGGGCAGCAGCATGCCGGAAAGACCCGACGCTGACTTGCCGGCAGGGGCAGTGGCGGTATCGCTCACATGAATTCCTTTGTCATGCCCGACACCAGGGTGGAATCGGGAGGGTGCGCGCCAGGTGAAGACCGTGCTGCGCGATGTCCGCCATGCCGTTCGAGGCATTCCCAAAAACAACGGGGGGAGGTGGCAACGTCCCTAGACGGACCTCCTCAGGCTAGCACCCGCCCCGGTGGGGTCGCCTCATGACCCCCGGATGTGGACCCGGGCTCCATTGGCGTCCACCGGCACGGTGATCAGACGCCACCCCTCGGGTACTGCTGCGGTCGCCGCTGCGCGCTCTCGATCGTCGACGGTGAAGGCCAGGACCGTCGGACCCGCACCCGAGACCACCGCGGGGATTCCTCCTTCGCGCAGTGACATCACAAGCGCGTGCGACTGCGGGTAGGCGTGGGCGCGGGCTTCCTGGTGAAGACGATCCTCGGTGGCGGGGAAGAGGAGTGCGGGGTCGGAGACCAGCGCATGCGTAAGGAGCGCCGTGCGACCGAGATTGAAGACCGCGTCCGAGCGCGCGACGGTGTCACCGA
>Ga0315909_10006472_pt1 | contig 13217 bp, 10 predicted proteins | sample LakEriMetagenome_11_FD_203527 | JGI IMG/M metagenome (GOLD analysis project Ga0315909, IMG submission 203527) | Freshwater fungal communities from buoy surface, Lake Erie, Ohio, United States - Buoy 2 MA125 | ecosystem: Environmental > Aquatic > Freshwater > Lake | place: USA: Lake Erie, Ohio...
GGCCAGGCCGTCGGCCATCAGCAGGCTGCCGAGGTTCGAATAGCCCAGCCCCAGCGGCCGGAAGAGGTGGCTGTTGCGGGCGATCCGCTGCGTCGGATAGCTGGCGTGGTCGACGAGGATCTCCTGGGCGACGAAGAAGATCCGGCAGGCGGCGGTGAACCGCTCCACGTCGAAGTGGCCGTCGGGCCGCCGGAACTTCATCAGGTTGATGCTGGCGAGGTTGCAGGCCGTGTCGTCCAGGAACATGTATTCCGAGCACGGGTTGCTGGCGTTGATCCGGCCCGAGTTCGGGCAGGTGTGCCAGCGATTGATGGTGGTGTCGTACTGGACGCCCGGATCACCGCACTGCCAGGCGCACTCGCTCATCCGCTTCATCACGTCGCGGGCCTTGTAGCTCGGCCCGGCCTTGGACGGGTCTGTAACCCAGCGGGTGGTCCAGGTGTCGTCCCGGTCGGCGGCCTCCATGAAGTCGTCGGTCAGCCGCACGGACAGGTTGGCGTTCTGGAAGAGGATCGAGCTGTAGGCCTCGCCGTTGAAGTTGGAGTCGTAGCCCCCCTTCTCGATGAGCACGCGGGCCTTGTTCTCCTCCTTCGACTTGCACTCGATGAATTCCATGATGTCGGGATGCGTCACCTTCAGCGACTGCATCTTGGCGGCCCGGCGGGTCTTGCCGCCGCTCTTCACCACCGCCGCGACCTGGTCGTAGACCCGCATGAAGGAGAGCGGACCCGAGGGCTTGCCACCGCCGGCGAGCTTCTCGCGTTGGCTGCGGAGGGTGGAGAGGTCGGTGCCGGTGCCGGAGCCGAACTTGAACAGCATGGCCTCGCTGCGGGCGAGCTCCATGATGTCCTCCATGTTGTCCTTCACGCTCTGGATGAAGCAGGCGCTGCCCTGCGGGTATTCGTAGGGGTTGTCGGGCATCACCACGTCGTGCTTCGCCTCGTCCCACCGCCAGTTGCAGGGGGCGCCCTTGACGCCGTACTGGTGGTAGAGGCCCACGTTGAACCAGACCGGCGAATTGAAGGCGCCGTGCTGGTGGATGCACAGCCAGCAGAGGTCGCGATAGAAGTTCTCGCCGTCCTGGCGACTCTGGAAGTAACCGTCGGCCATGCCCCAGTCGGCGATCGTGCGGGCGACGCGGTGCACGAGCTGCTTGACCGAGTGCTCCCGCTCCGCCGTGTGGATCTCACCGTAGAAGTACTTGCTCACGACGACGTTGGTCGCCAGCTGGCTCCAGGCCGCCGGGATCTCGCAGGCCGGTTGCTCGAAGAGCACCTTGCCATCCTCCCCCTTGATGGCTGCCGTCCTCAGCTCCCATTCCGTCGTGTCGAACGGGCTGTCCGCATCGACCGGGCAGAACGTGGGATGAATCGCCAGGGGCGACCGCCCGGCCCTGCCCCGCCCGTCCGCGTGCGATTGGCCGGACTCCGTCTGTCCGGTGGCGGTGGCGGTGCCGGCGATCGTGACGGAGGCGTCGAAAGCTGCCATGGGGGAGGTGCTCCTGGCGGGGATGGAATGGGCGTCTCTAGTATACTTCCGTATAGATGGCGTTCCAGCCAGTATCGGCCGGCGACGGCGCAATCATGAGTCGATCAACCGGCTGGCCGGGCCGGGAGGCGGCGAAGACGGGAAAGCAGCTCCTTCTGCATGCTATCGCAAGATGTTGTGGTGGCCGTCCCGGTGACCACTTCCTGTGGGCCGGGGCGTGAATGTAGCGTGAGCGTTTCGGGAGTCAAGCCGCTTTCCGGCACCGGCGAAAACACCCCCGGAAACGGGTGTTTCGGCCGCGTCGCGGCGGTGCGGAGCGAAGTGGCCGTAACCACCCGCGGTGGGGGTGGACGATGGGCGGCTCGCCTCGGCCGGCAGTTGCCGCGACAATTGGATGCTGTGGCCGCCCCGGTCCGCCGGGGCCGGAAACGAGGACTCCACCGGGCACGCAGCGGTTTCGAGAGGTTCGCACCGTCCCCCACGAGGAGATTCCCACCATGACACGCCATCATCCCGACGGCCACGCACACCGCCACCACGCCGCACAGCGGCCGCTCGAGGGCGTCCGCATCCTGGCCGTCGTCGACGACGCCTACGAGGATCTCGAACTCTGGTATCCGAAGCTGCGGATCGAGGAAGCGGGCGGTCACATGACGGTGGCCGGCCTGATGCCGGGCCGCACCTACGCCGGCAAGCACGGCTACCCGTGCACCAGCGACGCCGGTCTGGCCGAGATGGAGGCGGCCGACTTCCACGGCATCCTCCTGCCGGGCGGATGGATGCCCGACAAGCTCCGCCGCGACGAGCGGGTGCTCGATCTGGTGCGGGAGTTCGCCGCGACGGGCAAGCTCGTGGCGGCGATCTGCCACGGTGGCTGGATCGCGATCTCGGCAGGCGTCTACCGGGGCGTCCGCGTGACTGGCAGCCCCGGCATCAAGGATGACCTGATGAATGCCGGCGCGATCTGGGAGGATGCGCCGGTGGTGGTCGATCGGCATTTTGTGTCGAGCCGCAAGCCGGGCGACCTGCCGGCGTTCATGGCTGCGATCGTCGAGATGATGGCGGCGGTCGCGGTATTGTAGGATACGTCCGTGGGCACTCATGAAGCGGGATCGATCGACGCGGTCAGGGCACTCGTGCGTGGTGCGGGTCTGCGGTGCACCGCCGCCCGCCTGGCGGTCATGCAGCACATGGTGTCGGCGCCGGGGCCGCAGACGCACGCCGAGGTGTCGGCGGCGCTCGATCATCGCGGCTTCGATCGGGCGACGATCTACCGCAACCTGACGGAACTGACCGAGGCGCGGCTCGTCACCCGCGTCGACCTCGGCGATCACGTCTGGAGGTTCGAACTGCGGCGGCACGAGGGGGGCGGGGGCCACGGCGGCGACCACCCGCACTTCGTCTGCACGACGTGCGGCGAGGTGTCGTGTCTCGACGGCGTCGACGTGGCGATCACGCCGCGGCCCGGCGCCAAGAAAGCGGCGGCTGGCGACCCGAAAGCCGCGGGCCGCTCGGGCCGTCGCGGCGGGCCGCCTGCGGCGGACAGGCGTCGGGTTGTTCCCGCGGTCACGGAGGTGCTGCTCAAGGGCACCTGCGAAAACTGCGAATGAGGCCGGGCGGCCCGCCGGATGCGCATGCTGTCTCCGCTCCGCGCGTGTGTCCTCGTCGTGCCCGCCTGGCTGCTGATGGCCCTTCTGCACCGCGCGCCGGCGATCGTGCTCACGGAGCCGGCCGATCTCGAGGTCGTGCAGCGCGACGCCGACGGCCAGGGCGTGGTGCGGCTCGCCGGCCGGCTCTCCGGCGTGGACGCCGCGGGGACGCTCGTGGAGGCGCGGCTGGCCGGAGCGGAGGGCGACGCCGCGGTCTGGCGGCCGTTGGCCCAGGGGGACGGCGGCTTTGCCGGCGGCCTGCGGGCTCCTGCGGGCGGCTGGTATCGACTGGAGGTGCGTGCGGCCCGCGACGGCCGCGTCGTCGCGGATGCGGTCGTCCCCCGCGTCGGCGTCGGTGAGATCTTCGTCGTGGCGGGCCAGTCCAACTCCGCCAACTACGGCGAGTCACGGCAGGCGCCTCGGTCGGACCGGGTCGTGGCCTGGGACGGCAGCCGCTGGCAGGTGGCCCGCGATCCCCAGCCGGGAGCCGGCGGCTCGGGCGGGAGCTTCATGCCGCCGCTGGGCGACGCGGTCGTCGCCGCCTGCGACGTGCCCGTCGGCTTCGTCGCCTGCGGGCTCGGCGGGACGAGCGTGCGCGAGTGGCTGCCGGAGGGCGCGCGGTTTCCCAATCCTCCGACGGTCGAGAGCCGCGTCCGGCGGCTGGCCGACGGTGGCTGGGAGAGCGACGGCCGGGCGTACGCGACGCTCGTGACGCTCTCGAAGCGGTTCGGGCCGCGCGGCTTCCGCGCCGTGCTCTGGCACCAGGGGGAGAGCGACGCCAACCAGCAGGATCCCGACCGCACACTTCCGGGGCCGCTCTACCGCGAGTACCTCGAGACGATCATCCGCCGGTCGCGGGCCGACATCGGCTGGGAGGCGGCGTGGTTCGTGGCGCAGGCCACCTACCACGTGCCTGGAGACGAGTCGTCGCCCGACATCCGCGCGGCACAGGCGGCGGTCGTGAGCGACGGCGTCGCCTTGGCAGGACCCGACACCGACGCGCTCAAGGGGAGCCTGCGGGAGCGGGACGGCGCCGGCGTGCACTTCAGCGCCGCCGGACTGGAGGCCCATGCCGAGGCGTGGGCGGAGATCCTCGTCCCATGGCTCGGGTCGCGGTGACCGCGGCTGGCAGCCGCGCCGGTCGCGGCCTGCGTGCGCGGATTCGAGGCGGCGAGCCCGGGCGCGGAAAGCCCGGCTTTCCCGAGGCTACAATCGGTCGGGACGCACCGAATCCACGTTCTCTGAGCCGACCTCGCCGGGCGGGCTGGCATGACGCAAACGCACGCCGAGCCGCGGCCGCCGGGGCAGCGCGAGAGGCTCCATCAGATCGACGGCCTGCGGGCGGCGGCCTGTCTGATGGTCGTCTTCGCCCACTGTCTCACGAAGCCGGTGAGCGAGCTGATCGCCGGCCTGGGCGCCGAACGGGCCAGCAGGTTTTTCGCGCGAATTCCCGGCTCCGGCGTGGAGCTCTTCTTCGTGCTCAGCGGCGTCGTGCTCCTGCGGCCGTACCTCCGCGGTGAGAGGCCGTTCGACACGTGGCGCTACGCGTCCCGGAGGTTCCTGCGGATCTACCCGCCGTACTGGGCCTGCCTCGCCGCCAGCGTGCCGCTCTTCATGCTCTTCACCAGCGCTCCGACCTGGTACGTCCAAGGGTTTCTCCCGCCCTTCCGGTGGCGGGATGTCCTCGCCCAGGCGCCGCTGGTCGGATCGTCCGACGTCACGTACAACGCGGCGTGGTGGAGCCTCGAGATCGAGGTGCTGTTCTACGCGATCGTGCCGCTCATCGTGGCGGCCGGCGCCCGGACGCCGTTTCGTCCGTGGCTCGCGGTGACGCTGGGGAGCGGCCTGGTGCTGGCCTCGCTGTGGTGCCACGAGATCGTGCCGTCGTGGGTACACGAGGCCTGGCCCCAGGTGACGACCGTGTGCCGATTCGCGATCTGTTTCTTCATGGGCATCGTGATCGCCAAGACCGATCTCCCGCCGACCGTGGCCGTGACGCTGATGGTCGCCGGACTGGCGATGCTGGCGACGGTCTACGCCGTCCCGGACAGGGAGTCGACCGCAGGATTCGCCCTGCTCTACGGCGGTTTCGTCGCCTTCGTCCTGCGTCCGGGCCCCTGGCAGCGGTTTTTGTCGCAGCCCTTGGCGGTCTGGCTCGGGGAGCGGTCGTACTCGATCTTTCTGATCCACTTCACCGTCTTCTACCTCACGAACTACGTCGTGTCACGGTTCATCCCCGGCCGGGACATGACCTACTTCCTCGCCACGCGGCTCATCGGCCTGCCGCTGGCGCTGTTCTCGGCAATGATCCTGTTCGAATTCGTGGAGAAGCGGTTCGCGCACGGACTGGTGACGGCCGACTGCTTCTGGCCCGGCACCTACCGGGCGAAGCGACGCCAGGGTGCCGCGGCGCTCGCGGCGGTCGGCGATGTCGTCGAGCCGCCTGTCGCGTGACGCCGACGGCACAGCCGCCGACGAAAGCCACGCAGCGTTTTCAGACGGAGCCTAGAGCGCATCCGGTTTTGCTGGAGCGACGATTCGTCGAATGCGCTCTAATACCGCGGCACCGCCGGATCGACCTCGGTGCTCCAGGCGTCGATGCCGCCCCGCATGCTCGAGACGAGCGGAAAGCCCCGCTCTCGGAGCCAGTGGGTCACCCGCAGGCTGCGGACGCCGTGGTGGCAGTGGACGATGATCGGCTTGCCACGCCACTGCTCGAGCTCACCGATCCGCTCCGGCAGCTCCTGCATCGGCAGGAGCACCGCGCCGGCGATCCTGGCCGTCATGTGCTCCTCGGGCGTGCGACAGTCGAGCAGCAGCATCTCCCCGGGATGCGACTCCCAGAGGAGTTGCTTCGCCTCTGCGGCCGGGACTTCGAGCGGTGGTTCGGCGGTCATCGTAGCGCGGGCTCCTGGGGATCGGGCCGGGCGGGCCGCGACGGTCGCGGCTGGAAGCATGATGGTCAGGGTGCGACGGGCACGAGCACCAGCCGACGCACGTCGGCGACCGTCGTGCCGGGGATCCTCGTGGCGGACAGCGCGAGCGTGGCCGGGCCCTTCGCAAGCGGCAGCCGTCCGAGCGACAGCGGCCGGAACTCCTTGTCGAACCCCTCGCCGTGGCGGCGCTCGACCCGGTCCTCGCCGCGGTTGAGCGGCGGATCCCAGCCGGGCTGAATCGTCGCCGTGACCGCCGCAGTGCCACAGGTGAGCGTCACGCTCGACCCGGCGTCGGCCACGGGGCAGGTGTACCAGAGCACCGCCTCGTAGGTGCCGGCGGTGAGCACGTCGACCGTCCAGGTGATCGAGCCGTCGGTCTTCGTCCAGCCGACGAAGTGCGAGCAGTTGGGCGCCGAGGCGTTCCGCACGACGCCGCCGTGCGGGCGGCCGTCGCGGGCCGGCAGCTCCGTGTGCGGGCTGCCGGGAAAGCCCACCGGAAACCGCTCCTCCGTCGGCGCGGGCACCGCCGCCAGGACGTTCGTCCGCCAGTCGGCCGCGATGCCCGTGAGCCGCGCGGCCTCGGCGGGGGCGGTGGCGGCGATGTCGCGGGTCTGGCCGGGGTCGGCCGTGAGATCGTAGAGGCGGCCCTGGGCGTCGAGCCGGTGGGTCTGGCTGCGGACGCTCACCTTGCCGCCGAAGCTCGCGACGATCGTGCGGCCTGCCGCGCGGGCGGCGACCGCGTCGGCCGACGGCAGCCGCAGGAGCACCGGCGACAGGTCGATGCCGTCGAGGGGCCTGACGGCGGCCACCTCCACGCCGGCCAGGCCGGCGAGCGTGGGCAGGATGTCGATCGCGCCGGCCAGCTGCGGGACGACGGTGCCGGGGGAGATCCGCGCCGGCCAGCGGACGCAGCAGACGCTCCGCACCCCGCCGTCGTCGGTCGTACCCTTGCGGCCACGCAGCCCGCCGCACCAGCGGGTGCTGTTGGCCCCGTTGTCCGAACAGTAGACGACGATCGTGTCGCGGGCCGTGCCGGAGCGGTCGAGCGCGGCCAGCAGCCGGGCGACGTTCGCGTCGAGGTTTTCCATCATCGCCAGCGCCGCCCGGGTGAAGGGCAGATCCTCGCGGTCGCCGTCGGCGCCCGCGAGGCCGATCGGCCGGTCGCGGAAGCGCCTCCACTCCTCGTCGGGCACGCACATCGGCGAGTGGGGCGTGTTGAAGGCGACGTAGCAGAGGGAGGGCCGGCCCGCGGCGGCGGCGCGTTCGATGAAGCCGCAGGCCGTGGTGGCGATGTCATCGGCGATGTAGCCCGAGCCGCGGACGAAGCGGCCGTCGTGCTCGAGCGGCGGATTGAAATAATCGCCCCAGTGTCCCTCGGTGAAGCCGTAGAAGGTGTCGAAGCCACGGGCGCGCGGGTGGTAGGGCCACTGGGTGCCGTTGTGCCACTTGCCGAAGCAGCCGGTGGCGTAGCCGGCGTCGCGGAAGACCTCGGCGAGCGTCCGCTCCGCCGGGTCCATCCGCTCCTCGCCGAGCGTGACGCCGCGGACGCCGCTCCGCGGGTGGTAGCGGCCGGTGAGCAGCTCGGCACGGGTCGGGGAGCAGACCGGCTGCACGCAGAACGTCTCGAGCACGGCTCCGTCGCGGGCGAGTGAATCGATCGCGGGCGTGGCGAGATTCGTGTTGCCGACGAACGAGTAGTCCCCCCAGCCGGCGTCGTCGGCGAGGATGACGAGCACGTTGGGAGCCGCGGCGCAGGCGGCCGCGGCGGCGAGGAGCCAGCCGGCGGCCGCGGCCCCGCAGAGGTGGCGGCCGGAGCGAATCATGGTGGGACAGATGATACGTCATGATACGGCAAACGCCCGGCGGCGGCAGCCGCGGGACGCCCGGTTTCCGCCGCGGCGTTGTGCTACAGTCGTCCTGATCCGGAATCGCCACGGCCGCCGTCGGGAACACGCCCCATGGAAACGCCCTCACGCAATCGCGGCCTCGCGATCGCCGGCATCGCTGTGACGGCCGCGCTGGCCGCGGTGACGGTGGTCGGCCTGTGGTGGGCGGGATGGTTGGGGTCCCGCGAGGATCCGCGGATCACCGAGTTGCGGCTGCTGCAGGAGGAGCTGATCCGCAAGTACCCGCCCGAGCGGGGCCCGCAGTCGATCTCCGAGGCGGCGGAGCGGGTCACGGCGATCGGCGGCTTCATGATGAAGGTGCAGGCGCTGCCGCCCGAGCTGCGGCCGCAGGCGATCGAGTCGGGCCGCGACGCGATGCTCCGCATCGTCGATTCCAAGGCGCAGGCCTACTTCGCCCTGCCCGCGAAGGAGCGGCAGGCCTTCCTCGACTCCGAGATCAGGCAGGGCGAACTGATGCGCAAGGCCTTCGAGGCGGGGAAGACGGCGTTGAAGTGGGCGGGCATGGGCGGCCGCGGCGGGAACCAGGCGAAGCCGCCCGCCGGCAACGGCGGCCCCGGCGGTTCGCAGGACGACCGCAACCGCTGGCGCAAGAGCGTCATCGACAGGACGACTCCGGCCCAGCGGTCGCGGATCACGGAGTACATGTCCGCGATCGAGAGCCGCCGCAGCCAGCTCGGCCTGCCGGCGGGGGGATTCGGTCCCTGACTCACCGGCTTCGCGCAAGGTCGAGCTTCCGCCGACCTCCTCCGCCTCCCCGCCCAGATTGCCGGATCGTCGCTCGAGCAAAACCGGATGCGGTCTAGTACCACACGGCGGCGCGGACGAGGAACGTGTCGGACGGATGGAGCCAGGGCTGGTCGGTGAGGTAGTACTGCACCGAGCGGCCGGTGACCCACCCCGCTTCGAACTTCCACGAGAGCCCGAGGTCGGCGGGCTTGCGCTCCCAGCCGGCCAGCAGGCGGTAGTCGCGGATGACGATGATCTGGTCCCGACCTTTCGTCGGGCCGGTGACCGACTGCATCGCCCACTGGTTGCCGCCGAACTCGGCCGCCACGTAGAGCCAGTGGTTCGCCCGCGGCCGCTCCGCGATCCGCCAGGCCAGCCGCGGCCTCGGAAAGATGAGCTCGCAGCGCGTGGCGTCCGCGGGCGTCCAGAGCAGGCCGCCGGCCGGAAGAAAATCGACGTCGTAGCGGTCGAGGTAGATGAGTCCGGCGATCACGCGGAGATCCTCGTGGGCCTCCCAGGCGGTGAAGCCGTGGCCCGTGATCCGCATGGACTGCGGCGAGTCGTTGTGGAAGTCGCTGTACCAGCCCGGCGAGACGGCCAGGTCGATCCCCACCCGCTCGTTGAGCTTCTTGAGCCACCGCGCCTGGATGTAGCCCTCGAAGAGCGCTCCCGGGATGTCGGCCCCCGCAGGGATGTCGGTGAGCGTGCCGACGAAGCCCGTCGTGACCAACAGCGGCGACTCGACCGTCGGGCAGGGCAGGCCCAGCGTGAACGTCTTTTCCAGGGTCGTCAGGCCCAGGCCGCGCGGATCGAGCTTCGGCAGCTCCGTGGCCATGGAGAGAGCCTGCTGCAGGATGCCCGGCTTGGCTCCCGGCGGCAGCTTGCGGCCCGCCGGCGGCTCGAACTCCTGTCGCGGCTGGCCGGGCGGTGCCAGGTCGTCGGGCATGAGCGGCTCCTGGAGATCCTGCGGATCGCCCAGCGCCGCCAGCCGGATCTGGTCGAAGAGCGTCTTCCTGAGTGGATCGACGGGAGGCAGTGGCCGGACGCGATCGGCGTCGATGGCGACCGCCGCCGGCTGCTGCGGCGCGACGGCGTCGGGCTCGTCGGCTGATGCACCCACGGCCGCCAGCAGGCAGGCGACCAGAAGGCAGGCGACCCCGCCCGGCGGCCAGTCGTGGGGCCGGCGGAGCGGCTTCAGACCGGCGGCGGTCGCGGGGTGCCGGGGCGGTTTGCGACTGCGATCACACACGCCGCCAGTCCTTCCGCTGTGCCAGGAGCGATCGCCGCCCCGTCGCTCGTTCGCGCTTCGGGCTAGTAGGCCAGGCCGACCCGCAGCATGAGCGTGTCGTTGAGGTTCTGGTACTGGCCGGCGGGCGGGCCGTCGACGTAGAAGAGCTGGCGGGCGAAGACGTAGCCCACCTCCATGTTGCCGGCGAGGCCGGTGCCGGTGATCGGCACGAACTCGGTGCCCAGCGTGACGCGGATGTCGTTGTAGTCGAACGGCGAGATGCCGGTGTACATCGTGCCGTTGGGATTGTAGGTGTTGCGGCGGAAGGTCCAGGCGCCGCCGCCGTACTCGCCGGCCACGTAGCCCCAGACGTTGCGGTTGGCGAGCGTCGTGAGCCGCCGGGTGACCCGCGGCGCCGGGAAGAAGATGTCGTAGCGGGTGTTCGCATCCGGGGTCCAGACGACGCCGACCGCGGGCAGGAGCTTCACGAGGTTGCGGTCGAGGTAGACGATGCCCGCCTTGGCCTGCATGGTGGGGGTGAGCTGCAGCGTGCCGATGGCGCGGCCCATGAGACGCCAGCTCTGCCAGACGAAGACGTCCCAGTTGGTGAAGATGCCGACCCGCAGGCCCAGCTCGGCGCCGAAGAGGGGAGTGAACTGCGGGTTCCAGGCGCCGTCGACGAAGATGTCGTAGGTGCTCGGCGGGAGGTCGGCCGTCATCGACTTGGTCGTCTGCGGGCCGTCCCACAGCTGCAGGCCGAAGCCGGGCGTGATCAGCAGCGGCGCGTGGTTGAGGTTGGCGGGCGAGTTGTGGAAGAACGGCACGGCGAACGTCGCCGTCGTGTCGAGCTCGTTGACGCCGACGCTCGTGCCCTGCCCGTTCCCGAACAGGTAGGCCCAGCTGCCGCGGGCGCCCTGGTAGAGCCGCATCGTCTGCTGGAAGGTCGAGTTTTGCGCCGGGTAGCCGGGAGGAAAGAGCGAGCCGCTCATCGGGGGTGGTCCCTGCGTCGGCGTCAGCGAGGGCGCCGCGGTCGAGTAGCCGGGATAGCCCGGCTGACCCGTGATCGCAGACGGGGCCCAGGTCGAGGTGCCGGGCGCGGCGGCCGGAGCGGGAAAGAGCTGCGATGCCTGCGGCGCGTACGCATCCCAGCCGGGCGGGGGCGGCGGCAGCGCAGGCGCCTGCGCGATCCGATCGAGCGACGATGCGGCCGGCGGCGGCAGCGCCACCGTCTGCGCCACGGCGTCGCGCGGCCAGCAGGCGGTCGCCAGGCACGCGGTCACCAGCGCGAGGATGGGCGTCCGAAGATGGAGACGGCCGGAGCGCACGCGAGACCGCATCCTTCCTACCCTGGGACCGTGTTGAGGATCGCGTCGGATCGAGAACGACACGCGAAAGGCCCGCCCGACCGGACCCGCACGGGCCGGCGGCCTGTCGCCAAAGCAAGGGGGGGTACCGCGCTCCAGCGGCGAGGGTCAAGGCCGCAGCGGGGCGGCCGGCACGGCGGCTCGGGGCCTCCTGCCGCCCTTGCCCCGGCTGCCGCGGCCACGTGCTGCGCAGGTTTCCCAGACTGCTCGACTCCCGGATGCCGCCACCGGTGCCCGGGCCGGGTTCGGAAGCTGGCTCCCGGGCGGTTCTTTTGTGGTCGGTGGCCCGCGGCCATGATGGTGGCAGCAGCACGATCTCCTCGGCGCTCGATCCTCGGGGCGGTGCGCCGAAGCCCCAGCCCGGCGGTCCTGTCCCCGGGGATGCCCTGGACGCCATCGCCGGGAAACTCGACCGCATCCTTGAGCGGCTGCAGAAACTGGAGCAGGATGTGGCGTCCCTGCGGGCCCGGAAGGGATCCGACTGACTCGTTCCCTGTGTCGTCGCGGGCTCCGGCCGCGCCGATCCCCGCCGTCCACGCCACGATGCCCGTCCCATCCGCTTGGCACCGCGATCCGGGCGAAGCCGACGCCATCGACGCGGCCGCGCTCGTCGCCGGCACCGGCCTGGCGCGGTTGGAGCATCTCGCGGTCGTCGCATCGACCATGGAGCGGGCGCGGGAGTTCGCGATCGATTCCCGCTGCCCGCTGCCGGCCGCCGTCGTCGCCGACCGCCAGACTGCCGGCCGTGGCCGCCGCGGGGCCGGCTGGTGGCAGGCCGACGCGAGCCTCGCGGTGAGCGTGGTCGTCGACGCGGGGCCCGCACGGGCGACGCCGCCCGCGGTCTGGTCGCTGGCCTGCGGCGTCGCGCTCGCCGAGGCGATCGCCGCGGTCGCTCCCGGCGTCGAGCCGACGGTCCGCTGGCCAAACGACGTCGAGGTCGCGGGAAGAAAGCTCGCCGGCATCCTCGTCGAGGCGCCGGCGGGCGGCCGCGCGATCTTCGGCGTCGGCGTGAACACGGCCGGCGCGAGCCGGGACGCACCCCAGGCGCTTCGGCAGCGGCTCGTCACGCTGCCCGACCTCACCGGGCGGGTGCTGCCGCGGCAGCGGTTGCTGCTGGCGTTCCTGCCCCGGCTCTTCGCCGTGTTGGCCGCGACGGCCGCGAATCCCACGGCGTTCGTGGAGCGGTATCGGGCCCGATGCGGCCTCGACGGTCGGATGGTGACGGTGTTTCACGGCGCCGAGACGGTCACCGGCATCTGCCGGGGCATCGCGGCCGACGGCAGCCTCGTGATCGACACGCCCCAGGGCCGCAGGCTCCTCGGCTCGGGCAGCCTCACCGATCCCAACCACGTCTGGCCCGGGGAGTGAGGCAGGTCAGCGGCGGCGGTGCCGCACCGCCACCACGCAGACCTCGCGGCCGCCGGTGGAGAGCTGCCTGGCCCGCGGCGCGAAGCCCCAGGACTGAAAGAGCTCGAGCCAGCCGGGCACCTCCCCGGCCCGCGACCAGTCGGGGAGCTTGAGGGTCGCGATGATGCCGGCGGGCCGCACGCCGGGGGCCGTCACGGCCCTGCCGATCGATTCGAGCGTGCTGCGGGGATCGATGTTCATGTCTGCCACGATCCAGTCGCAGCCCCGGAAGTCGCGCAGCTTGACGTCGCGGGCCCGCATCCGCCACTGCGTGAACCGGGGATGCGCGGACACCCGCGGGTCGACGATCGCCGGATCGACGCCCACGACGTCGAGCCCGGCCTCGAGCAGCCGCTGGCACGCGCCGCCGGGCGCGCAGCCCAGTTCGATCGCCCGCTGGCCGCGTTCGAGCGGGATCTCGAACGTCTCGATCGCCTCATCGAGCTTGAGCCACGCCCGCGAGACCTTGTCGGCGGCGAGCGGGACGGGGTGCATGCCGCCGGGATGCCGGC
>Ga0315909_10006474_pt1 | contig 13216 bp, 14 predicted proteins | sample LakEriMetagenome_11_FD_203527 | JGI IMG/M metagenome (GOLD analysis project Ga0315909, IMG submission 203527) | Freshwater fungal communities from buoy surface, Lake Erie, Ohio, United States - Buoy 2 MA125 | ecosystem: Environmental > Aquatic > Freshwater > Lake | place: USA: Lake Erie, Ohio...
TTTTAACGGCTGTCATTTCTGCAAGTATCGATATAGCGATCTCTGAGGGTGTTTTACTACCGATATAAATACCTATCGGACCGTGTAATTTTTCTAATTGAGCTGCGGTGACGTCAAACTCCAGCAACCGCTCGCGCCGCTTATGATCGTTGGATCGAGATCCTATAGCACCCACATAAAATGCGTCCGATTTGAGCGCTTCCATTAAGGCGAGATCATCCAATTTGGGATCATGGGTCAGTGCCACTACGGCAGAGCGGCTGTCGAGCTTCATCTCTACCACTAAATCATCGGGCATCGCATGCACTACTTGCACACCTTCGACATGCCACCCTTCACGATATTCTTCACGCGGGTCGCATACCGTCACCGCGTAATCCATACCTACTGCAATTTGCGCGAGAAAACGCGACAACTGTCCTGCACCAATAATCAACAAGCGCCAGCGTGGGCCATGGATGGTCGTCAACGCTGCTTCTGAAACTTGCAAACTCATACCGGGCTTGGCGGATCCTAGAGAGACCGCACCGTTTTGTAAATCAACACGTCGGGCGATCAATTCACCCTGACCCAATCGATCGATCAATTCATGTATCTGACTAGTTGCCATCAAGGGCTCTATGGCCAATTGTATGGTGCCACCACAGGGCAAACCAAACCGATGCGCTTCATCGGAGGTGATTCCATACGTTACAACCTCAGGCTGCGTGCGCGTAATGCCTTCTTTGCGAACGCGATCAATTAAATCATCTTCTATGCAGCCACCTGAAACTGATCCAACGACATGACCGTCTTCGCAAATGCCTAAGGTCGCGCCTTCAGGACGCGGGCTAGAGCCCCATGTCTTGATGACGGTAACTAGCTCACAGCGCTTGCCTGCTGCGATCCAATCACTGCACGTTTTAAGTACTTCAAGGTCAATACTGTCCATGACTAACCATTTTGAAAACCGGTAAAAAAAAGCTCCCCACCCTTACGGGAGGGGAGCCATTCAGTGCATTACTACCTTAGGCCGACTTGAGGCCTTTAGCCAAAGGCATACTGCGCACACGCTTGCCAGTTGCGGCAAAAATCGCGTTAGCTACAGCAGGTCCGATCAGCGATGTGGAAGGTTCACCCACACCACCTGGCTTGTTTGCAGTCTCAACCAGAGTCACATCAATGACTGGCGCCTGATTCTGACGAATCGGAGCGAAGTCATTGAAGTTAGCCTGCTGAATACGGCCATTAGCTAAGGTGTTCTCGGTGTACAAAGCACCCGAGAGACCGTAGATGATGCCGGACTCAAGCTGTTGACGAACGATCTCTGGATTAACCATGTTGCCCTGATCGCTAACGACCCAAACTTTGTGCACTTTGACATTGCCGTCAGTGACTGAAACTTCAGCCACTTGAGCCATGTAGGTGCCATAGCCTTCCATAATCGCGACACCGAGAGCACGGCCTTTAGGCAATTTACGGCCCCAACCAGCTTTCTCAGTTGCTATTTTCAATACATTGGTAATACGTGCATCTTCCAGCATGGCCAAACGGAAGGCGACTGGATCTTTACCTGCTGCATGGGCCAGCTCATCAACGAAGGACTCGTTAGCGAAGCAGTTCATGGTGTGCGATACCGCACGCAGGTAACCAACACGATAGCCTGTGTCGTGAATAATCACGTCATGCGCTGTGTTGGGCACGTTGTACAAAGGAACCGATGCTTCGACCATGAATGGATCAAGCGTGTTCTTTGGCAAGCCAAATGCGCGCTGTGTGATCGACTGCGAGGTCAACTGGAACTTAACGCCGACGATATTGCCGGACGCATCTAAACCAGCTTCCAAACGATTCAGGCCAGCTGGACGATAGAAGTCATGCTTCATGTCGTCTTCACGGCTCCAGAGCACTTTGACCGGACGGCCAACCGCTTTGGAAACCTGAACTGCTTGCGAAATAAAGTCGAGTTCGATACGACGACCGAAACCACCACCTAGGTACGTGGTACGAACGCTGACGTTCTCTGGCTTGATACCAAGCACAGCAGCTGCTGTACCTTGTGCACCTTGCTGGAACTGCGTAGGACCTGTCAGTTCACACTTGTCGCCTTTAACATCAGCGATCATGTTCATAGGCTCGAGTGGCTGGTGAGCCATCAACGGCGTGGTGTAGTTAGCTTTGATTACTTTAGCTGCACCAGCAATCGCGCCCGCTGCATCACCGACATCAGGACGAATCTTGATTGCCTTGATATCTTTTTCAGCGCCCTTAATTGCAGCCCACATACTGGCGGATGAAATGCCTGCACCAGCGCCATCATCAAACGTTACTTTCAAGCCTTTTTTACGGGCATTGAAAGCGTGCCAGTAAGTGTCGGCAACGACAGCTACACCGTCAGCGATCTGAACAACGTCGATAACACCAGGCATGCTCTTGGCTTTAGTAGCATCAAAGCTGACTGGCTTGCCGCCGATAACGGGCGTCTGCTCAATCGATGCGTACACCATGCCAGGTACTTTGGCATCAATACCGAATTCAGCAGAGCCATTGACCTTTGCTGGCGTATCCAGACGGTTCATTGGCTTACCAACAACGCGGAACTGTGATGGGTCTTTGATTTTTACATCTTTTGGTACTGGCAATGCTGCTGCAGCAGAAGCGAGTTCACCGTAAGTAGCGCTCTTGCCACCGCCGGAAACGACGCCGTTGTTAGCTGTCAGTGTGGAAGCATCAACGCCCCACTTGCTAGCAGCTGCTTCAACCAGCATGGTGCGCACTTGTGCACCGCCTACGCGCAGCTTTTCCCATGCATCACGGATCGAGGTGGAACCACCAGTGATCTGTGCGCCGAGTAAGCCGTTGATGTAAGCAGGGTTAGCAGGTGCAGTAGTTACTTTAACGTTGTTGACATCCACGTTCAATTCTTCAGCGATCAGCATAGGCAGAGCAGTGTGTACGCCCTGGCCCATTTCTGACATGTGAGAAAGAAGAGTAATGGAGTTGTCATCTGCAATATGTACCCACACGTTTGGGGTATGCAGAGAACCAGCAGCTTGAGCTTCGTTGCCACCCATACCAGGCACATACATGCCAAGTACAGCAACACCAGAAGCAACTGCAGAGGTCTTTAAAAATTCGCGACGATTCGTAGTCATTTGTATGTCTCCTCTACCTTAAGCGCGACGTAATTCTGCAGCAGCATCTTTGATCGCGGCGCGAATGCGGTTGTAAGTGCCGCAACGGCACAAATTGCCACTCATCGCGTTGTCGATGTCTGCATCGCTTGGATTCTTGTTCTTGGTCAGCAAAGCTGCTGCACTCATCAACTGGCCAGATTGGCAATAGCCGCACTGTGGCACTTGATGCTTGATCCAAGCTTTTTGCAGCGGATGCGAGTTGTCACTGGACAGCGACTCAATCGTGGCAACTTTTTTGCCAGCGACAGCCGATACCGGTGTTTGACACGCACGAATTGGTGTGCCATTCAGATGAACGGTGCAAGCACCGCAAAGGGCTGCGCCGCATCCGAACTTGGTGCCGGTCAGACCCACTTCATCACGGATTACCCACAACAGTGGGGTATCCGCTTCGGCCTGGACGGATACCGTCGAGCCGTTCAGATTAAAACTGATTGCCATGTTTAACTCTCCTCTTTCTCATGGGTTCACTGCAACTTTAGCCAATGATTTCTCATTAGATTTATTTGAAGCGTGCCGGGCCTAAATTTTCAGCCCAGCGGCACTTTGCTGCATGTCCTTCTTGGGGAAATTGCAGTGAGCGTCTTGCTTCCGCGTCGACTTTACACGTCCAAAAAGTGGTTTCTTTAAGAACGTAATTTTTACGCATGTGTCTATATAGCACCGATATTTAGCAAAATCAATAAAACCCAACCAGTGCTTTATTGATACATAGCCAACATTATTGACTTCGCAAAATTTTTCTTTTTTGACTAATACAAGATAAGCAACGTCCGATGTACTAATCGATTTTTTAACTAATAACTACTTGATAATTTAGTTGCCAGAAAAAATAGTACCTAGCTAAATCGCAAAAGGTATTTATTTAAAATATAAGCCTATTAAATCAAGCGACTACGTAATTACCATCCTCACTTGGAACAATTAACCCAACTGGCAGTCAAGACCTGGGCTTCAATCAACTTTAAAACGGTGGTTCTGAAATAAGCGATTTATCAATAAGTTAGCACTTATGTGTACTAATTGACAGCGCGACTTATGAAACAACTGTTTCATCAGTTCGACTATCACCTTCAGTATCTACCCAGGTGATTTCGACTTTATCTCCGACCTTGCCGCCCTTGAACTTAAATGAAAAATAGGGATCCCGGGCAACCGAGCCTCCAAAATGTACATGCAAAACAGGCCTGCCATTGCAAGTGCCTCGCAAGGTCTGAATAAAATGAGGAAGGATTAGCTGTCCATCTGTAGTCCATGTCAAACGACTCAGCATCCTGTGCTTCATGAGTATCTTTACCTCAACCACACCTGCGGCATGAACGGCGCGCACTCGCATAGGCTCACCCAAGGCAGCCTCCTATCATGACGGTAATGTCGCGTATGGCAAAAAACCACCGCCCCTCTGAGCGGGCTACAGCAACAATGCCCGAGGTTTCCGCCACTTTGATGCGCACCGAATATGTAGGCTCATTGTCTGGCAACACATGAAAGCCAACACATACTGGATTGGGATTCAAATCCGCTAACAGCGCAATGAAATCTGTATTGGGAATTTTGCTCGTAATGGTAACGGGCACGTTGGTACCGTTTTCAGCCAGCTCAGGAGCATCAATAAGAAGTTGGTTTTTAGGTGCTTCACTCAAACCCGGAGCACGTCCGCGCTCTGTTACGGTGCGTGGAGTATTGGGAGTCGTGGTATCACCACTCATGGCAATAACAAACGCCTCCAGACTTTTGGCAGAGTAGACAGCGCCATTCCAGTCCGAACCCCATGCGACCTCAGCAAAAACGTCTGAAGGTTTTAATAGCCCAGCACTAAAAGCAATCGCCAATCCAGAGGCTATGCGCATGGCGTCGCGGCGACTCGGGTCCAATGTGTGTCTCCATCAATGATTTTTTGTACATTGTGCCACTGTTAGGGCACCCTCTGCAGGGCACGCGCTAACTACATACCAGGGTCTAGCGTTTAGTACTGGTATCCACACCTCGGATTGAACCGTAGGTGCGATTTTGTTCGGCTAGGTTGCCGTTGAGGCCGTTGACTGAGGCCGGCAGTACCACTAACGATTGCTCATTGACCTTGCACTGATTCATGCAGGCTTCGCTGATGACATCAGGCTTGCCTTGCACAGCGAGCATTCCATGTGCTGTAGTCATGCCTGCGCGATTAGGCATTTTTGCTTGAGCCTGCGCGATGTTTTTTTCATTGAGTGTGAAATCAGCGGGAACAATATCCGCCAAATGTAAAAGGTAAGCCGTCGCTGCATACACATCATTGACTGACAAACTTTTGGGCGCATCGTAAGGCATCGCTCGACGTATGTAATCCCACAATGTCGATACCGTAGCTAGCTTCATGATGGTCGTTTTGGAGTTTTCAGTTGCTGCAGTCAATCCTGCTGCTCGACCGCGTTCAATGTCGGCACTGGTAGTACCTCCTATGAGGGGAGGGAAAACGGCCGGTGATTCAGCAAATGCTCCATGACAGGATGCGCATTTTTGCTCCCATAATTTCATGCCTTGACTAACGCTGCCAGTACCTGCTGGCAGGCCACGAAAATCAGGCCTGACATCGCTATCCCAAGCTGAAATTTCTGCCACTGTTGCACTGCGACCGACATTGGGATAAGTCTGAGCGCCTGCGTGAGTACAAAACAAACAAACAACCAACAAGGCAAATTTAAGAAATCTGTACATTCACCACCTCACCAGCTGCTTCAACGCGCCAGGATTGAATCGCATTGTTGTGATACACCGAGCGCGTACCGCGCACCGCACGCAGCTCCGCCATTTTGGGTTGCACATAGCCCGTTTCATCGATGGCGCGTGACTGCAAAATAGCAGGTTTACCATTCCATACCCAATCGATATTAAACCGCGTTAAGCATTTAGAGAGTACGGGCGATTCTAGCCGCGCAGTTTTCCAATTTTTGCCCCCATCTACAGACACATCAACACGCGAGATTTTTCCTCGACCAGACCAGGCTAATCCTGTGATGTTGAAAAAACCTTTGTCAAGTAATCGCTGACCACCCGAAGGTGTAGTGATCACTGATTTGCATTCTTGTATTAACGAATACTGGCGCGATAAACCATCTGGCATTAAGTCTGTGTATTGCGTAGCTTCTTCGCGCGTAGCGAACGGCGCGTCACCCACTTCAATACGACGCAACCATTTCACCCAACTCACTCCTTGTGCACCTGGCACAACTAACCGCAGAGGGTAGCCATTTTCAGGTCGTAGCATCTCGCCATTCATAGCCCAGGCGACCATGACATCGTCCAATGCGTGTTCGATAGGAATAGATCGCGTTAGACCTGCGCCGTCTGCGCCTTCAGCCAGTATGAATTTTGCGTTCCACTTATCGATACCGCAGTCATCTAAAAGTAACGATAGAGGCACGCCCGTATATTCGCAACATGACAGCATGCCATGCGTGTACTGTACGGATGGCAAAGCGGGCGATGCCCAATCCATCGCCGTGTTCGCGCCGCACTCAATGAAATGCATACGCGATACGGAAGGTAAACGCATGAGCTCGCCCATGCTGTAAACCTTCGCCTGCGCTACCAAACCGTTAATCATGAGTCTGTGGGTTGCAGGGTCAATATCGTGCCATCCCGCATGATGTCGCTCAAAATGCAAGCCATTGGGAGTGATAATGCCAAACAAGCTTTGCAAGGGAGTAAACGCGACACTACTCTCGCGACGCCTTGTTAAGCCAGGGGATTCTCGACGCTGCAAATTACTTTCGTACTTAGACGGTAATCCATAGGGTAAGTGCGCCACAGGATTTCCAAGTGTGGTGCTGTGCTTGGGTAGTGTCAAAATAGCCGGATCACCCTCCCCGCTCGGATGGTCTGCTGCAGCATACGAATGACCAGATACCAACGCTGCACTCGCTGCGAAAAAACTGCGTCGAATAAAATCACGGCGATCATTGTTCAAACCATGATCGCGGATGTCATCAATCAATGCATCAGAAATAAAATTTTCCGGCGCGTGCAGAATGCGGCCAAAGGTATCTCGAACAGTCATTGCAAGACGTATCTGTTAAGGATTAGCACAAACCAATTTCATCAATGTCTGTTCAATACTGCCTGGCAAGGGTTCCGTCCACGGGCCTGGTATGTAGGCGGCATTCACCATTTGGCTACTGCCCATGCTGTCTCGATGCCATAGATGAAAAATATCGCGACGTACGCCTTTCTCACAATCATATTCATCTTGGCCTTTGATCGACCGAAAAGGCTTGCCACTGAAATTTTGTACCGTACTAAAATCTACTAAGTGCCACATCACCTTCGAGCCGTGCCCGGATGATTGGCGCGTGTCCATATCCACATATAAGTTGATATCGGTCGCCGTATGATCAACTCGCACCCAATCAGCATGAGCCCATCCCACAAGAGCATTCAGCAATACCAGTAACGATAAATTTTTCTTCATGACGACCACTCCGGATAAAACTACAATCGGTAATACAGCGACGAAGGCGCTGCCAATAAACGATCAGACCTACCTCGTAATTTAAAAATGTAATAACGTTACTCGATTTTCTAGCGCTTTTCACTTACGTGCGCGAGGAACGATTACGACTCACTTTGTTGAGCTGGATGCGAGTATATCAGCGCAAGAATTTACGGTTACAATCAAACCATCCGATGATCGCACCTAAATCCTGCTATTTAGTGTGATTTTTTATCGCACCAAACTACCCGCAGGAGCCGTAAATGAACTACAAACCATGGGCTGAGGCTCTGTTAGCTATAACCTGTCTCATGGCAGGGATTTCTTACGCCGTCGAACCTCAATCACTGTACACCCAAAGCTTGGCTGCTACCTGCGCCAATTGTCATGGCACGTTGGGCAAAGGTATACCGGGTGGATCGATTCCTAACCTGGCCGGCCTGAAAAACGAGTACTTCGTTGAGCAAATGCTGGCATTTAAAACGGGAACCCGGTCTGCGACCATCATGCATCAGCTCGCCAAAGGGTACACAGATGAGCAAATCCGGCTGCTTGCAACGTACTTCGCTAGCCAGCAACCCTAAGGACTTTGCATATGAATCGTAGAAGCTTCCTGCACGCTAGCATAGGCTTAGCTCTTTGGGGCGGTAGTGTGTCGGCGTTCGCCATGCGTGGCGCTAAGGTGCTGGTTATTGGTGGTGGTTACGGCGGTGCCACGGCAGCTAAATACATACGTTGGTTATCTAACTATAAATTAGATGTGACTCTGATTGAGCCCAACAAAGAATTCATCTCTTGCCCACTATCTAATCTAGTCGTTGGTGGCAGTCGCCAGCTATCCGATATGAGTCGCCCGTATGCCACGCTAGAAAAAAATCATGGTGTACGCATCGTTCGCGATATGGTTACCAAGATTGATACAGCAGCACGTAACGTTACGCTCGCGGGTGGTACGCAACTAAGTTATGACAAATTAGTGCTCTCACCTGGCATAGACATGAATTTCGCGAGCATAGAAGGTCTGCCTGAAGCACACGCAAACGGCCAGATACTGCAAGCTTGGAAAGCCGGCGCTGAGACCCTGAGTTTGCGTAAACAACTAGAGGCCATGCCCGATGGGGGGGTGTATGCCATTACGATTCCTGAAGCGCCGTTTCGCTGCCCTCCTGGCCCGTATGAACGAGCCTGTCAAGTCGCTTGGTACTTTAAGAATTTCAAACCCAAAAGTAAAGTGCTGGTACTCGACGCGAACCAGGACATCGTCTCTAAACCCGCGCTGTTCAAAAAAGTGTGGGAAGACCAGTACAAAGACATCATTGACTATCGCAATCAACATAAAACGATTGCCGTTTCTGCTAAAGATGGCCTGATTAAATTTGATGTGCATGCCGATGTCAAAGCCGATGTGATCAATGCGCTACCGCAAATGCAAGCGGGGAAAATCGCGCAGCAAACTGGTTTGGCTAATCTAGCGAATAATCGTTGGTGTGGTGTGAATTATCAAACCTTTGAATCGAGCGTCGCGAAAGATATTTTCGTTATCGGCGATGCGATTCAAGTCGCACCGCTTATGCCCAAGAGCGGTCATATGGCTAATAATCATGCCAAAGTGGCAGCGGCAGCTATCGTTGCTCAGTTAAATGGCTTCGATAGCAACCCAACGCCCATGCTAACCAATACCTGCTACAGCTTTATTGATGACAAACATGTGGTGCATGTGGCCAGCGTTCATGAATATGTCGCCAATGAACGAACCTACAAGGTTGTGCAAGGTTCAGGAGGTTTATCGAGCGCAGCCACTGAACTAGAAGGTAAACACGCAAATACTTGGGCACGCACCATTTGGTCCGATATGCTCGAATAACAAGGCGCGATAATGAAACGTGTTTTATGGTCTTGGTGTGTGTTTTATCTGGCGCTTAATCTAACGAACGCGTTTGCGGCAGACAAGTCGGTTGACAGGCCCATGGCCATAGACAACGGCGGCATGATGACATTTCTACATGCGGTTCGCAGCGGCAAACTCACTGCAGAGCAGAAAGCCGCGTTGGAAATCCGCCTGGAATCTGAATGTCGCAAACCTACCAATCCCATCACCGAGGGCATGATAGAAACGCGCGGCCCAGGTAAATGCATGGCATTTGTACGCAACCAATGTAACTGCGCCGACTGCGATATGCCGACCTACTGCTTGCCAGAAAACGAACGTCACTAATTTCTATATCCGTAATGAATTCACGCATCGATTGGTATTTCGATTTCATTTCGCCATTCGCTTTTCTGCAATGGCACAAATTACGTCGCGACGCTACACACATCACCGTCACACCTCACCCGCTGTTATTCGCTGGGCTGCTCAGCCATTGGGGTAACAAAGGGCCTGTTGAAATCCCGCCTAAACGCGGCTGGACCTATGCCCATAGTCTGTGGATTGCTAAGCGTGAGGGTATTGCAATGCGTTTACCGTCTGCGCATCCTTTTAATCCATTGCCACTGCTTCGGTTATCACTTGCGGCGGGTGCAACGCCCGAAGTGGTTGATAGGCTTTTTCGTTTTGTGTGGCAAGAAGGTTATTTACCGACAGATCAATCCGCATGGCAGGCATTACTGCACGAATTTTCGCTCGATGATGCAGCGCTTTCTTCAACTGAAGTAAAAACAGCGTTGCGGCGCAATGGTGAGCAAGCTATTTCGTTAGGTGTTTTTGGTGTGCCAACCGCCACCGTGGATGGACGGACTTTTTGGGGAGTAGATGCTACTGATATGCTGTTGGCATATGTTGCCAAGGATTCATTTTTTTCGTCTGATGAATATCAGCGTGCGTATGCTTTACCTGTAGGAACAGCGCGAAAATAAATTTTTACTATCGTCAATGTGATGCGACTAAAACATCGCTGCCTACAAGTGATCTGATTTTACCCAAATCATCTTAGTCGAGTTAAATCAATTACTTGTCTCACTTGAGGTGGATTAATCCACAGAGATACCCACCGAAACTGTGGACAACTTTAGCGAGTATTTTTTTCGTTCTCTCTTATCAAAAAGCGTGAGTAGTCATTCAGGCAGCAACACTTTCTACCGACGCAGAAACAATTTCTAGCGAACGCAAACGTAATTGAGGGTCGTAGATGTCGCATGTGAGCATCATTTCATCGGCTTGCGTTGCTTGTTGCAATTGAATCAAACCATCGCGCACCGTATCAGGACTTCCGATAACTGCAGCGCCAAGAAATCCTGCAATACCTCGTTGTTCATCGTCTGATAATGATGCAAGAAAACCATGCTGGGGTGGCTGCAAAGGACGTCTGCGCCCGGTGAGTATTCCCAATATGCGTTGGAACACGCTGCTGGCAAGGTAATCCGCCTGTTCATCCGTAGGTGCAGCAACCACGGGCACGCCTATCATGACGTAGGGACGTTGCAGGGATTCTGATGGTTGAAAACGACTGCGATAGACGCTGATAGCCTGCATCAAAAATCGCGGTGCAAAATGCGAAGCGAATGCAAATGGTAATCCGCGTTCAGCGGCCAACGTAGCAGAGAATAAACTCGATCCCAAAAGCCAAATCGGCACACGCGTACCAGCACCAGGTAAGGCAACCACGCGCTGGCCAGGCTTGGTGGGAGCTAATAACGCCTGTAACTCGGCGACATCGCGCGGAAAATCGTCTTCCGTTTCGATTCGATCACGGCGCAAAGCGCGCATCGTTGTTGGGTCCGTTCCGGGTGCGCGGCCCAAACCAAGGTCGATACGTCCTGGGTACAGCTCGGCCAAGGTACCAAAGGCTTCGGCCACCGTAAGCGGTGCGTGATTGGGGAGCATAATGCCGCCCGACCCGACGCGAATACGCCGTGTACCGGAAGCGATGTGGCCTATCAAAACTGCGGTAGCTGAACTGGCCACACCCTGCAGATTGTGATGTTCAGCGACCCAATAGCGTGTAAACCCTAAATCTTCTACATGCTGCGCAGTACGCTGGGCCTGCCACAACGCATCGGATACGCTTGCCCCCTCGCTAATAGGAACGAGATCCAGCATGGATAGTTTGATAGGTTTCTCTGAGTTCATAGACTTGATTGTAATCCCAGTCGAGAAATACCCAAGATCTACGCTCTCTGGAGCAGACATAGAAAAGGGATCGCGGTATGTGACCGGCGATCCCTAAACACTACGATTAATGCACTACGAAGGTAGGTAATGCTAGCTGACTTACTTGGCTTTATCTGCTGGTGCAACCTCAGTCGACTTAGCATCGGTAGATTTAGATTTAGCAGCTGCGGATGTCTCTTTGCCGTGAGTATTTTTTGCCTGAGTTGTTTTTGCTGCTTCATGCGTGGCCGCTTTAGCGGGTGTCGCTGGGGACGCATCGCTTTTAGCAGTTTCTGCAAAGGCGCCAGCGGAAGCAATTATCAGGGTTGAGAACAGGACGATCTTTTTCATAGTGACTCCCTTGTATACATAAGTAGATAAATGATGCGTCTCAGAAAACAGGTTGTTCCTCAACGCGTACGCATGGTAAATCGCTGATATCAGGTGATTTCAAAACGTTACATTTAGCTACCCTCGGTTACATTCAGTAATATTTGGGCCGAATGGAATAGGAGGTTTTGGTAAACTTGGGCATCAAGGACTGATCCACCCACCCCCTCTTTTGAATGCCCTGTAAGACACCATGATGCCTATAACGAGCTTCTATCCAACTTTCAATAGATACTATGTCGTGGCACTCGCTCTGCTAACAGGCGCAACCATTGCGCAGGCTGATAACTGCGACGATTTAATCAAGATGGATGGTTTATTTACTAAAGCCAGAACAGAATGCCGGTTTACGTATTACGCTTGGCGCTTCCAGCAAGATTCTCAGCTATGCATGGAAAAAAAAGGGAAGTCCGTATCCAAAGAACTATTCGCGACTGGTCACTCCGCTTTCACCAGCAAAGCAGCTTCTCTGGGTAAAGAAGCGCTCTGCCAAAAGTTATTGTTGGATTTTCCTATGACGGTTAAACGCTGATCATCAACTTAATATCACCACAGATTACAAACCGGAGATTTCTACACGTTGCCCTAGCAAAGGAACGCTCACATCCCATCCTAACTCGCGTGAGATACGTAAACGCAATGCGTCCGCTGATGCTGGCTCACCATGAGTTACGAACACATGTTTAGGTATTTTTTTCAATGTTTTCATCCAGGTTATCAGTTGCTCCGCATCGGCATGTGCTGACATGCTAGGTAATGACACTACGTCCGCATTAATGGCGATGTCTTCTCCAAAAATACGAACCGTTCGGTCACCTGCCAGCATCTTGGCACCGCGAGTACCCGCTGCCTGGTAGCCTGCAAACACTACACTATTTCTGTGGTCGGAAGCCATAGCGCGCAAGTGATGCAATATGCGGCCACCTGTGGCCATGCCGCTAGCTGAAATAATAATCGCAGGGTAGCGCAGCTGATCGAGCGCGCGCGATTCATCTACCGTGCGGCAAATTTTTGAAACAACCGACATCCCTTTGCATTGTTCTATCGATAAACGATGTTCATTGCGATACTTGGTATAAATATGCAGCG
>Ga0315909_10006477_pt1 | contig 13213 bp, 20 predicted proteins | sample LakEriMetagenome_11_FD_203527 | JGI IMG/M metagenome (GOLD analysis project Ga0315909, IMG submission 203527) | Freshwater fungal communities from buoy surface, Lake Erie, Ohio, United States - Buoy 2 MA125 | ecosystem: Environmental > Aquatic > Freshwater > Lake | place: USA: Lake Erie, Ohio...
ATCCTCATGTCACCATTTATAATACGGTTCTTTAGCACATAAGGTGACGCTGCAGCTCCTTGTAGAGATGAGTCGTTAAAGGTTACTCCCGTGGTGCCGTCTACTATTAAGCTCATTTATGCACTCCTTAAAAAGCAACCGTTAAACCAACTAAAATTGCTACCCGCATTAGTAGGTTGAGAACTTGTAAAAGCTCCATAAATTTCAATATAATCAGTTGTTCCATTACAATAAACTATGCTAGACACTGTAAATCCCCCAAAAGTAATGGCTGTATTTGCAAAAGTTCCATTTTTATAAGAACTTCCGTTTTTATATATTGCAATAAATCCACCAGTGTAACTATTATTAGGTTGTATTTGAGCATTTATTTGATAATAGCCAGCCACAGTAGGAGTAAATCTTGATGATGCAAAGTTATTATTAGTATCCCATTCTTCTGTATCATAAGTTACTTTTGTTGCTCCAGTACCTAAAGTTGCACCAGTTCCAGCAGTATAAGCACTAAATGTTGGAGCTGCTCCACTCGCCTGTATAATATTTCCTGAGTTCATTGTTAAACCAGTAGAGCTTATTGTAGCTATAGTCGTACCCGCACTTTGTAGTTGAAGCTGTCCTGTGTTATCCGCTGTGGCTACTATGCCTGAACTTGTTGTTGCGTTAATTGATGCCATTATGCTAATTCCTCATTTGTAGGGCGTGGTAATGTTGGGTGATCCCATTTAGCTATGTAGTCACCTTTACCATCACTATCGTTTTGTAATAGTATTGTTCCTATGAGTGGACTAAAGTCTGTATCAGTTAATTGTGGGTATATTAATTTTATTTTATCGTATAACATTATGCTGACCTCGCTAAAAATGCTGAAAATGCTGTTAAATTAGTTCCCACAATTAAACTTAATGCTCCGCCAGATGCTTGATATGCCCATACCTCTAAATAATCTGTTGATCCATTCATATAAACAAGAACTGATGCTGTTGATTGGGAATTATATATTCCAGCCCATGGAATTCCAGTTGGAGAATTTGCAACTGAACTACCATTTTTTAGAATCTGTGAGAATGAATTTGCAGTCAACGAATTAAAACATACTAATTCACTCACATAATAATAACCAGCTACTGTAGGTGTGAATCTGTAGTTTGTTGAATTATCAAAGTTACTATTAGTATCAAAATTTTCTGTTTGAAATTGCACTTTGCTAAATGTATTATGAGCAATACTTTGTGCAGAGCTTTGATAAGCACTAAATGCTGGACCTAATCCCGCCCCAAAAGTATTAGCCGTTGTTAAAACCGTTCCACTCGTTGTAGGTAGCGTTAGTGTTGTACTTCCTGAAACCGATGGTGCTTGAAGTATGATTGATCCGCTTGTATCTCCGCTGATTGTTATACTACTCATAGCACCACCCATTTACTGCCTGACGGCACGGTTATATTAATACCTGAATTAATTGTTAAAGGACCTACACTCATGGCTGAAGACCCTGCTGTTATTGTATAACTTGTTGTCACTGTTCTTGTATTTTCATAAAGAGGTACAGTAGGTGCTAACACTGTGACGTTAGAACTTGTACCTATCATTGTATTTTGTACTGTGGTTAATGGCATGATTTATCCTTATGCTGTATAGCTTCCTGAAGAATTAAATTTGATAATTGTATTAGAGCCTGAAGTTGTTATGGTTGGGCTTCCTGTTGTAGTGCCTGAGTAGTTTGCAGTTGGAACTGAAATAATAACAACACCAGAACCACCAGAGCCTCCTACATAAGATTGAGATTGATTAGAAGTACATCCTCCACCACCACCAGTATTTGCAGTACCAGAATTTCCATTGCCACCTGTTCCTACACCAGTACCGCCACCACCTGAACCACCAGCACCCACACCAATAGCTCCATTGCCGCCTCCCCCTCCACCGCCTGCGTAGTATGTTGCAGTTCCAGTTATTGAAGATTGAATACCAATTCCACCATCACCGCCTTTTGATCCTGGAATACCAGCTCCACCTACGGCACCTGCACCTCCACCTCCTCCAGAAGGACTACTAGCAGTTCCAGGAGTTGCACCCCCAGCATTTCCTTGCCCAGAAGTTCCAGAACCTCCAGCGACACTACTTGTTAATGCCGTATTACTTCCAGCACCTCCGCCTGAGCCTCCATTCTGTCCAACGCCTGGAGTGTTCCCTATTAATCCACCACCACCACCTCCTATTGCTGTAGTTAATCCAGTAAATGATGAATTTGAACCAGAATTTCCTACGGTACCTCCAGTAGTTCCAGCACCTCCAGCACCGACAGTCGCTGTATATGTAATTCCACTTGATAGAGTTGTAGTACCAGTTAATAATCCACCAGCTCCACCGCCACCGCCTGTTGCTCCACCTCCACCAGCTACAATTAAATATGATGCAGTATATTGTATATTAGATGTGCCAGCATTTGACCAGTTAGTATAAGTAGCGTTATAAGCTTCTATTTGAGCTGTAGTTGTGTTGTACCCAATCGTTCCTGTAGGAGGAGTTGTGGGTCTTGTAGCTGTAGTCCAAACGCCATTAATAATTTCCCATCCTGAACCATTATAAACTTCTAGCGTTGTAAAGGTAGAGTTATACCCCATCTGCCCTGTAATAGGCGAAGTAGGACGAGTAGCGGTTGTCCATGTAGATATGGATGTTCCTCCGTTAGTACCTAGTGCTGATAGATTGACTGCGTTAGTCATGTATTATCCTAAAGTTACTTCTTTCCAATTAGTTGTTGTTTCGTCCCACTCATATACTTTACCATCATCTGGCATTGCAACGGGTGCTTCCCATAACCAAGTATCTTCATTTATAACCCAAGAATTAAAAGGTTTAGGGGCAATGAATACATCGTTTTGAGCATCGTATGTATAACCTACTCCAGCGTAGTTACCTCTTAAAGGTCTGCCTTCTGGGTGTTGATTACCATGAGTATTATACGAAGTTTGTAGCCAAGTACCAGGACTTGAATCTACGAATGTTTCAAAAAATTCTGGTTCAGCCACGATGACCTGTGTAACTTTACCGTCTACTACCTTACAAAAATGTGACATTGTTTTCTCCTTGTTATGCAGTGTAAGAACCGCTTGCTGTAAATTTAATAATTGTACTTGATCCTGATGTTGTTATTGTTGGTGAGCCTGTAGTTGTACCTGAGTAGAATACTGTGGGTACTGATAAAATAACTACGCCTGAGCCACCACTACCCCCTAAGAAGCTAGTAGATACCCCGCCTGAACCTCCACCACCCCCTCCACCTGTGTTTGCAGTTCCTGCTATTCCATTTCCAGTAGCAGACCCATTACCTCCACCACCATTTCCACCAGATCCTGCAATACTTCCATTACTACCACCGCCACCACCACCAGCATAAAAAGTAGCCGTTCCTGTAATTGATGAAGATACGCCAACTCCACCTGCTCCTCCATCTGAACCTGCGTTTGGTGAGCCTACTGCCCCCCCACCACCGCCACCAGCAGCAGCATTACCAGAGCCTGACCATGCACCACCTGCAAATCCTTGTCCAGCAGTTCCTGCACCACCAGCAGCAGCACCACCTCCGCCACCACCTCCGCCACCTGAACCCCCTGTTCCCCCAGCCTTTGATGCTCCAGCTGTAGATGAGTTGCCACCAAATCCGCCACCAGTAGCTGTTAAAGAATTAAATACAGAGTTACTTCCTGCGTTTTGTGCTCCACCTGCACCACCAGCACCTACAGTAATAGTATAAGTAGTTCCAGATGTTAATGTAGATGATCCAGTTAATAATCCACCAGCACCTCCGCCAGCACCGCATGGACCAGTACCAGTAGTTGATCCTATGCCGCCAGCTCCGCCACCAGCTACAATTAAATAAGAGGTAGAGTAACTTGCAATATTTCCTGTATTTGCAAACAATTTCCAATTAGTCCCGTCATAATATTCCATAACACCAATAGTTGTATTGTAGCCAAACTGTCCAGTCACAGGGCTTGCAGGGCGTGTACCTGTAGTCCAAGTAGCCACAGCTAATCCTGTAGAACTATCTAGTGTACTTGCTCCTGATGCTCCTGTAAGTATGAGTGCCATTAATTATCCTTATGCTGTGTATGTGCCTGAAGCTGTAAATGTGTGTATAGTAAATCCACCAGATGATGTAACTGTTCCGCCAGTGCCTCTTTGAGCACCACTATAGCGAATAATTACAATACCAGATCCTCCGTTACCAGAAGTATTATTAAAAATACTACCACCGCCTCCACCGCCTGTATTAGCAGTACCATTTTGAGCAGCTCCAGTTGAACCATTACCACCACCACCGTTACCGCCTGTTCCAGAAGCGCTATCGCCTCCTCCACCACCACCCCCAGCACGGAAAGTTGCTGACCCATTAATTGATGATTGAACTCCAACTCCACCATTTAAATACGTTCCAACAGCACCAGCACCACCTCCACCAGCACCGTTAACATCACCATAGTTTGGTGTTGATCCACCAGCAAAACCTTGACCAGAAGTTCCTGCAGAACCTAAATTTGTATAACCTCCAACAACTTGTCCTGCACCGCCACCGCCAGATCCGCCAGTTCCGCCTGGTGCTTGATATGCAGCTGCACCACCACCTCCAGCAGTAGATGTGATTGTTCCAAAGGTTGAATTTTGTCCGTTAGAACCTTTAGTATCAGAAGATGGTCCTCCAGCACCACCAGCACCAATAGTAACTGAATAAGCAGTGCTTGGGATTAAGTATATTATAGATTCTGCAGTAAGACCACCACCAGATGATTCCCCAGAAACAGATGAACGATAGCCACCAGCGCCACCTCCTCCACCTCTACCTCTACCACCACCTCCACCGCCAGCAATAACTAAATATTCAACAGAGTAATTATTGCCAGCAGTACCAGCTGTGTTCCAAGTGCCATAGGTAGCGTTATAAACCTCAATTTGTAATGTCGTTGTATTATAACCTTGAGTGCCTGTCACTGGACTTGATGGTCTTGTAGCTGTTGTCCATGTAGGTAAATTTAATTGCCCTGAAATATTAGGGTTAGTAAGTGTTTGTCCTGTAGCTGTTGTAATGATTGTGCCGTTAGCTGTAGGAAGAGTAAGCGTAGTTGTGCCTGATACTGCTGGGGCAGTTAAGGTTACGGTTCCTGAGGTATCTCCTGCGACTACTATGCTTGCCATGTTTTATCCTTATGCTGTGTAGCTTCCTGATGCATTAAATTGTAATATTGTATTAGATCCAGATGTTGTAACTGTTGGGCTTCCTGTAGTTGTTCCAGAGTAATTTGAAGTGGGTACGGATAATATAACTACGCCTGAACCTCCTCCACCGCTAGTTCCTGATCTTGAATTACCTCCGCCACCGCCACCAGTATTTACTGTGCCAGAAGTAGCTGTTCCTCCCGTTGCACCAGCACCACCTCCGCCTGAACCTCCAGCACCTCCTGATCCTGATGAAGATCCACCAGCACCTCCACCTCCACCAGCACGTGTTACTGATGATCCTGTTATAGATGATGCACTACCCGCACCTCCAGTAGCACCATTTGCATTTGTAGCATTATTGCCTACAGCACTAGCTCCACCACCGCCACCACCTCCAGCATTTCCACCGCCACCATCTGCATATCCATTTCCTCCAGCAAAACCTTGACCTGATGTTCCAGCAGCTCCATCCCTTTGATCATAACCTGGCCCACCACCGCCCGATCCACCTGATAATGGTAATCTGTTTCCAGCAGCATTACCACCGCCTCCACCACCACCGCCTATTGAGGTTAATCCAAATGCAGTAGAGTTTGAACCACTACTACCACGACTATTGCCTGAAACACCTGATCCACCAGCACCTACTGTAAATGAATATGTAGTTCCAACACCTAATGATGTAGTACCAGTTAAATATCCACCAGCTCCACCGCCACCGCCTACTTCCCACGTACCAGAAGGAGCAGTTCCTCCAGAGCCGCCACCAGCTATAATTAGATAAGAAGCTGTATATTGTATACCAGTAGTTCCAGCATTAACCCATGAATTATAGGTTGCGTTATAAACTTCTATTTGTGCTGTCGTTGTATTGTATCCTGTAGTTCCTGTTGTTACGCCAGAAGGTCTAGTTCCAGTTGTCCATGTAGGTAGATTTAATTGTCCAGTAGCAGATAAAGCTCCCGTAACAGTCATCCCAGTTGAAGCAATAGTAGCAACAGTTGTACCCGCAGCTTGTAAAGCTAATTGTCCACTAGAATCTCCAGTAGAAACTATGCCTCCAAATCCAGAATTACTTGCGTTTATAATTGATGCCAATTTTTATCCTTAAATAACTATATATCTACTGCCTGCTGAGACAGTAACGGTTACACCACTTGCCGCTGTTACAGGACCCGTACTCATGGCATTACTGCCGACAGGAATTGTATAAGAAGCTGAGATGGTTTGGTTATTGATAATTATACCATTAGTTGCGTTAATTACAGCCCCAGTTCCTGTAGTCGTGGTAGGTAGTGCCAAATAACGACATGAGATATTATTAGTACCTAATGGAGGTGCTGTTGAAAATGTTAAGGTTGTACCTGATACAGTATAGTTACTTGGGTCTTGAACTACACCTGATATAGCTATAATGACTGATTCTGAGTTAGCAGGGGTTACAGACATGGTGTATGCTACTTGAGATCCTGTACCACTAAAGTCTTCTGCTGTAATTACGGCTGCGGTATTCACTGCGCCAAATGCTACGACTTCAATTAAGTCACCTGCGTTAGCACCTGTAGCTAAAACTATAGTAGTGCCATTTGATGCTGTGTAATCAGCAATCGCTAATTTAACACCGTTTCTATAAACTTCTACTAAGCCTACAGTGTAGGTCACAGTAAATGTTGTTTGGCTTGCTGTCGCTGTAAAATCTGTAACGGTAAATGAAACACCAGATGAAGTACTATTAATCCATGAAGGAATACCTGAAGCTAAACTAAGTATTTGTCCGTTTGTACCTGCTGGTAATTTAGCTAATGTGTTTGTAGCTGAGGCATAAATAATATCGCCAGTCGTATAAGAAGTTAATCCTGTACCACCTGATGTAGCACCTAATGTGCCTGCTAATGTAACAGCACCTGATGTAGCTGTACTTGGTGTTAATCCGTTTAATGACGTTTGGAATGTTGTAACTGCTGAGCCTGATAAAGAACCCCATGTTGGAGCTGATCCTGTGTTACCTACCAATACTTGTCCTGTAGTACCTGCCGCTGTCACACCTAATGCAGATGTACCATTACCATAAACAATACCATTAGCTGTAAATGAAGTAACGTTTGTACCGCCAGCTGCAACAGGTAATGTACCCGCAACTAAAGCTGAACTTGATGTTGAATATAATGCGTAGTTAGCTGCAGAGAAAGAAGTTAACCCTGTACCTCCATATGCAGTACCGATTGTGCCACCGTTCCATGTACCGCCTGTAATAACTGCAGATCCGAGATTAAACAAATTGGTGCCAAAGGTCACCCCTTCAGGAAGGTAAGCGTGTAAATCCCATGTACCACCAACAGTTGCATTATTCGTTAGAAATACAGCGCCCGCTCCACCAGAGGCAATTGTTCCAATCGTGGCAGTAGCATAATCTTGAATTGTTAAAGTGCCTGTAGCAAGGTTATTAAATATGAACGCTACCCCTGTGGTCAAGGTAGTTGCATCAGGTAATGTATATGTTTGTCCGCCAGTGCCTACAAGAGAATGTATGTAACTTGATGCTACTGTTAATGCAGTAGTGCCGCCAGCTGCTGTGGTATTTGTGTTAGATTGATTAACTCTATTAACGTTTATATTCTGATTAGCGTCTCTTAAAACTACAGAGTTAGCACCAGAAGAAGCGGTAACGCCTGTACCACCATAAGCTACAGCTACAGTTGAACCTTGCCATGTACCAGATGAAATTGTACCTAGTGGAGATACGTTACCTGATGCATTTAGATTAACTGATTTTTCTGCTGGGTATGTACAAAATACAGACGATGAGTTACCAGCTAGTGTAAGAGGAGATGTGCCACCAGATGAATTAGATAATACTGTATCACGAGATAAAGTGCCCGCACCTACAGTACCAATACCTACTTCCCACGCTTGAGCTACGTTGTCGTAGATAGTATAGAAAGTAGTATTGCCGTTACCTATCGATGATGAAAAGGTTTGAAACCCAGGCACCGCGCCTGCAAGCGTAAGTGTACCTGTACCACTAGTCGTGGAGGTTTCCTGGACCCGATCTTTGACTACTAGAGCCATTTAAGCTCCTTAGCTTGTTGCAGTTGTTGAGTATGTAACCGCTACTGTATCGCCAGCTGTAGTAATCTTAGCTGTTGTAAATGCACCTGCTGAATATAACACGCCACCAGTATTAGATTGTGCGCTTGAAGCGCCTGTACCTGTCACTAGGAAACAACCACCTACTGTACCGCCTGCACCTGTAATAGTGTACGTAATAGCAGCAGCTGCTGAAGTTGTTACGTTTGATGGTGTTGATCCAGTTGATGTTGCTGATGCAAACACTGCTGTACCACGAACTGCTGATCCACCTACTGTGTAGTTAATAAACTCTGTCCAACCAGCATGTGACGTTTGTGTGTCTGATCCAGTACCAAATGTAGGTGAAGCACCTGAAATAAGACCTAAGAAGGGACCTACTACAGTATAGCTAGTGCCTTTTAATAAAGTATCTAACATGAGTTCTTTGCCAACAGCGTTTACTAGATTAGGAAATGATTCTTCCCATTTTAAATTGCCGTCTTTATCATGGCATTTTACTTCATAAAAACCTTCAATACCTACTGTTTCATTGGCAACCGCACCAGCATTTAGCGTGATGGTAGCATTATCTCCAAATCCACCTTTTTCATTTTGATTCATAATTGACTCCTTAATTAATTCGTAATACAGCAGTGGTTGAGGTAGCTGCTGGAAATTCTATTGTAAATGTTGTAGTGGCTGTTTTTACCCCACCAAAGCTTAATACTGCGACTGATGCGTTTGTAGTGCTATTATATATCAAGGCGCCTGCTGCAGCAAAATTTGCAGGGCTCCAAGTTACATTGGCAAATGTTACATAAGCCGTGTTATTACTAGTATCACTACCAATTGTAGGAGTTAAAACTTTACCCCCTGCTACGTAGCCAGTACCTGTAATTTCGTTAGTTGTTGTATATGCCGTTGTTTCGCTATTAATAGTAGCCGTTGCATCATACAAAGCAATTTTATATGTATAAGGTGAACCTGTAAAAAAATTCTCTAAACCTTTTAATAGATTTAGTTTAAACGTCGTGGTCTGTGCTTGTCCTAAAATCATTGAACTGGATACCTTACTTGGCCTGATCTATATGCATCTTGTCTATCTTTGCCATCTGCAAGTTGTTTTAATAGAAGCATTGCTTCATCATATCTAGCTCTATAATTATCAAGAACGTCTTTTTCACCCTTCATATAAGTGTAAGCTTCTAGTAAAGAACCATATAAAAGAACTGAACTAAAGTTATCACCTAACCAAGTTGTACCCCCTGCCACAGTTGTAATTGATTCAGGGTAATAGAAATAATGTAGTTCCATTGAATACGACGCATCTGGTGTAGGTCCCATAATAAATGTGTTTTGATCAAACACTGCGTAATACTCAGGCACACCATAAAAATCTGAATCTGTATCAGGAAATGATTGTCTAATAAAGTTCACGTCCTTATTTAAAAGATACAAGTATTCATTATTGGCATTAATTACAGCTAAGCTAAATGTAGATAACCAACCCGTAGGTATAGCTAAATACTTATTTCCAGACGTAGTCGTACCTGTTACGTTTTTACGTAACGCTGGTAATTGGACTGTATTATAGATCCTCTGTTCAGCTTGAGTAATAAACGTATTTATTACGGTAGTCGTAAACTGATTTTCTGTGTAATCCTGTATCTGTGCTACGAGCTGACTGTAATTCATTTATTACGCCATTGGGCCTCTAGCTTTAGTACCCTTAGTTGCTGCTCCGCAACCACGAATTTGTGTTTCACCGTGTCTATTCATTTTGTTAGAACCTGGGTCACCTGCGCTTACACGTTGTCTAGCTGTACCTTGATTTAAGTCTTGAGCTTTTAACTTGTTAGGGTCTTGGCTAAAACTAATATCTGCATTAGGTACAATGATTGGTTGTTTATATTCTGCCATGATAATTATCCTTTTTTCTGTGCTGCAACTTTAGCCATACCGCGACCCATAGTTTTCATGTCAATGTTCTTTTTACCACCTTTAGAACCTGCATGTTTAGGACCCTTTTCAATACCTACTTTAGCGCCGTCATTGCCTAAATTTTTACCTTTAGTTTTACCTTGTTTAGTAATACCATCAGCTCCTGATTTATATGCCATGTTACTTCTCCTTATGTTGTTGTTACTGTTACTGTGCCTACATTACCTATACCTACTAGATCATTTGGCGTTAATCCAGCATCGTTTAGTCTTGACCCACCTACAGGGTTCCAACCCCATTGTATAATTCTACTACCTAGTGTAGGTACGCCTGTTTCAGTTTGTAATGGTCCTGTCACTTCTACTGTTTGCAATCCATTTAAACCTGCCTGATAATAACTAGGACTGTCGGGTCTTGGATTTTGCACTGCTTGCGGATCATTTACTGGCGTCATGCCTAGCAATAATTGTGGTTGATCCGGTTCCCAACACTCTGGGCATACCAGTATATTAACATTTTTGGTCTTAATAACCAATCTTTTAAGTTGTGTTAACTTGTATCTAAACCCACATCGATCACACTGAGATATGGAATTCTTGGCGCTAGCGTATTTCGATGGCATCGTCTATCTCAAATTTATTATTCTTTAATAAGTTCTCTACACCAGGTATTACTTGTATGTTTTCAATTACATGTAGTCCTGAAACTGTTTTACCATTTAAAGGCGCCTCATGATCTACATGCCAAGAAAATCCAAATAATTTAGTCCTCATTACAGCTAATTCATATGCTTCTTTAATTAGCCATAAATGATCTTTATTAACCCATATAGGCGTTTTATTTTTTTTTGAAGCTCTATATTTAGCCTTATTAGCTTGTACTCTTGCTTTATGTTTTAATCTAGATTTTCTAGATAATTCAGCCGCTCGCTCCGGATTAGCTTTTTTCCATCGCAAAGATTTGGCTGTTATTATGTCTTGGTGTTTTTTAGAATATCTTCTATTTTGTTCTTTCCATTTTTCAGGATTAGCAGCTCGCCATTCTTTTACTCTTTGATATGCTGTGGCTTTATTCTTTTCTCTATATGCCTTATTATATTCAGCTCTTTTAACTGGGTCTTTATATGGCATCGTCTACCTTATGTAACTCATATCTCTAGGTACAAACCTAACACTTGCTTTTTCTCTATCCTCATCTGCTGCTAGTTGAAACGCTGCTTCGTAATCTGCTCTTAACATGGCGATTCTATCAGGCATAACATTAGGTAATTTCATACTTAAATACGCAGCTAACCCTGCAACCATGCAAGGAATAAATCTAAACGGAATATCTTCTACGGTAACACCATTACCTGCATCTTGTATACGTCTTAATCTGTAATATACAAATTGATAGAATGAACTTTGATCTGGTGCTGGCCATACATTGACTGTTGGAAGATTTTGCACATAGACTTTTGATGCTGTTACGTGAGTTGCAGCTGTAGTATTGTTTACACCGCGTATACACCCAGTTAAATCATTTCCACTAATACCACCATATTGGATAGTCTCGTTATCTACTTTGATAAAACCAAATTGTGCTAAGCCTACAGTTGATGTTAAAGTAATTGTTGTTTCTGTCGCATCTAGTGCTTCAGCTGTAAGTAATGTAGTAGGGTTTTCTTGACCACTTTGTCTATTAATCCAAACTTGGATAGGACGACCTGTTGCATTCTTGTTGGGAATTGTAATATAGGTTGACTCGCTGATACGATTAATATTAATATCTTGCTGGTTTGATCCTGTGCCCGTGCGTGTTACCATGTCTAACAAATCAATCGTATCTACTGGCAACGGATACATAATACGACCTTGCTCTAAATTAATTTGACCAGGTTCTACAGTCCACAAGTTAATACCGCGGTTAGCCCACTCGATTGTCATCAAGTTTAAAGAACGACGCGCAGTTCTTAAGTCATACCCAGTACGTAACTCTTGGCCGCAACGTTCAAACGCATCTTCAACAAGATTATTTAAATCTAAATTAAAACTCGTTTGTCCTGTGGTTCTATCTACCATTATTTTTTCCCTTTAGGAAATCCTGCTTTCATATTAGCGTACGCTTCTGGTGTTATTGTAGACTTTGATTTACTGCGTGAAACACCTTTTTTCTTTCTGGCATTTATGTTTGCATAAAGTCCTACCGGTCCACCTTTTTTAAACTGAGTGAAGTCTGTATTATCACGACGTGCTTTTACTTTGCCCTTAGGCATTGTATTCTCAGTAGCACTAGGAATCTTAGTTTTCTTTATAGCACCCATACCACGTGAAGGTCTCATTAGCAGATCTTTCCTCTAGTTTTACCTTTAGTAGCAATACCATCAGCACGTTTAGAAGCTGATCCTACTGAACCACCAGAAGACATTTTTTTAACAGCTTTACGATATATTTTACCGTATTCTTTGTCGTAGTTAGCCGCTGTAATTTTGCCACCTTTTTTGTAGTTCTCATCAAACTTCTTAACTTCTGTACTTACATCATACATAGCTTTATTTTTACGATACGCTTCTGGATCTTTCATTTCTTCCATTTTCATTTGCTTTTCTTCAATTTTAGCTTTTTGTTCTTTTGATGGAGGCGTAACATCCTTAACAAACTTTTTAATTTTTTCCATTATAGCCATGATTAGCAAATCCTTCCTTTAGTTTTACCACGCATTGCACAGCCATCAGCACGTTTAGAAGCTGAAGATGCTTTTACTTTGCCACCTTTTTTAAATCCTTTTTCAAACTTATCATCAACTAAATTAACATTGACATTAGTTTTAGGCGCGCCGCCCAATCCAGAATCAAATCCGCCTTGAGCTTTTATTTGCCCAATTGCATCTCTCATTACTGAACCAAAAAAACCTTTTCCTTCTGCGGGGACACTTCCGTCTGGTGATGCTGTTGCGGTTGCTGTCTTTTTGCTAAATAATCCCATGATTAAATCATCCTTCCTTTTGT
>Ga0315909_10006479_pt1 | contig 13213 bp, 14 predicted proteins | sample LakEriMetagenome_11_FD_203527 | JGI IMG/M metagenome (GOLD analysis project Ga0315909, IMG submission 203527) | Freshwater fungal communities from buoy surface, Lake Erie, Ohio, United States - Buoy 2 MA125 | ecosystem: Environmental > Aquatic > Freshwater > Lake | place: USA: Lake Erie, Ohio...
GCTTCGTCACTGAGTTTGCATTCTGCATTTATCTTTTCACGATTTTGACGTATATTTTCTTTTGCTACTTCAGCTTTTTCTTTAATCTTAACGATTTTAGTTACAATTTTTTCTTGGACTTTAGTATTGGCTTCTTTGGCTTTGGCTTCTGCTATGGCTACTTTCTTTTCTACTTCAGCTACACGGGCACGCCATTCCATTTCTGTTGAATAGCCACCTTTAAAGTAAACACCGGCTACTAATAGAGCGATACCTAATAGTTGTAAAGGTAGTTTCCAACGACCAACAAACGGAACCCAACCACAAAAGAAACCTAACACGGTAGACACAGCACCCGCTATGCAGATACCATTGATCACCCATATTAAGAAACTGTCAGGTAAGAAGTGTAATAACCACATGTTATTCGCCTAGCATCTTACGAATAGTCGCTGGGCCAACGATACCATCAGCGGTTAATCCATTTTTAGTTTGCCATGCTTTAACTGCACGTTCTGTGCCAGGACCAAACGCACCATCTGCTGTTAATCCCAGTGCTCGTTGCACTGCTTTAACTGTGTCGTTATTGCTGCCCAATCTCACTGTTACGTATTCTGTAGTGGTTGGCGCACTATGTGATTCTTCCACATGATCACCACCTAATACATGTTTAGCATGTTCGTAGTGTTTTTTGCGATCTTCTAGGCCAATAGTACCACCGTTGATACGCTTAGTCATTAGAACGATGTCGTCCTTATCACAGATAGCATTTAAGCCATTCTTCTTCCAGAACCAGCATGCTGATTCGATAGCACCGTCAAGTGTTTCTAAATCTGCTACAGCTTCGTCTAATGTAAGACCAACTGCCTTGGCAAACTGTGTATAGTTGTCACGTCCAGTTAACTGGATAGCACCGCGTCCGCGGAATTTGTAACCATCACCACTGGACTCTGGACCATTGCCCATACGTCCACCATATACCTTATTTGCTATCTTTTCCGGGTTACGAGCATATGGTTGGGCATCCGCTACTGTTGGAAAGTATTTCTTAAAGATTTTGTTTAAACCGTCTGCTGAATAGTTTAGGTTTTCTTGTAAAATAGTAAATCCAGCTGACTCATGTCCGCACTGTGCTAAGAAACCTGCCGCACGATTGACGGTATTGATATCATACTTGTCAAATGATTCTGATAGGGCTTCTGCTAGGTCTTCTGGATATTTGTATTTGGGAAATATTGCTTTGATATGTCCTGCTGTGATTTGCATTGTTGATTCCTTTCAAAAATTATTTTAGTCCTGCGGCTACTCTTAGGCTCTCCGTAAAGTCGTTAACAGGTGCAGTAGTCGTTACAGGAACCCCTGCTGTGGCTTTCATCTGATCCAGATCAGATGTAATATCTTCTGGCTCAACTTCGAGTTCTTCTTCATCTTTGCCGTATTTGGCATTATAGGCTTCTGGTGATAATGGAATAATCTCTCTTAACACGTCTACGTTCAGATCATGATCTTGTGAAGATTTGTAATAGCGAACACGCCAATCTTCGATCTTTTGTTCTGTTAGATTCATGATGTCATCCATGATCTCAACGATCTGCTCTGGGAGTTCTTCGGTGCGATCAAGCTCAACAAAAACTAGATAATCACCACCTTCTTTTTCACCTGAACTAACATCAGCATCTAATACATAGTCGTAGCCCTTTTCAATAAAGCTAACTAGATCACTACTAGGTTCTTTGCCTGTGACTTTGAAACTAACTACACAAACATCACTATCATCGCCCATTTTACTCTTGTATTCGTCGACATGCAGTTCGTTATGGACTAGACGTTTTAAGTCTCCCATTTCAAGATTTTCTCTTAAAAGTTTAGAATTGTGGTTGTTGTGCATTTTGTTCTTCTTGCTCTTGATCATAACTGACTTCAGAATCATTACCTTCTTCGTAGGCTTGTTCTATATCTTCTAAATCAAGTGTAGCTGATTCTAGATCTAAACTACCTTGCTGTATTTCCTGCATGAGTTTCTTAGGCATAACGATAGTTACTAACCATACAGGTTTTTTACCTAGTTTAGGCATCTTGGTACCTGGTTCATAATCATCAGGATTTTCTACTTTGATAGGATATTCTAATGTATCTTTGCTGTAATAAACTTCGCAATCATAGTCTAATAAACGTTCACCGCCTCTGGGATCTGGCATCATCTTATAGGGCCACATGAATGTGCAGGTTACGAAATATTTTTCATAGATAGGACCCTCTACTAATTCACCCTCTTTCCAGTGCGCGAATACATAGGTGTCAAGTTCATCTAATACACGTTCAAAATCCAGCAGAGTAGCAAGACTTGAATCTGTCATGAAGATTTCTTTGGTATTTTCTATTACATCGTGTATGGCTTTAGACATAAGTTAAGTGCTCTTTTTACTTATTTATGCTCTAACGATGAATATGGAATTAAAGGATTCAATGAAGATAGCTTAATATTTAGTCACTGATCTCAACAATTAAACTACACTTAATTAAATAAAAATTTCGATCTTAAATATCTTTGTAGATGCCTTTAATCTACTTTTCATTTTTCCAGGGAGCAATATGTCTAAACGTAGAATGCGTAATGTAGCACTAGCAGCAGATAACACACTTAGTTTTAACCAATACGTAGAAAAGAGAAAGACAGTAACACTAATTCCAAAAAGCCTGAATCAAGAAACCTATATCGAATTATTAACAGATCCATCTAAACACATAGTATTTGCGACTGGACCAGCCGGAACAGGGAAAACCATGCTGGCCATGCAGGCTGGAGTGCGTGCATTTAAAGAAGGCACAGTGAGTAAAATTATCCTAACACGTCCGGCGGTAGGAGTGGACGATGAACGGCACGGCTTCCTACCAGGTAATATAACAGCAAAAATGGAACCATGGACTAGACCCTTGTTTGATGTAATACAAGAATACTATCGTCCACAAGAAGTAGCCCGTATGCTAGACGAACAAGTGATCGAGATAGCTCCACTAGCATTCATGAGAGGTCGCACATTTAAGGATAGCTGGATCGTAGCTGATGAAATGCAGAACGCCACTCCTGGACAGATGAAGATGCTCCTAACGCGACTCGGCGAAGGATCCAAGATAGTTGTTACAGGCGATACACGTCAGGCAGACCGTAGTGATATGGATAACGGTTTACTAGGCTTCAAAGGCCTTGTTGAAGCATACCAACAGAGTAAGTATGTAGCCGGTGTTGAATTTGAATCTAGAGATATCGCAAGACATCCTGCGGTGAGGGAGATTCTATCGATCTATGGCGAACTATAAGTAATGCTTATCTGAGGGAACGCTAGGAGTTTTAATAGTAACTACTTCCGTTTCTTCAAGATACTCAATTTGGCTGATATCCCCAGGTTCTAAAATACAGATATCCCCTGGTCCAAACATCTGACCATTGCAGATCTGGCGACCACTGATTACCAAGGTAATTTCCTGGGCTATTTTATGTATGTGACTAGCAGTTTGGCCGCGACTGTTTTTTTGGTAGGTTACTTCAAAATCTTTGGTGCGATGCACAGCACCATCGAAATCACCTATAAACCAACCGCGATCACCACATTCACTTAGCTTGAATGTTTTCATTAAGTGTCTTTACACAATCGTCTATATAGTCACCAAATCCTTCGTAGAAATGTTTAAAAATATCTTCAAAGGTCTTTTCAGCACGGAAACTATTTTTTAGGATCTTTTCTTCTGTTAGATCTAGAACAACATTACTCTGTAGATAGCGATCACGATAGCCACGTGCTACGAATACACGTTCATCATATTGCACATTATCTGGATTAGCCATATATCCTGCCTGTGCAGTCTGACGAGGATTACGAGGACGGGCTACATACTGCGCTACGAGATAGATATTATTTTTAGCCAATTTGACATAACTCCACTAAGGTCGCTGAAATGTTGATTTCTTGATCTGCTACGATCGGCACACTTGCTAGTCCTTTTTTGATGATCAAGATAGCTTCATCTTGCCCTTCATCTGTTTTGGCCCATAGATCTAAGTTGTCATACATCCAACGGAACATACCATCCATGTCTTCTGCGTTAGCTTGGCTACAGATCAAGGTGCGAGCTTCTTTGATCTTGCCTGATTTGAACAGATCTACAGCATCTAATCGCCAGTCGCCCACAGCACCATCGCCATCGCTGGGCCTGCGTAATAAACCATTTTGGCTGTTCTGTTGCACTAATTGTATACATTTACGAAGATCCGGATATGTGGCTTTAACATAACTGTCCAAAGTATCCAAATCAAATTCGATGTTTTCTGTGACTAAGATAGTAGCTACACGAGCAGTGAATTCTGTGTGATCTGATTTAGCTATCTTAAGTGTCTGACAGCGACTATGTATTGGTGGTAAGATCTTATTTGGATAGTTACAGGTAAGTATGAATCTCACGCTGTCGCTGAATTCTTCCATTAGATTACGCAGTGCTGGTTGCACTGAAACAGGATTCATATAGTCAGCTTCGTCAATTAATACTACTTTGAATTGTCCAAATGGCATAGTTTGACAGAAACTAATTAACTTGTCTACCCATTCTACCTTACGTGCTTCTTTTGAACCATTGGCTACAAGAACATCATATTCATCTACACCAAGCTCATTGATCAACATCTTAGCCAATGTTGTTTTGCCTGTGCCTGGACCACCATGGAACATCAAGTGTGGTATGGTTCCTGCTTTGATCCAGTTAGCTACTTGATCACGTTGATGGCTATCTACAAATACATATCCATCAAGTGTTTTTGGTCTATACTTTTCTACCCATAATTCTTTCATTAGTCTTCCTTACAATCACATGATTTACGGCCTTGTTCACATGAACCGTGACATCTGCCTGGCATTTTATATACATAGTAGCATAAGCCAATAAAAATTGCAAGTATTATGAATATCATTTTCTTTTAAGTATCTCCATTAATCGAATCTGTTCCCATTCTTTTTCTTGTTCAGGAAATTCTGGACAGAGATTATATTGATCTTCTATGAAACATTTTAACACGTAAAGATCGTGTTTATAGCTACAGGCAGTGAAACCATCAGAATAGGGACTACTAGCTTCTCGTGCTAGCTTCCTAATGACGCTCACTACTTCGTGGGGAACGTATTTTACTTCGTCGTTCAACTATAAACCGTTACCGAGTGTCTCGTCCTGCATCGGTTCATCACTGACTAATAGGATATCTGCGTTATCGATGCGGCGAATCGTTTTCTCGCCTTCTTGATCTTCAACTAAAGTTCCACGTGTCCAGCGTCCATGTTTTACTAAAATATATTGTCCTGGTCGAACATCACGTTGATCACTACCAACTGCATATACACGACCCCAACGTGGGTGGATACCTTCTAATTTACCATCAGTGCTTTGTATGATAATACCTGTTGATGTCACACGTTCTTTGAAATGCATGGTAACCAAAACATGATCATGTAATGGTCTGATTGATCGGATTTTTTTAGCGTCGTATGCTGACATATTATTCCTTAAATACGTTGAACACCTGTTGGTTTGCTACCAGGCAGGATGCTGGGATCTAGTAATTCTTGGGTTACTTCTGTTTCTTTGGCTACACTGTCAGCAAAACTACCTCTGGGTTTAGTATAAGTAGGTTCGGCTGGTGCTGATTCTAATACTGGAGTTGATTCAGCGACAGGAGTAACTGTTTGTGGTTGTGGAATGTCTATAACTACACTTTCTTGATAAGGTATGTGGTCCATTGATTCTACTACACCGATTGAGTTATCAGCTATTGGGCCTTTGTGCAGTTTGTTTTTTTCTGCCATGATCTGCTGGCGTGTTTTGATAACTTTACCACCTGCACCTAGTTGATCACCTCTAGCATTGACCTTCATATTACCTACTGCGATAGTAGTTTCATTAGCTAGTCTTAATCTATCCATGTCAACCTGGATACCTCGGGCTGTTCTGTGATTTGTTGCCATATAAGTTCTCCTATTATATAGGTATTTATTTAAGAAATTCTTCGATGTCTAAATTATAGTAAAGGCTGTCAATCTTATGAACTCCAAGTAGAAACAGCACATAACTTGCTACACTTGATCCTCGACCTACTCCCCATACTACATTATTTTTTCGCAGTGTATCTACTAGATATTTCATATATCTCAATAAATCAAATGCCTCACGCTCTTGAAATAACAGTAATTCTTGACCTACACGTTGCAGTTCATGATCTGATTTGCATAATCCTAATACATACGCCGCGATGTCTAATTCTTGATATTCTTTAGGCATGCGCCAATTACGCTGTAACGTTGCATCAAATTCTTCTATTGTTTGATTGATTTCGTGATAGCTGTCTAATAGATCCAATTCAGCATGTAGTTCTGCCACACTGCGATTATATTCTAGGCTGTCTTCAACCTGAAATCTACTTATGTCTAATTTTGGTTCTTTATACAGTAAGTTACACAATTCGTTACTATCTGTATAGGCCTGTCCGTATTGGTCGTATTTCATTATCTGGTAATATCTTTAGCTGATCCATCATCTTTGCCCAAGCGTCCAGATTTCTGTGCTTGTTCTAGCATACGTTGATTTCGAATTTCTACTTCCATAGCATAATCTCCCAAAACCAACTGTAGCTGATTGACCATATCACTGTGTCCCATGCGATAGGCAAAGCTCAACTTAGTCTGTAGGTCACTGCGTTTTGAATGCAGTTCTTCATCTGTCAGTTGGCTCAAATCTTGTGTTAGTGGATGCATAAAAGAAAACTCCTTATACTATAGTTTATATTCTATAGCATAAGGAGTCAATGATTTTTGGTTAATTATCGTGAAACAGTTACAAATACGTTACCTGCATCAGTTCCATAACTAGTAAACACGAATGTACCAGTTATACCTGTAGCCAATCCGACGAATGCGTTACCTGTATTGTTGTTCGAGTTCGGAACAATGACGTAAGCCAATGCACCAGCACTGTTTTTAACATGGACTGTGGTTTGATGTCCTGGCGTGATAGCGGCATTATATCCGATAGAGCAGTTACCATTAATGTTGATCAACACAAATTGATCACCACCAGGAGCAAGTGTCAGTGATTTCGTGCTGGTATTAACGCTGGCATTATTTGATTGATCCTGTGATTTGTATTCGATAGTGCCTTTAACGGTAAGATTAGCACCTGCACTTCCTGCACCAATTGGATCATTGATTACTACGTTACCACTGATTCCGCCAGGTAGTGTAGTTAATCCACTAGCCGATAATGTAGTAAACGCACCACTTGATGGTGTAGCATTACCAACTGGTGTTGAGTTAATAGCTGCAAAACGAGCCAATCCACCAATTACATTACCACTAAATGCACCTGTAGTGCCAGTTACTGTTGCGCCGGTATTACCGATCGTAACAGCATTAACAGAACCTGCTGTTACTGTGGTAAATGTTGTTGATGCACCGTTAGCTACAATGTCATAGTTACGTAACACGTCTTGGATAGCGATAGTAGATCCACCGTCCCAAGTTGAGAATTCAAAAACATAAACACTACCAGCTGGTAAATTAATCTTATTGCCAGCATAGTTACCTTGGATGCTAGAAATATTAGTTACTACTGCAGCCGGTAATGCTAGATTACAGCTTTCTGTATAGGTATTACATTGTAGTCTCAAACGTGTGTATAAATTTGTTGCTGGCCATGTTGAGCTAAAAGCAGTTAAACTAGCAGTATTACCTACTAGCTCTACTGTTTGGAAATGACCCTGGTTCCAATCTACAGTAAAGTCTGGTTGAGCGTATGATACATTGCCAATGGCTTTTTTAGTTTCTACCGTACCAATCATCTGTGCATGAGTAAGATAAGCATAGTTCATGTCATTAGTAGGTGTGCCAGTCTGACCAACTGAACCTAATGCGGCTTTGAGAACTGCTTTTTGTTGCAGATCTGTTAATTCGGCGGCGGCGAAAGTGAAATTATTTACTGTATTAGTAAAATTATCGCGGAATCCTTGGCTGTTGTTGTCCTGCCCTGCTATAGGATACGTACCGTCGATGCTTTGTGGGTTAATATTGCTCATTTAAAAATCTCTCGTTAATGTAATTATTTATCATGCAACTAGTGTATTTATTACAAAAAATCCTAGAGGAAAACATTTTGTCTTGGAAATACCAAATACTTGTTACCTTGTTCTGGCACTACATAACTATCTCTGTAGTCGTAGAATAGTGTGCCATTTCCGTCAAATATAGTGCTGGTTGTTTTGATTTCTTGCGGTATTTCGCTATAGTTAGGCACGGTGTTATTAGTTTTAATAACAGGATCGTAGTAGACATTAACTCCGCCGTGTGTGAATCCATTTCTAACATATATAGCATTATTATAATTTGGTTGAGGTATGAATGTTAGTGTTGATCCTACTGATGATATCGCTGGTGGATATACAGTTACTATATTACCTACGATATCTGTGATCTGACAGTTGCCTGTCAGGCCTGTGCCTCTGACTGGCATGCCAACGAATAACCCACTTATATCTCTTAGGCTTATATTAGAACCAAACCCAGTAGTATTAGCAGTAACGCTGGTTACACTAGCAGACACATTAGCTAGACTTAGACTAAAGTAGTTATCACTATCAATGTTAATACGCCAAATACTGATACGTTGGTTTACTACAGTATATAAATCGATAGCATTGGTAGTATCTTTTGAAACATTCCATTCTTCGTAGCCAGGAACATAAGTAGCGCCATCCCAGCCTAGGTCATCTGTGGTAGTAGCAGTGCCTTTGTCATCGTCCCAGTTAGTACCACCAAATCCATCCCATGGGCTAAGGCTGTCTGTCCATCCTTGATTATAGTTGTCGGTAACATTAAAGCTGAGTGGATATTCTTGTGTGTAGAATATCAGTGTTTCACCATCTCTATAATTAGTAATACCGTCAAGTCCGCCTAAGAGATTTACCGCAGCAACAGAACGCTCGTTAATGCTGTCGAATGCTAGATCTATCGCATAATCTACAGAAGCTATATTATTAAACACTGAAGACAATGCAGGATATCGATCAAACGTAGTTTCTGTGCTGGTTATAAAAGCGTTTGATGCAATATCATAGTTAGTAGTATAGACATTATCTAATAGATAACGATCTACAGTAAAGTTGATTTCGTTAAGTTTGTATCCACGTTGTTGTAAGCGCCAAGCGATAGTTTCACCTGCGCCGGGGTTTACATATGCCAATACTACAGCACGAGTAAATCCTAGCTGAATACCATTGGGTTGTATGCTGGTCATCCAGTCCGGTAGTGCTCCTTTATTTGCATAACCTATGTTAGTTAGAATAGCACTGTCCATGTTACTAAACGAATTAGGATTGGCGATAAAGTAACTGTTACCTTGTGAATCAAAATAGTAGTTTTGTATTACGCTAGACAAGTTTATGCTGTCTGCCGGGCCTTGACCTAAGCTGTTAGAATTTTCATCTTTGATTTCTACATACACCACTTCATATTTAATGTGCTGATCACCAACAATACACCCGCTAGGCAGTCCGGATTGAACTACAAAACCTAGATCAAAATTGGTTGGAACGAATATATTAGTATAGACATTATAAGTTCCAACTGTTGATCCAGTACTGGTTTCTATAACATCATATACCCCGTCCTGTTTAGCTACAGCTGATTTGATGTCACCAAATAATAATCGCTTGTTGAAATGATTTGTCTGCATAGCTGTTATATAAGTAACTGCTTCGCTTGGTGCAAGTCCGGGCAAGAATAGCATCTTAACATTTTCGGCCAGACCAAACCATGGGTCATTGCTTCTATAGATCAGATCAGGTGGAAACACACTCTGATCTTGTAGTATTTTACGGAACTCTATGCGCTGATAAGGTGTGAGCAGAGCTCGGAGATATAGATTTTCATATGGTTGTATGTTACGTTCTCTAACTCTGATAGTGAATACTCTAGTCGCTGATGCTGTTTGATCAAATGTTTCTGCTAGGACACTAAACTCAAAGGTCTGATCAAATGTAGTATCTGGAAATCCTGTTAATGGATCTAAATCAAATGTAGTGGTTCCTGAGTCTAGGCTAAACAGTTGAAAACTAACACGCCCTGAAATAAGTCCGCTAGGTTTTACAGTAAGTCCCTGAGGGATATTCTGATAAGGACCTGGAATCCCACGGGTATAGGTTAACAGATTAGATCTGACACTAGGGGTAAGTTGATAGAATATAGATTTATTTAAAGTGCTTAGTGCTTCTACATATAAGTCACTCACTGATCCGTTTTCAATAGTGCCTAGATTGTTAGGAGTTAGCCAATTAACTTCATTGTATAGATCACCAAGAACTGTCAGAGTAAAGATTTTACTTGAGACATAGTTGGCATAGTCTCTCTTATATACCTGCACTAAGAATTCATAATCTGCTTGGTTTGGGATCTGTCCTGGTAAGTATCCAGTTATCCAACCTGAATCTATATCTACGGTTAACGTGCCCGGCATGGCTAGGGTGCCTTGATCAAATCTGCTTTCATCAAAGCCAATGGTGCCTTGTGTATTAGGAGATCCTGCTACACTTACTCCAACAGCAAGAATATCTCCTACATATGAACCTGTTGATGTGCCAGCTATATTAGCTAGTCCGGTAGAATCTTTAACATTTAGTTCAAAGACATCACTGGTCGTATAGATAGCAGTGATATCTGTAGTGCAAGCTATGTTTTGAGGATAAGCATTTACATCACTACCATTTAATCTAAGGTTACCAGAACCTGTAGTAAAGTTTCCGGATATTAGTTCTAACCTAAAATCAAAAGGATTTGCTGTATTAGCATTAAATCCACTGTGTGAAACTATGACTCTAGCATTAGCACCTGTGCTAGGTTGTGTAATATAATCACCTATATTCGAACTAAAGTTAACATACTGTGTGCTTGCTGATGTAGCTACTGGATAGGTGCTGATATTTGCGCCGTTTATCTGTAGATTTCCTGGAGTTATTATATCAAATACACCAGCAGTAAATCTAACATCAACTACTGTGCCTTGTGTGGTGCTAATAGTTACTGTAGCATTAGCTGATGACCCAAGCTGTGTTATAAAATCACCTACATTAGCGTTAATCAAATCGCCAGCTATGCTTATAGTACCTACACGTAGTCCACCACCTAACGTAAGTGTGCCGACTGTGGTTGAAATATTAGCTATAATGGCATTAGCACTGCTGATAGTCTGTGAGATATAGTCACCTACGTTACCTAGGACTTTAACATTACCTGCTAGTTGTAAAGTTACGTAGTTTGTTACCTGTGCATCATACCAAGCTAGTGTTGGTTGTTGGCTTATAGGGTCAGTGGTAGTTACTAATACCTGAATATCATCACCTGGCACAAGTGCAGGTTGACTAGTATTATCTACCAGACCAACTGTAATATTTCCGCTTGAGACTACAGCATTAAGATAAGGCTTAACACTGCTATTGCTCTGTTCATCAAAGGAACCTTGACTCAGTGTAGGTATCACATACTGTAGGACATCTTCATCTAGATCCACAGCTTCGAGTTTAAATGCATACCATCCACCTTGGCGTTGTGACACGAAATCTTCTTGTGTAGTGGTAATAATAGGTTTATGTCTTGTGCCTGTGTCTACTGTTAGATCATTACCATCAACCCGGGTAGTATCGGCTGTGACTAATGTGCTGTCTGCTGTTAAGCTATTTTTAGGTAAAACTAATAGTGTGTATGTTGAAAGATCTGCCTGAACTCCGTCATTTACTTCGATAGTAAATGAAAATGATTTACTAGTCGTGCCTAGTTCAAAATCCCAACCCAAGGTTCCTGAGGCATTAGACGCAAGGGTATACCGTAGATCCCACTCTGTGTCGTCCCAACCTGGATCATTGCCCGGACCAACTTCAGGAATCTCATTAATATATCCGTGTATAAGACCACTTGTAGTCAGACTCAACCCAGCAGGTAATTCACCACTTTTAAGTGTCCATACTAGATTATCACCTAGAACGTATTCTGTAGCTTCTAGCTGAAGATCAACTATGTCACCATCAAAATAAATACCAAGATCAACATCGCGCGGCACTATCTGTGGTGGTGCTACATTGGTTATAGTTAATTGGAATGTGCGATCAGCTATTAAGCCATCGCTGGTATTAGTCACGCGGACCGTGAATGTGTATGTCTGATTAAGATCCGGACCTGCTGTGCTGACCGGAATACCCTGTAATACACCAGCAGTAGTGATCTGTATGCCCGGAGGTAAGATGCCGGAAACTCTAGCATAGGCCAAAGTTCCTCCCGCTGTATCATATGCATCGAGAGCATACTGGTAATACTCGGCTGATGGAACTATACCTAGATTACCTGCAGGAGTTATCCACTGTGGGTATGCCATTGTTTATCCTATTTTATACCATTTTACATCAGCTGAGCTATAAAAATATGTAGCTGAACCACCTGCTGATATTGCGGTGTTTGCACCTGGGCTTACTGAACTCAACCATTGGCCATATACTGCTAGATGTTCAAGTGCTATGTTTGAACTGATAGTAATAGTTGTGCCATCTGTTGTAATGTTGGGTAAGGTGATATTAGCACCAAAGCTAACAACTGTGCCTGTTGGAGTTAAGATTATTCTACTTACATCAACATTAGCAGTAACAGCAATATTAGCTGTTGGTGAATATTTCTGATATCCAGTGTTAATCTCTGCACCACTAGTGAGTATATTACCAGCTATTTCTATCGAGCCTGTTACGTTAATGTTTTTAGCATTAAATCCAGTATTTCCCATGTATTGGAAATTATCGTTTACTTTGATAAATGCAGTGCGTAGATCATCACCAGTGCCATCATTGGCAGTAGTGCCTACGTTAATTGCTAAAAATGTTTGTGTGGAAATAGTCATAATTTTACTCTAGATAGTCCTATAATATCTAGTATTTATCGAACTTTGAAGAATAAAAAACCCGCTAGGTGCGGGCTTGTTTAGACGTTTTTGTTGTGAAAAGCCCCGTATCGAGGATGTGGACCAAATCCTGGATCCAACGGATCTATTTTTAGTTCTATGTCCTGCTCTGTGTAGATACGCATGATATTATTGGCTAGCGGATAAAATTGATATCCGAGCTGTTGAGTTACCCAGGTAGCACTATGCCATTGCCAATCTTGATATCCTG
>Ga0315909_10006480_pt1 | contig 13213 bp, 12 predicted proteins | sample LakEriMetagenome_11_FD_203527 | JGI IMG/M metagenome (GOLD analysis project Ga0315909, IMG submission 203527) | Freshwater fungal communities from buoy surface, Lake Erie, Ohio, United States - Buoy 2 MA125 | ecosystem: Environmental > Aquatic > Freshwater > Lake | place: USA: Lake Erie, Ohio...
TGGTCATGACCAGCACTAGCCGCCATGGCCGTTGGAGCACTCAGGAGAATCGCAGCGAGAGAAAAGAGAAGTTTACGCATCGGGAAATGGGTAGCGGGCGCGGATGTTTATTCGATTTTCCGTAAAATTGACAAGTTTTATTTGTGAAAAATTTCACAAGCTCGACAAACTGTTGATTGTCAATGATTAGTTTTATCATTCATGATGTGAATTGGTGCATCACTTAGGCTTGCGGCAAAATTCCCTGCATCTGACACAATGAATCCTTGTCATCTGTTTAAGAATTCCATAGAAGTTGCGCCCTCCCCAGTAAAAACACACGAACCTACATGAGTAACTCACTAGATACAACGACGGCGCCCAATGCAAAGCGATTGCTTTGGGCGGGATTCATGGCGATTCTCGCCGCAGGTGTTGGATTCGCCATTCGCGGCGGCATTTTCGACAACTGGGGCAAGGAATACGGCTTCACCGCGACCCAATTGGGAGCCATCGGTGGCGCGGGATTCTCGGGATTCTGTTTTGGTATCATTCTCGGCGGTCTGATTGTTGATAAAATCGGCTACGGCAAATTGGTGGCACTGGCCCTGCTCGCCCACGTGCTATCCGCATTCGTGACCTTTGGCGCGAGTTCTCCGGACAACGCCTACAACTTCCTGTTCTGGGGCATGTTCCTTTTCGCGTTTGCCAACGGCACGCTGGAAGCTGTGGCAAATCCGCTGGTGGCTACGCTGTTTCCGCAAAACCGCACGCACTACCTCAACATCCTCCACGCCAGTTGGCCGGCCGGTATGATCATCGGTGCGGTGATCGGCTGGGTGCTTGACGACAAGTTCGCGTTGAACTGGAAATTGCAATTGGCTCTCTACCTTGTGCCTACCGTGCTTTACGGATTGATGTTCATGGGGCAGAAGTTTCCTCAATCGGAAGCTGCCGAAAAAGGCACGAGCTTCGTTTCGATGTTCAAGGCTGTCGGCATCCTCGGTGCGATCGTCGCCTGCTACCTGCTGTCGCTATTCTTCGGTGACATCATCAAAGCCAAACTCCCCGATAACGCGGCCACGATCGGCTATGCGATTGGCGGCGTTTTGTTGCTCACCATTTCCGTGATCACCCGTTTTTCGATTGGTTCCATCATCCTCTTTGTCTTGTTCGTCACACACGCTCTCGTGGGTGCTGTGGAGCTCGGCACCGATGGCTGGATTCAAAACATCACCGGTAACCTGTTCACCTCGGAACAAGGGAAATTCCTCTTCATCTGGACCTCGCTGATCATGTTTGGTCTGCGTTTCTGCGCGCATTTCATTGAGACGAAACTGAAGCTTTCGCCCATCGGTCTGTTGCTTGTCTGCTCGGTCATCGCCTGGATCGGCCTGAACCTTGCCAGTGGCATGCAAACCTTCGGCATGGCTCTCGTGGCTCTCGGCATCTACGCCATCGGCAAAACGTTCTTCTGGCCCACGATGTTGGCCGTGGTGGGCGACCGCTACCCGCAAACGGGCGCGGTCGCGATGTCCATCATGGGTGGCATCGGCATGCTCTCCGCTGGTCTGATCGGCGGCCCTGGTCTTGGCTACGGCAAAGACCGTTTTGCTGGTGAGGCACTGAAAACCGCTGATGCGGCATTGTATGAAGAATACAAAGCGGTGAAGCCCTCGACATTCCTCAACTTGGAATCCACCGCCGCTTTCGGTCTCGATGGCACGAAGCTCGCAGCTGCGAAAGAAGCGAAGGAAAAAACTCCCGAGCAAGCCAAAGTAGTGCTGGCCGACCAACAAGGCGACCGTCGCACGCTGAAGGCCGACTCGTTCATTCCGCTGACGATGGCGGTGATTTACCTTCTGCTCTTGATCTACTTCAAGACCATCGGTGGCTACCGTCCGCTGACAGTGGAAGAAGCTTCCAAAGCCTAATCTGCTCTCTTTTTCTCTCAGGGCGGCCCTTCGCGGGTCGCCCTTTTTTGTGTTCCTTTTCCGGCTTGCATTCGATACGGTTCGTGCAAGCGTATCGACCTCCTTTCCCATGCCCGAAGTCTCACCATTGCTCGCCTCGTTTTTTTCGACACACCGTTGTTCTTTGAAGATTTGTGGAGTCACGACTGCCGCGGATGCGCAGGGTCTTGTCGACTGTGGCGTGGCGGCGCTGGGGGTGAATTTCTGGCCGCTCTCGAAGCGCTACATTTCGCCCGATGACGCCGCACCATGGCTGAAGGAAGTGCGTGGATCAATTCTGCGGGTGGGGGTTTTTGTCAATGCCGCCATCGACTACATCGCGGAGCTCCATGCACAAGGTTTAATCGACGTGGCGCAACTGCACGGCGATGAGAGTCCGGAAGATTTGCAACAACTGTTGGATCGCGGCATTCCCTGCATCAAGGCGATCGGCATCCGCGATGAAGATGATCTGGCGCAGCTCGGAGCCTATCAGGCGGCGCATGCGTTGCTTCTCGATACCGCCGCACCCGGCGTATATGGCGGCACGGGAGCGACGTTTGACTGGACTCTGGCGATCGAGGCGATGCTGCGTTTTCCCAGCATGCCGGTATTGCTGGCTGGGGGCATCACGCCGCAAAACGCCGCCGGAGCTATCGCAACCGTGCATCCGGCCGCGATCGACATTGCGTCCGGAGCGGAGACTTCACCGGGGGTGAAAGATTTTGAAAAAGTGAAAGCCTTGCAGGCGGTGATCGATCCGCGGGCATCGCACTGAGCGCCTCAGCTTTTCACGAAGGCCACGATCTTTGACACATCATCGCCCGCCGCCCAGGTGTGGCGCAGGAAGTCGGCGAGGTGCTTGTCGCCGTGGGTTCGCAGGAAATGGCGGTCGCCGCCGCAGCCATACATCAGATCGGGATCCAGCTCGCCACGCAGCTTGGCGCGGGCCTTCGCGATGATGCGCGGCAGATAGGCGATGCCTTCCAGCGTGTCGCCGAAGGTCGGCAGATCATCGCGCTTGAGAACGGTTTCCGAGCGCTGGCCTTGTTGGATCGTGAGGAAATAATCACGACGCACCGCCGCCACGAGCAGAGCGGTGCTTGCAGCAGGGGCTTGTTCGTTGTTCAGATCCTCGATAAAATCATAGAACTCGCGTTCCTTGTAGCCGATGGATGCGAGAAACTCACGATCGTTGGCCGAGTAGAAATTTTCGAAATCGCGGCGGCCCTCGGCGTGGAGCTTGAGGCAGCGGTCAAAGAGTTGCTGAAACGTGATGTCCCACATGGGCGGTGTCGGTTGGTTGTTCGGATTGTTGGAAAAGGTCTTGCAGAATGGAGTCGGGGATCTGCGGTGGATCGGGGTATTCGAAAACTTCGTTTTCGTAATTGCGCAGCATCACGCGCCCGGGTTGTCGGTTGAGGATGTAGTCCGGGTTGAGCGGGATTTTTCCGCCACCGCCCGGGCCATCGATGACATACTGCGGAATGCCGTAGCCGGTGGTGTGACCGCGCAGTTGCTCGATGATCGAGAGCCCGGTGGCGACGGTGGTGCGCAGGTGCGAGGAGCCATTGATCAAATCGCACTGGTAAAGGTAGTAGGGCCGCGCACGGCACATCAGGAGCTTGTGCACCAGCGCGCGCTGGACGATGGGGGAATCATTGACGCCGCGCAGCAGCACCGATTGATTGCCTAACGGAATTCCGGCATTCGCCAACCGCTCCAGGCCCGCGCGCACTTCGGTGGTGAGCTCTTTCGGGTGATTGGTGTGGATGGAGATGAAGAGTGGATGATGTTTTTGCAGGATGGTGCACAGTTCCGGCGTGATGCGCTGGGGCAGGAAAATGGGGATGCGTGAGCCGATGCGGACAAACTGGATGTGGGGAATCGCGCGCAGTCGCGTGAGAATGCGGTCGAGTTTGTCATCCGATAGCAAGAGCGGATCACCGCCGGAAAGCAGTACATCGCGTATTTCGTGGTGTTGTTCGAGATAGCGGAAGGCGGCTTCCCATTGGATTTCCAGTTGCTGGTCGCCCACGCCCGAAACCACGCGCGAACGGGTGCAGTAGCGGCAGTAGGAGGCGCAGCGGTCGGTGACCAGAAACAGCACGCGATCGGGGTAGCGGTGCACCAGTCCCGGCACGGGCATGTGGCTGTCTTCGCCGCAGGGGTCGGCCATTTCATCCGGCGCGGTCCATCCTTCCTCGATGCGCGGAATGACCTGACGTCGAATCGGGCAGTCCGGATCATCGCGATCGATCAACTGGAAAAAATGCGGTGTGATCGACATCGCCAATTTGTGCCCCGCGAGCAGCACGCCCGCGCGCTCCTCGGCGGTGAGAGACATTTTTTCCTCCAAGGCGGCGAGTGAGGAAACCCGGTGCTTGAGTTGCCAACGGTGGTCGCTCCACTGTTCTGCGGTGGCATCCGGCCATAGGCTGCGCCCGGTGCTGTGAAACACCGTCAATGATTCGTAGAGTTCCTCGTCAGTCATTCGTCTAGGCACCGACTGTAAACGGGTTTGAATCCGTGTCAAATCTCCGCTGCGTCAAGCTGCGGTTGTCAATCGGCGCGGTCGATGCTATGCTTGGACTCAGATGAGACAAAGTGCGTGGCAGATGGCGTTTTCCTGGCTTTCCCAGCCGGTCATAGCTGCCTCTCCGTCGCCAGCCAAAGGGCACCGGGATGAAGTCAGGACCGCCTGGTGCAGGGAAATGGCCGCGTCCTTTGGGCTAACGGAACTGGCACAGAAGGTCGAGGTCGTTTGGAATCCACGCATGCGCTCCACGGCAGGACGCGCATGGTGGCCGCAGCGATTGATTGAACTGAATCCGAAAATCGATGCGCTCGATGCCCGGCAAACCGAACGCACCCTGCGCCACGAGCTCGCCCACCTGATCGCTTACGAGCGAGCGGGGCGGCGGAAAATTGCCCCTCATGGCGCGGAGTGGCGGCAAGCCTGCGCGGATCTCGGCATCGGTGGCGAATCCGTGTGCCATCAACTGCCGCTGCCCCGCCGGTCGCAGACGATACGGTTCCACTACATTTGCCCGCATTGTCGGGTGGAAATCAAGCGCGTGCGCAAAATCAAACGCGCTCTGGCCTGCCTCACCTGCTGCAAAACGCACAGCGGCGGCCGCTACGATGCGCGCTTCCGGTTTGTGGAGAAAAAATCCTGAACGTTAGTACTGAAGGATCGCGTGGAGGGGGATGTTCGGCATTTTTTCGCGACCATTCAGATCCATGAGCTCGATAAAAAAGGAAGCGCCGATGAGATTGGCGCCAAGCGAGGTGATCAGCTCAGCGGCGGCGGCTGCCGTGCCGCCGGTGGCGAGTAGGTCATCCACTAACAAAATGTTCTCTCCAGGGTGCACGGCATCCTCGTGAAGCTCCACAACGTTTTCTCCATACTCTAACGAATACGCGAGACCGCGTGTTTTCCACGGCAGTTTTCCGGCTTTGCGCACGGGCACGAAGCCCACGCCCAGGCGATCCGCGACGGCGGCAGCGAAGATGAAACCGCGGGCATCGATGCCGACGACTTTATCGATCGCCTGATCTCCCGCGGTGGCGCAGAGCAGGGTGATGCAGTCGTGAAACAATTTCCCATCGGCGAGCACGGGGGTGATGTCCTTGAACAGAATGCCTGGTTTCGGGAAATCCGGAATGTCCCGCACGGCGGCGCGGAGGTGTTGCGAGGAAGCCATGATGCAAAGCTAGAAAAACACGGCGTCTTGGCAAGCTCCAATCGCGCTTGCTATCTCACGTCCCCGCATCGCGATAGAGCTGGCCCATGCGCGAGAGGCCGTCTTCTTCGCTGCCGAAAAGGCTGTGCGCTTTGCCTTTGCCCGGTTCGAAATAGGCATAGCGCTCGATGGCTTTGTCGCGCTCCAGAAAACGCAGGGCTTGTTTGAGGAAATCGTAGTTGTCCCGCTCCGTGCCGCTCCAGCCATTGAACTCGGTCAGCCACACGGGCATTCGATGTTCCTTGGCGAGGCCTTTTAAGAAATTTTCGAAGTCACCCGCATCGCGACTGCGGTACCAATGCACCGCGATGAAATCGACCCTCAGTTTTTCCTTTTTGACCCGGCGCATGAATTCCTCCAGCCACTTCACGCCTTTGTCGTCAGACGAGGGAGCCGGGCTTCCCAGCGGGATATTTTTCGCTTCGGCGATGGCCTGGAGCTTCGGCCAGTGCTTGATGGCGTCATCGATGCTCAAATTCCCCTGATCACCGCGTTCCGGTTCGTTGTAGCCTAACAGATGTTTGATCCCATTCATCGCCTTGACGCGTGCCAGCGTATCGCCGCCTTCGACGTCCTTGCGATTTTTGATCATCGGTACGAACTCGATGTCGGGATTGTGATTGCCGCCATACCACCACGTGTAGTACCAGTGAGCGCCGAAAAGCTTGTGGGCATTCCGATCTCCTCCGGCCCATCCTTTTTTGGTAGTGGCCTGATTTGCCCCGAGTGCTGGCAAGTGCTGAGTCAGTAAGGTGGGCGCGAGCAGGGAGAGCAAGGTTCTGCGATTCATCGGCAGCACAATACGGGCTTGGTGCTGCGGTGCAATGCGGCACAGTGTCATCCCCGATCACTCTGTCGGGTGATGCGCGTGTGCCGTTGCCGGTCTGAGTTGCAGCAGCAGAATGGCAAAAGTAATGAGAGTGCCACCGCCGATCAGCGACAGGGTGAGCGGTTCATTTGCGATGGGGCGGCCCATCCAGGCGCCCATCAGAGCGGGGACAAAAAGTGCGATCATACTGGTGAACACCGGCTCCGCACAATAAATCAAGCCGGCTTCCGTAGAAGTGACAAATCCTTGCCAGCGATTCATCAGTCCGTAGGCGCCGATGCTGCAGAGCACCGCCATTGAGGCGATAAGACCGAGTGCGGCGGTGGAGGACAATGCTGTCACCACATCGCCGGGCTTCTCCGCCACCAGAAACGTGCAGGGAATCGCGAAGAGACCAATGCCCAGAAACATGATCCACGTGATGGGCAGGCTGCGGTTCTGGCGGAATCGGGGATGTTCCAGACAAAGAATCTGCATCGTAAAGATCAGTGCCGCGAGTAAGGTTTCCCATTCCCCGCGTCCCAAGCGGAGGTCGCTGAATTTTACGTTAGTAAGCCACGCGACGCCGATCACCACGAGGATTACGGCGATCACGGTGCGCATGCCCGGGGAGCGGTTGCCGCGCAGAGCATGATAGATCGGCAAAAACACGCAGTAGCCCTGCGTGATGAACGCGCAGGTCGATGCCTTGGTATAAGCCAGTGCATCCGCCTGCAACCACATGCCTAAACCGCCGAAGAGCGCCAGCCACAGGCCCTGTTGCCATTCGAGTTTGGTGTAGGATTTCAGATGCGGCAGCACCCAAGGCAGGAGCAATACACTCGCCATGACAAATCGCGATGCCATCAACAGCGTGGAGAGGAAAAAAAAGCTCGCTCCCGGCAACAGGGACTCTTGTTCGGTATACAAAATTTTCACAAAAGGAAAACTCACCGCCCACAGCAAGGTGGCGATCAACAGCCAAACGATGGCGCGGTTATGCAAAGCATGTTTCATCAACGAGCAAACACTGGCAGTTCACCGCGGTATTGGCAAGCGCGTGCCGGACTTTTGATTTGCAGAGGGAAAAACTTCGGCGATACTTCGCTGCGATGCCGCGTCTGCCGACACCACCCAAGCTGATGGAGCAATTCGAGAACGGATTGATCGAGCGTACCGAACTGCATGCGATGATGGCGGTGCATGCGCGGGCGCTGATTGATGAAATGGAGGTCGAGCATGAGTTTCCGTTAGAATCGCGACTGGAGCAGTGGCGAAACCGCCATCACGCGGCGCGCTTGAGTGCGCGGCATGGCGAGCGCCGTGTGCGCGAGGTGTTTCACGCGCTCAGCGAGCTGGAGGATTTTTTTCCGGCAGCCTTGTTGTGGAACGCCGCGCATCTGCACGTGCCCTTGCACTGTTTCATCCGCAGCAAACGCGCGCCGGTGTTTCGCGTGAAAAAGATGAACACCAGCGCCGCGAGCGTGACCGTGTGGGTGGAATACTCGGAAGTGGAGGGCGGAGAAGTCATCAAAGAAAAAATCCACCTGCTGCGCAATCGCAAGTGGATCTTGGAAGTGGTGAGTCGTAGCTCTCAGGATTCCATCGGGTAGGCGTTTTCGCCATGTTCGGCGCGGTCGAGCCCTTCAAATTCTTTTTCCTGTGTGACTCGCACGCCTATTGTTTTTTTGACCAGGAAAAACAACAGCACTGTGGCCAAGGCCGACCAGACGATCGTCACGCCCAGACCCGTGAGTTGGATGAGCAGTTGGGTACCGATCGGCTTGACAATACCAAGTCCTCCCAGTGATTTTTGACCAAAAAAGGCTAACAAGATCGTGCCGAGTATTCCGCCGACGCCATGAACTGCAAATACGTCCAACGAGTCATCGATGTGCCATTTTTCCCTAATCAAACTCACTGCAAAGTAGCATACCACTGCAGCTAAGGATCCAATCGCGATGGCTCCCACCGGTCCAATATCTCCCGAGGCCGGCGTTACTGTAGCTAGTCCAGCCACCAAGCCTGTTACCATGCCCACGACGCCGATTTTACCGTTGCGGACTTTTTCCAACAACATCCATACCAGTGCAGCGGCACATGCGGACAGATGCGTCACCATCATCGTCATCGCGGCACTGCCCCCCGCACTCAACTGGCTGCCTGCATTGAAGCCGAACCAGCCGACCCATAACATCGCCGCGCCAATGAAAACCATCGCTGGATTGTGTGGCGGATGCGGATGCTGCGGGAAACCTTCACGTTTTCCCAATAAAATGGCCAACACCAGCGCGCTCACGCCTGCCGTGGCATGTACCACGATACCGCCTGCTAGGTCGCGAATGCCCATCTCAAAAAGCCAACCTCCCCCCCATACCCATTTGGTAACGGGAGTGTACACCACCAACAACCAGAGCGCCGAGAATAGCAATACCGAAGAAAATTTCATTCGCTCGACCACAGCACCAATATACAGCGCGGGGGTGATGATCGCGAAGGTCATCTGAAACATCACGAACAGCAGCTCCGGGATGGTGGTTCCGCTCGCTACCGCTTCCGTAGTTACGCCTTGCAGAAACACCGCGCTGAGATCACCGATCCATTTGCCGTCACCCTTGAATGCCAAACTGTAAAGCCCGGCGACCCAAAGCAGGGAAGCCATAAAAGCGATACCCGCGCACTGCCCCAGTACGGAAAGGAAATTTTTGCCTCGGACCAATCCTCCATAAAACAACGCCAAGCCCGGCATTGTCATGAATAACACCAGCGCTGTCGCCGTGAATATCCACGCACTATTTCCAGAATCCACCGCTGCTGTTGCTGTGTCTTGCGCCTGTAAAAACCCACTACTCATCCCCCAGATTGCCAATGAAATCAGGGTTTTATTTCTTGTATTACTTGTATCCATGGACCACTCAAATAGCAGATTTCATACCAACTATGAATTTAATTCATGGTTTTTTAGTGGCGTTATCTGAGTAAAACAGCATGCGCATGAGATGTGGACAAGCTCCTTCGTCGATTGCTGAATCGGCAGGTAAACCAATCATTGTAACAGAAAATCACATCCGCTGCGGGACGGCGATGCCCAATAGGGCGAGGCCTTTTTCCAACGTGCGGGCGGTGACATCGCACAGCGTTAGACGGCTGTAACGCGTGATGCCCTCGGCTTTGAGCACCGGGCAGGCCTCGAAGTAGCTGTGGAAGGCGCGGGCGACTTCTAGCAGATAGCTGGTGAGGATGTTCGGGCGGCAGTCATCGAGCACGCAGGGCACGACTTCCGCGAAGCGCGCGAGCAGGCGGGCGAGGTGGATTTCCGCATCTTCGGTGAGCTCGATCGCGGCACCGGCGGTGTAGCGTTCTTCGAGCTTGCGGAAGATCGAGCGGGAACGCACGAAGCTGTAAAAAAGATAAGGCGCGGTATCGCCTTCGAGCGCGACCATTTTATCGAGATCGAAGACGTAATCCGACAAACGATGGTGCGCCAGTTCGGTGAATTTCACCGCGCTGATGCCGATAAGCTCGGCGAGCGCGGCGCGTTCCTCGTCGGTATCGAGTCGGCTGCGTTCATCGACGGTCTTGCGCGAGGCAGCGACGGCGTCGTCTAACACATCGGCGAGCTGCGGCAGATCACCGGCGCGGGTTTTGAGTGGCTTACCGTCGGTGCCGAGGATGGTGCCGAAGGCGATGTGGCGCAGGTCCATCGAGTCCAGCCCGAGTCGCGCGGCCACGGCGAAGAGTTGCTGGAAATGAGATGACTGGCGGTGATCGACCACATACCAGACGGAGTCCGCTTGCCATTCCTTGTGGCGGAATTCCAACGTGGCGATGTCCGTCGTAGCATAGTTGTAGCCGCCATCGCTCTTGCGGATCATCATCGGGAAATCCGTCCAATCCGCATCGCGACGGATGAGGAAGGGGTCCTTGGTCGGATCACTCACCGAGCCATCGGAGAAAATGCACACGGCTCCTTCGCTCTCGCGGGCGAGGTTCTTCTCTAACAATTTTGCCACCAAGGGCGCCAGAGCGTCGTTGTAGGCACTCTCTCCAAGCCAGTGATCGAACGCGACATCGAGACGCGTGTAAATTTGTTGCAGGCCTTGTTTTGAGAGCTCCAGACAACGGGTCCAGATCGCGAAATTTTCCGCATCGCCCTGCTGGAGTTTCACCAGTTCCAAACGACAAGCCTCGCGGATCGATTCATCGGCTTTCGATGCATCGCTGGCATGACGGTAGAGCCGCAGCAGCTCCGCCAGGGGATTGGCGAGCAGGGCCGCTTCATCGAGAATGTTTTTCCACGCCCACGTGACCATGCCGAATTGCGTGCCCCAGTCGCCGATGTGGTTATCGGTGATGACCTTGTGGCCGAGAAAACGGGCGATGCGTGAGAGGCTGTCGCCCAGGATGGTCGAGCGGATGTGGCCGATGTGCATGGGCTTGGCGACGTTCGGCGCGGAGAAATCAAGCACGATGGTGCGCGGATCGGCAACAGTTGCCACGCCGAGTCGGTCATCGGTCGCCGCGGCCTGCGTGCGAGCAGCATAGACTTCGGCCTTGATGCGGAAATTGATGAACCCCGGCCCGGCGATTTCGGTCGTGGCGATGGTATCGGCGGGCCACGCAGCGATCACTTGTTCGGCCAGCGCGCGTGGGTTCATTTTGTTCGCCTTTGCCAGCACCATCGCGGCGTTCGATTGGTAATCGCCAAAGCGCAAATCATTCGCCGGCGTGACGATGGCAGAAGTGGGCGCGCCCAGGATCTGCGTGAGAACGGCGGCGAGAGAAGATTCGAGTTGCTGGGAAAGTGTCATGGCGAGAGCGGCGGACGCAGCTTGTAACGGGAAAAGCCGAAGATTTCCACCAAAAATGCGTGTGGCGGTATTTTCTGGCATGCGCTGGGGGGAGATTGTAGCGTCGCGCCATGGCGATGCTTTGGTCCATGGGCGAATGGTGCGAGGAAACGAATTTTGCGGTTTCCTCCCGTGACCGTGGGCTTTTGCACGGGCTGGGGGTCTTTGAGACGATGCTGGCGGTCGATGGGGTGATCCAGTATGGAGAAAAGCACCTGCGGCGGCTGAAGGGTGCGATCGCACGCATGGGCTTGTGCGATGTTTCCGCATACGACTTTTTGCAGATCGGTCGGGCATTGTGCGAAAAGAATCATTGCGCGAGGGGTCGTGCGAGGCTGCGTCTGACGGTGACGGCAGGCGAGGGGGCTTTGTCGGAAAAAGGCCCGGGCGCAGGCGCGACGGTGTGGATGACCGCGGCTCCTCTTGCAGCCACGGCATCGACAGCCACAGTGGTCACACTGCCCTGGACGCGCAACGAACGCAGTGCCCTAGCGGGGATGAAAACGAGTTCCTATGCCGAAAATGTGTTAGGCTTGCAATGGGCGCGGGCGCAGGGGGCGGATGAGGGATTTTTTTTCAACACCCGCGAAGAACTGTGCGAGGCCTGCACCGCGAATGTTTTTGTGCGCCTCGATGGTGTGTGGCACACCCCCCCGCTGGAGTCAGGCTGTTTGCCGGGGGTGATGCGTGAGGTCATTCTGGAGCGTGACGCCAGCATCCGGGAGTCCGTCATCACCCGCGATCAAGTTGCCAGGGCGGAGGAAATGTTTCTCACTTCCGCCATACGCGGGGTGATACCGGTATCGTGCTGTGATGGGAAGCGGTTGTCGCTGGCATTTTCCCCATTCTGACAAAATTTTCAGTAGTCAGGCGGGGGAATTTTGTTCATGCTGAGCTCCCAATCAACTCAACCTATGGCAAGACCTGTGACTCTATTTACCGGGCAGTGGGCGGACATCCCACTTGCAGAACTTCTCCCACGTGTGAAACAAATGGGCTACGATGGCGTCGAACTCGCCTGCTGGGGCGATCATTTCGATGTGCAGGCCGCGCTCACGCAGCCGGGCTATGTGGAAGGGCGCTGGGAGCTGTTGAAACAGCATGACCTCGCTTGCTACGCGATTTCCGCCCACCTCGTCGGTCAAGCGGTGTGCGATCTCATCGATGAACGCCACCAGTGCATTCTTCCTCCCCACGTGTGGGGCGATGGCGAGGCCGAAGGCGTGCGCCAACGCGCTGCCGCGGAACTCGCGGACACCGCTCGCGCCTGCCGCAAGTTTCTCGATGCCGGAAAATCTTACATGGCGAGCAAACCCGCTGGCTCTGGCAAGGCGGTGGTCAATGGATTCACCGGTTCCAGCATCTGGGGCGCGCTGTATGCGTTTCCGCCGACGAATCAGGCCTATCTGCAAAAAGGCTACGACGATTTCGCCAAGCGCTTCGGCCCTATCCTCGATGTGTTTGAAAAAGAAGACGCTTACTTCGCGCTGGAAGTGCACCCGACGGAGATCGCGTTCGATATCGTTTCGGCCCAGCGTGCGCTCGATGCGGTGAAAAACCACAAACGTTTCGGCTTCAACTACGATCCTTCCCACCTCGGCTATCAAGGCGTGGACTACGTGAAATTCATCCGCAATTTCGCCGCACAAATCCATCACGCGCACATGAAGGATGTGTGGTGGGGTCATGGCGATGGCAGCGTCGGCGTGTTCGGTGGTCACACAGATTTCTGCGATGCACGTCGTTTCTGGGACTTCCGCAGTGTCGGTCGTGGCGATATCCGTTTCGAAGATGTGATCGTCGCGCTCAACGATATCGGCTACACCGGTCCGCTCAGCGTCGAGTGGGAAGACGGCCGCATGGATCGTTTCCACGGCG
>Ga0315909_10006481_pt1 | contig 13211 bp, 18 predicted proteins | sample LakEriMetagenome_11_FD_203527 | JGI IMG/M metagenome (GOLD analysis project Ga0315909, IMG submission 203527) | Freshwater fungal communities from buoy surface, Lake Erie, Ohio, United States - Buoy 2 MA125 | ecosystem: Environmental > Aquatic > Freshwater > Lake | place: USA: Lake Erie, Ohio...
CTCATGTAGGGGCGCTGGTTAACAACGCCGCCGTCTCTAAATAAACCAAGGGCAGAACCTACAAGCATCGCAGCGCCAACGTAAGGCATGGCAGCACCCAGTGCAGCACCACCGCCAAGGGAGCTAGCAACACCTTCAAGAGCTGCGCCGCCAATGCCTTCTGTCATAGCAGCCGCGCCCGTACTACCACCAAGACCGCCCGTAGCAATGTCAGCCGCAGCCATCTCAGCAGTAGGGGGCAAGACAGAATTTACCTGTGCAGCAGCTTGTGAGTAAGCATCGATAGCAGGTTGAGCGTCTTTGCCCAAACGCATACCTTGACCATAGGCAGCCATATTAGTGTTACCAGTGGCTTTACCCAGAGACTCAACACCTGTGCCGACCATATCCCGACCGCGCATCAAGCCTTGGCCCACAGCTCCTGCGTTGGAAGGAGTAGGTGTCCCTGTTGGGGGAGGCGGAGGGGTAATTTGCTCCATTGCACCAGTAATACCGCCTCTGGCAAGACGTTGAACGTAACCACCGCCTTTAAGTTTTAAAACTGGGCCGCCATCAGCAAGCCCAAAGAAGCCGGGGTTGTTTTTACTAAAGCCGTATAGATCAATACCGCCACGCACAGCGCCAGCCACGTTTTGAGAAGCCATTTGCTGGCCTTGGTTGTACATGCTTGCTAAGTTAGAACCTGTAGCAGCCGTACTTGACAGCGCAGATGACGCATTAGACGGCACACCAGCGAGCAAAGCCGTGGTGTCTTGCATACGGGCAAAGCCCATTTGTTCAGCACGATCACGAGCACTGCTCATACCAGCAGCGCCACCGCCATAAGCAGTAGTAGCCAGTTTGCGCATTTCTTTGGCGTATCGTGGGTCCTCAGGGTTAATACCCATAGAGGCCAAATCGCTCTTGTATGCACCCATGGCTGAACCAAATGAGGATTCTGCATCTGCTTTTGCCTGAGCTGCTGCTCGTTCTTTGTTTGCCAGTGAGCCGTAGTCCAATGACTGATCGACCATGCGGCCGTACATTGGATAGGTATATTGCTCAGATAGCCCCATCAGTCGTTCAGACTGTGCAGCCTGCGTACCGTAAAGCTTCTCTAAGTTTGCGTAGTATTGATTGCCGCCACCGCCGCCCATTAGACACCTCTTTCTAAGATAGTGTAGATTCTTCCAGCATCAGGCGCAACCCGCCTGCAATACCGTTCCATTGAGGGGCGTACAGCGCCCCGTATTGCCGAAGCACCTACCAGCAAGGCTAGCTCAGTAAGGGCATCCCAGCAAAACTTCATAAGCCGGTCAAACCCTGCTCCACCCATCGCCAAGACGTACAACACGCACTTCTTAGGGTAATTGAGGATTTCAAACACAATGGCTAGACTGATCTTGTCGTCTTGTTTGTACGTAGCGATAAAGACTCTTTGGCTCTGAACCATGGTCAAAATGTCATCTACATCAAATTCGCCATTGGAATGTTCCATACCCGGAGCAAGCATTGCACGTAAGTCGGCCCAGTGACTCTCCACTGTCTCAGGAAGCAGAACAGAAAGTGTGTGGCCGCTCATACCAAGATGTTATCAGCTTTCTGGCGTTGTGTGTGAAGATTTTTGTTTCTCTTCTAAAGCCAGCCATTGCTGGTTAAATGTGGTCAACAAGCCGCTAGCCAATTCAAGGGTCAGTTTGTTGCCCATGTTGTTTTGCATCATCGCTGCCAGCAGCTCAATCATTTCTTCACGCATTTTCAGCCCTTTGTAAATCTATGTAGTGCCACAAGTCTTCATTTCTGTATGTGCCGCTTGGTTTATCAGGAGCCCAAGCAGGGGGAGCACCAACTAATTCTTGATAGTCAGCCCCCAGAATTCTGTATTGCTTCGTTGGAATCTCTAAATCAAATTTATTTTCGGAGTTTAAAAATCCAACTACCACTCGCACAGCAATCCCAACAGATTCCTCAATCAAATAAATGTCTTCCTTGATGGTAGACGCGGGTATATTTATTTCTCTTGGCATAGTTTAAGTCCAGACAGGTATATAAAGAGTTGTTGAATCAATTGTAATCTGCATCCAAGTATTTGAACTTGCGCTGCCGGGTTTATTGGTTCCTGAGAATCCTGCTGTTGCCGCTCCACTTACTGTCCCTTGAACAAACCTCATAACATTTGAGCCAGCAGAACCATTTAATCTATTTGCAGCATACGCATCTGTTCCCAAAGCAGTTGTGGCAAACGCACTTATTGCTTTCCAAGTACCGTCACTGTTTAAATACGAAGCGGCGGCAGCTGCAACCGAAGTCGACGGAGCTCGCATAATCCATGGATCACCTCGGCTATTACTATAACCTAATGCAAAGTCACCTTGAACAAAAGCTGTCGCTCCAGTTGCTCCGTTGCTAAATGCAATAAACGCATAGCCGCCACCTGTACTTGTAAAGGTGCAAGTCTGCCCCGAAGATGTAGCTCGTAATGCAAGACCTGTTCCATTGTTTTGCGCCCATACGGCTGGCAAACCAAAAGTACCGTTGGTAGTATTGTATAAAGTAGCTGCTGTTCCAGTGCCTGAGCTGGCATAAATAGAAGTGCCGGTTCCGCTGTTTGTAGCGTATAAAGAAGCACCACCTGCGTTGGTTGTAAAAGCTGCGCCAATGTCACCGTAGCCTGATTGAGCAAAAGAACCGCTGACAGTAAACCTACCTTTGACGGTTGTTTCTCCACCAAAATATGCCGCCCCATCAGAGCCTCGAAGCCAGAAGTTAGTGCCAGAGTTTGTGCCTAATACGGCTCCTGTTGAGAGAACGTTACCCGCAGTTACATTTCCTGCAAAGTTACCAGACGCACCAGTAATGTCACCCTTAAACGTGGCAGCACCGGTTGTAGCATCAATCGTAAACGTCGTGGCCGCGTCAGTTCGCCCAACAATACCTCTGCTTGTAATTGCAACACCAGCACCTGTAGCATTGCCTGACCCATCCACAACAATTGTGCCTGTCTTAAAACCGCCAGCACTGGTAAAAGTAATTGTTCCGCTAAGAATATCCGCTGCGCTTTTGTTTAGTTTGGTTGTAACGGCTGCCGAGTTTGTGACTACATCACTGACTAAAGTAGAACCTAAGTATGCATCTACAGAAATAATTGAGGCAGCTCGGAGAGTGCCCAGCAGGGTTAAATTACCCGTAGAAGACTCAATGGCAAACGTAGTCTGCCACGCACCATCAGATTGGCGGTTGTATCCGCCCAAGATACCCGTGGATGTAATACCTAGGCCGGTTCGGATAGTGCCTGCGTAAGCGCCTACCGTTCCAAGAATACTAGCATCTCTGTGCTGAAAAACAACATATTGGCCAGCAGGTTCTAGCTTCATAACGGTTGTGCCGTTAGTTACACCAGTAATTACTTCAGCCGCACCACGTTTTAAATCTGCTGTCAGCGTATCTAGCGTGTAAGAAGGAGCAAGATTGGTGATGTTTGTACTGCTGTTTCCACTGCCAAACGTAGATGCACCGCCAACTGATGTTAGGGCTGTGTTCGTTGTTGTCCCGCCTCCGGCATCAATAACCACTTGCATGTTGCGAGTAAGAACATCAAGCACCGCCCTCACCTGAGGGTCAGAGACAGCATACGTCGGTGGTAGTGGAATAAAGTTAGACACTACGGAACTCCGACATAGATTCGGCCATGGCAATTTCTTCAATCTTACCGATTGTTTGAACTCGGACAGACCAGCGCACGGCACGTTTACCCGCAGGTAAGCGGTAATAACCAGTAGCCGAAGCTGTAAATGTAGTCCACAGAGCGCCATCAACATAGATGCTTACAACGGTAGACGCAGTGCAACGAATAAAAAACGCTCCAAAGTTTGTAAAGTTCGGCAAGGTAAACTCTTTGCTCCACCAATCCAACGTGTAGTAAGCTGCCGCGCCATCGCGCAAACGATACACAGCTGCACCCTTGGAGTAATACAGAGTATCTGTAATCGGCAGATAGAACATCGAGTCAAACGTCTCGTTGAACTGAGTCAGTGTGCCGGCAGCTTCGTCCAAGCGAATGATAATGCCCTTGGCTTCTTGAGAAGAGACCATGACAAGATAGCCATCTGTGTAGCCAAACCGAGCGTCGTCAGCAATCGTAGCAAACGTAGCCCGCCAATCTTCTCGAGAGTAGAACTTCTGGCTCAAAGTCATTGTTGATTGTGAGCCTTGCACCAGCACAATACCATCAGCGGATGCATAAGCAACAGCGCCTTCTAAGTTCACCATGAGCCTTTGAGCAATACCAGCTTGAGGGAGCGGCAACTTTTGCTGAGACATATTAGATGGCAAGCTTCCAAGAACCATGTGAGCCCCGGTGTTAGTGGTAACGACTAACGACTGAGCATCGGGGCAGATTCCCGTTATGTTGTTTGGAAACGACATAGCATAAGGCCATGCATGGGGTCTAAACGGCTCGCTGAAATACAGCATGTTGCCTTTATACGCCGCAAAGAATCCGTTAGGCATCGGCACAAGGCCAGTCATGCCAGTCTCAGGAATGTCCCAGTCAAGGGATGGCAGCGCCACACCAATGTCAGAAGCTTTAAAAGTTTCGTCTTTGTAAACGTTGCCGCCTAAGTTAGTTGTTGTAATCTTGAAGTACGTAGGATTTGTGCCAAACGTGCGGTAGATGTTTGTGGCTGATCTAGGGGAATACCCTGTAAATGTAGGTACGGTCGTTGTTACCTCGACATAATCTAAATAGGTTACTGACACTACGTTAGCAAGAGATGGGGCAGATTCCTCAAGGTATGAGTTTACCATGGTGTACACGTAAGCCCGAGTTTCAACAACGCCCCACTCAAAAGTCAATGCGCCATCCGTAGACAGCATGACTTCTACACCGCCGGGAAACGCATTGCTCCGCGTTGGCGTCGTAGCACCAGAAGAAACCGTTACGTTAAAGATTTCTTTGTTGGCGTTTGTCGTATCTTTAATGATGATCTGTGCAGTCAACTTTGCATCAGGAGGAGTTCCGGTAGGAGCTACTGCTTCAGTGGTAACTGTAACTGTGTTTTCCCCCGATGATTCAAACGTTGAACTAGCTTCTTGCCCGGGGTTATAAAGAGTACGAGTAGGTGGGGTAAACGTGTACTTCTTCCATGGGGACACAACGACAAACGAAGTCATTGCGCCTTCTTGATACCGCTTACCGTTGAGCTCGTACCACACAGTGGTCGTAACGCTAATACTTGGATAGTCTGGCAGTGACGCACGTTGCTTTAAGACCAGTGTAGGAGCAGTCGTAGGAGCAGGAACACCCACAAGATAAGACGTTGCAGGTTCACCGCCTGTGGCTCCAGCGCCTGAATACGGGGCTACTTTGAACCCATTGGCGTTCATGAAATACATGCGGCCGTAGGTGTCGTTGTTTACGGGCCCCTTGGCAACAAACGTTTCAATTGGCCACGTGTAGAAGTTAGTGCCCTCTTCGGTATAAATGCCCCTGACCGTATTAACCATGGTCTTAATTAGTGTGCCCCCACGTAAGGGACGCAGATCGTTCTGGGCAAAGTCGCAGTACAGCGCTTGCTGTGCGTTAATGTCCGGCAACTTGTAGTCCGGCGTATTTGGCAGTTCGCCAGAGAAGTTCTTTAGTACGAGGGTAGTCATACAGCCATTCTATGTAAGGCGCATTGGGAGTTCAAGCTTTCAATACTTCCAGCGCATGATTTATATGTTTAATACGGTCTTGTAGTCCGATTGTCCCACCATTAATCCTCTTTGTCATGGTCAGGTAGTCCATACTATCAGCATACTGATTGAGTTTGTGCGTGTTCCAGAACCAGCCGGCTGTCAGCGCAGCATACATGGGGGTCGCTACAAGCTCTGGCTCCATGATGAAATCAACCCCTAAAGCTTGCCCTGCGTGAAAATAATTAGCCGAGCCAGTCAGCTGTATACATCCTCGGCCACGGAAACGATACCCATCCCCAGAAGCTTCATCTCGGTTTCCCATACGATTCGAGTAAACAGTATTGGCAATAAGCTTTGGGTTACGGGCACAGGCTTGGGCCTTGGCTGCATCAAACCTTTTAGGCCATAACTTCTGTAAAGCCTCTGCTCTGTAATTCAAGTTTTCTTCCAAGATACGGAAGTTACCGCACTCGTGTCCGCACTGCCCAATGAAGGCCGCTTGGCGAAGGGGCGTAGCAATATCAAACTTTTGAAACGTTGCGTTCAATCCATCAACCCACTCAGGGCCAATGTGCAGTTGTTTTAGCTGGTCAGGACTTACCATTTAAGAGGTTCCTTACTTCGTTGTATGAATCTACGCAAGCATTTAGCGCGGCGGTATTACGGTCGCCTTGGGCAACTATTTCTGCGATGGCTTCGATGGTTGCTCTTTCGGCATCAGAAGCTGTGTCAGCCGGTCTGTCAGGTTCACTGGTTGCTTTTGTATCTGCGCTGGCAACGGGGGTACTTGCGGGGGCTTGTACGTTACTTGAGGGGCAGAGGCGCAGCTTGCCAGCACGATTGGCAACGGCAAGAGCAGAAGTCTTTTGATTGATAGCATTGGTAGCCTCCTGTAATTTGGCAGATTGTTGGTTAAGTTTTTCACCCATGTTTTGCTCGATCTGACGAGCTTCTTCATTTTTTTTGGCGATGGCAATTTTCATATCATTATCCCGCTCCAGCCAGCCGTAATGGTGGCCAACGCGGTACGTACCGAACAAAGATACAAGAACACCAACAATTAACCATGGGAGTGGGATAGGTAACATTATTCAGATTCCTTTCGTGCAGCCGCAATCACGGCGCGTTCTTCGTCATCTTCCAAGTGCTCAGGCGGCGTAGTGGGTGGGGGGCCGGGTGTCCACGACTCATCTAGTTCGGGGTTCGTCCAAACAGGCATTGCACCAAACGGTTGTGAGGGTAAGCCATACGCAGATTGCGGAGAAGCGTAGTTGCTGTTGGGCATGCCGTAGCCACCACTCATCATTGGTGGGCAGCCATGTTGCATTGGAGGTTGCGGATTAAACAGCTTAGAAGCCGCACCTGCCGCCCGTTTAGTCATGACTCCACCAATACCACCTACTATCAAAAGAACAATGTCGTTCAACATCTTTGTGTAAGCCTGATCGATTGGAGCCATACTCTTAATGGGCTGCGTGACAAACGTCACAGAGTAAAGCAGGGCAATCACAATAAAGCACAAGATGCAGGTCACCACAATGACCACAAAGCCCCAGACCCGGACTTCAAATTCTTCAGTTGTTAGGTTTGGTTTCTGGTTGGATGTCATTGATTTTCTTCTCCAAGATAGGGGCTACCAAGTATTCAGGGCATTGTTGGGTAAATAAACACTTCGGTTTCTGGCACTGTTCCGCGTGAAAGTTATCAGGGTTCTGGCAAAAATACCTGTACCTGTCTTCACACCCTGTTAACAAAAGTATTAATACTAGGTATCTCATGCCATCACATCCACTTGAGAAGCTTTGACCCACTGAGTCTTAATCTCTTGGCACTTCTGTTGTTGGTCAGCCTGTCGACTTAGTTCAGCCAAACGCTTCATATTCTGTTGATGGATCACTCGGTGAGCCTCTGACAACATTTGTGCGTTCTGTTGGTAAGTGGTAATTCTCATTTGCCCAAGCCAACCTTTCCAAGTAGGAGATTAACAATTTTGTCCGACAAATCGTCAGGCAAAAACTTCAGAAAACCCAAGAAATACAGCGCCACGCACCCATACACGAATATCTTGAGGCACATGTCAAAGGTCTTCTGGTACTCATTCACCGACCACACCTTCTGGTAGTTTCACAAAACTCCATCAACTCATAGATACCAATTGCTACCAAGAACAGAACAAACGCGCAACCGCCGAGAATCACGGCCAACTCATTTAACTCTGCTTCTTTTTCTTTGGCCTTCTTTTCTGCCCGTTCTAGGGCACGAAGTTCTCTCGCGTCATCAATGTCCATCTGGTCTTGACGGGCTTTAATCTTGTTCCACACGTCAATCTTGCCTGTGGTCATAAAGAGCATTTTGAGCTCCTCTTCAAACGCACGAGCCTGTTCAAGCGCCATCTCAATCTGTAGCGCGGTTCCCATGTTGGAACCCTTGCTTTTCTTTGTCTCAATCAGTGCTTTAGTGGCTGTGCTTTTAGCGTCAAATAACTTCCCGATCATCGGCGCAAGCGAGCCGAGATCATTGGCCACCGCACTGGCCTTCTTAACCATCGAGATTGCTGACTGTATGCCAGCTAGGGCTGTCATTGGATCAATCATTTCCGTTCTACCTTTTTCCATTCAATACAGTAGACTCTTCGGTTGTACACGTCGCCAACCCAAACCCACTTGACACATCTGTATTCGATAGATACAGCCAGTAAAATTACGGAAAGCACCATACAACGACGTACGTGCTCCAGATTACAAAACCGGTTACGCAGACCGCCGCAATAATTGCTTCGGCCCAGTCTCTCATTTTACAGCCCCAACACTTTTTTGACAAATTCCGCAGCCACACCGGGGCCAAATAAAACGGCTAGCATTACAGCGTAGAGCATGTACTCAATGTTCCGCATGCGGTCTTTACTGTTATCAAGTTTGCCCTCAATAGACCGGTATCTTTCAGCGCAAACAGCTTCGTGCACGGCTAGCCTTTTGTCAACATCTGCATCCATGATTTACCTCACCAAGACCAAATAAATACTGCGCCATCACCCCCACGGCCACCGCCAGTCGTAGCATCTTCACCAGCACCACCGCCACCGCAACCAATGCCACCACGACCACCAGCACTTCCAGCAGATGTGGATGTTGTACCACCAGCGCCTCCACAGCCAACCAAGATAGGTTGAGTAATGAAATATCCATTTGCGCCAGCAACAGTGCCACCAGCGGTTGTATTTTCTAGCCTAACATAATCGTAATTAGGGGATACTCTCCCGCCAGTGCTTGCTGCCGCACCAGCACCACCAGCACCGCCAGAAAGAAAAGTTGTTGATGATACGGCTACGTTTCCACCCGCACCTGTTGCACTTCCTGCCGCACCCGCTTGCCCTGCAACAGAGGTAAAAATTCCAGAAGCTGTAAATTGATTGGCAGACATTACACTGCCGCCAGCACCACCAGAAGTTGAAGTACTACCTCCACCATTGTTAGCCCTTAAAAGAACATTTAAACCATTAGAAGACAAATATCGTATAAAAGAAGGACCGCCAGGATTATTGGCAAAACCGCCATCCCCTACACGAATATTTAAAATATCAGGAACAAACATAGCAGGGCCAATCCAAGACGTAACTGCCCCAGAACCACCACCACCACGGCCCTCTGTAGCTGAGCCATTAGCACCACCACCACCACCACCAATCAACATAAAGCGAACCATTGATACGCCGCGAGGCTTAACCCATGTTCTTGTGTTCTCTGTAGAGCTTGATCCACCATAAAACTCTTGGTAGTTGGATTGCTGTGGTGTTGGGAAGTTAAATAAATCTAGCATCTTGTCACCATGTAACGATTATTGCGAGGCCATCACCACCACGACCACCATTGGTGTGCGTGCCCCCAGTAGCGCCCCCACCATTTCCACCGCACCCAAAACTGTTTAAACCTTGTTTTGTAGCTTCCACATCAGTAGAATTTGGAATAGCTAATGGAATAGGACTTAGCTGTGAATAACCGCCAACGCCTGTTGCGGTGTACCCGTAATAGCCTGTAATTGTTGATGTTGGAAAATAACCGCCATTTCCCCCCATTAAAAATGTCAAGTCATTTGTTGTAATAACTGCATTTCTTGCGCCATCTTGACCGCGAACAGATTGGTAAAACCCAGCCACAGTCATTGGGCCACCAGCATCAGTCCCAGCCGCTGTGCCACCCGTACCAGAACTTGAAAAACCACCAGTACCTTCGCCGCCACCAGATGCTTGCAAAAGTGTATAACCAGTGCCATTTTTTTGTTGATAAATAATGGAAGTTGCCGCCCCCGCTACGCCATTTTGAGCTTGTACATCAGTTGCTTTTGCGCCTCCATTACCACCACTACCAACAGCAACCCGCAATTGATCAGGCATTAAAAAAGCAGGGCACATAAAATTTGTAACATTACCAGAAGCACCGCCACCACCGGGCTGAGTACTTTCGTCACCAGTAAATAAATACCCACCACCACCACCGCCACCTCCACCAATTAGCGTAAACCAAACAAAAGATGCGCCTTGCGGTTTAACCCAATCAAACTGAGTACCACCACCTCTAAAGATTTGGACATTTGCGCCTTGTGGCGTTGGGTAATTTATAGGATATGACATATTACCAACTCGCAATCAAAACCATGCCGGGGCCGCCTTTACCAACAGAAGCTCCACTACCTCCTCCACAACCTATACCACCACTGCCAGCATCAAGGCCGCCCGTACCAACAATAATTGGTTGCATTTGAAAATATCCGCTTTTATTTGATCCAGTAACGGTATAACCATAATTTGCGGTTACAGAAGTTGAAGCGCCGCCGCTTAAAAATGTTGTGCTAGACGGTGTTAAATTACCTGCAATCCCATCTTGACCGGCAGTAGACTTAAAAAACCCAGATGCGGCAAATGCAGTAGCACTCGACGCTGGGCCAGCACTTGAGGAGCTACCCCCTCGAGCTTGTAATAACGTAATTAAACTATTACCGCGATAAGAAACTTGCGTGTCACCACCAATTCCTGCGGGTTTTACAACCAAATTATTAGGAACGTGCTGCGCAGCACCATACCAAACAGTTACAGCACCCGAACCGCCACCAGAACCGCCACCAGAACCATTACCACCAGCACCAATCAACATCATATACACATGGCTAGCACCAACTGGTTTAGTCCATGACATTTGAGCCTCATCAGGAGCGTCACTAGTACCATAAAACGTCTGGATGTTGCAACCTTGCGGGGTGGCTATGGGGAATGGAAACATTTTTATGCTTCTGGTGTAGGCTCAACTACAGGAGGGACATACCAAGCTGGTGCTGTAGCGTTGTCGTTTGTGCAAGTGTATTCAATGTTTTCATTTACACCAGCGGGTGTGCCGTCAGCATAATAAACGCCAATGCAATTGCCATCTTCCATTTTTTGATAGCCAGTTGAGTTATTAGTAAATGTGATTTCAAACCATGTAATCATTTTAGTAATCTCCAGCAATTGTGACGATAGAGTAGCCAGATGGTGATGTTCCAGTTGATGTTCCAAAAGTTGCATACAACAAATAGTTAGGATCAAGCGCCACGTTGATGGGCAACTCAAACACACTTGAGGCAGCAGTATTTGACATAGTTACAGCGGGCAATGTGATTTCATCGTACAACCATGTAACCGTTGTGCTTGTTGTAGAACTTGATGAAATAAATATACGACAAACTGTAGCCGCCACACTGCCTGCTGAAGCAGCAACAGGTCTAAAACGAATCTTTTGAACATAAGAGCCGTTTGCACCAGCAGTAAAAATTTTAATTAAAGTGCCTGAGCCATCAGTTGCAGTGTTAGCTGTTGGCCCAGCAACGGCTCCAGCGTTATTGGCTGCTGCTGAATCAACAGCACCAACGATGGAATAAATGGGAGAGGTATTTGCTGGCATGATTTTCCTTTAGCAAAGAATGCAGTTGATTGCGATAGCCCGAACTAGGCCGAGTGAAGTGCCGCCACTACTAGTAGATTCGATAGTAATTGAACCTGATGCGTTTGTTATAGTAATACCAGTTCCAGCAGTCAATGTCGCCTTAGTAAGCGTGTTCCCTGTGCTATTGCCAATTAGTAATTGGCCGTCTGTATAGCTTGTTTGGCCAGAGCCGCCATTAGCAACAGGCAAAGTTCCGTTGACGCCAGCGGTTAGAGAAACTGTATTCTTTTCCCACAGGCTGTTACTTGAGTTATAGACAAGCGTTTGGCCAGTTGTTGGGGACTGCGCTGATACGTTGTGCAACTCATCTAGCTCGTAGCCGTTTTGCACTTTGACGAATAACTTACCTTGTGTTGGATGGGCGTATTCAACAATAGCTACGTAGACCAAGTGCTGGGGTGCATAAGGCTTTGTCGCTGTCAGTGTGCCAGCTGTTGTTGGGCTTAGATATAGTTGTTGTCCGTCTGTATAAGCAGACGTGTTCATATTAGTTACTAAACCGACAACCGTTACATAACCATTGGAATTGTTTGCCAAATCAGCGGTTATCAAACCCAGTGTTTGAGCCGAGGTCGCGTCCCCGGTAGCTAATGCTTTTGAGACTGTTGACCTTTGACCAGTTGCGCCAGAAATATAAACCGCAGTGCCTTTTGTCAGGGTTGCGCCAGTTGTGTTCCTGACTGCTGCTAAAAGCGTTGATGCGGGTGAAGCCTCAGAAACTACCAGATCGATGTTATCTCCAGTTTGGGTAACAACAATACTTCCGTCAGAGGATGTCGCGCTTGCAAGGGGTGTATACGTCAGACTGTTAATCTGCAAATCCCAAGCTGAACCATTCCAGACCCAAGTCTTAGTGCCTAGCGTATACGTTTGATTTAGCGTTGGGCTGGATGGAAAGTTCATGTTTCTACCTAATTACACCGTAGGAGTATTGTAGTTAACCGGCGCGACGACTGCAATCAGTTCTTCCATTGTCGTAGCCGCAGTAATAGCCGCCTCTTTAGCCGTACAGTCAGCAATAATTTTTGCCCGTTCTGCGACCACTTCAGCAGGTATAGCCACATCACGCTCTGCCTTGCGAATAACCATCCAATCAGTAGATGCCAGTTGGCTGTTGGCAGATGCCTTGTTCTGAACAATCCATTGTGACTTCAAACCCTTAGTCGTAACTGGCTCAGTAGCACCCTCTGGTGTCTCGGTTACATCTTCCAAAGCCTTTGGAGTGTTTGTGTAGGTGCGTGTAACCACGTTGCCAGTTACTTCGTACTTGTCAAAAGTTACCCAATAAAATCGTTGGTCTTTTTGTTCACCTTCTACAACTTCTAACGCGCCTTGTTCTGCCGCAAATGAAGCATTGGGGTTTGATGTATCGGGAAACAGAATTGCCAATTCACCAACTTGGGTAACGGCATTGTTTTCAATAAGTGCGTACATTTTGAATCCTATCGTGCAAGGGAATATTTGAATGGGTTTTCGGCAAAAGCGGCGTATGTATACTGTCCACTAGAATTTAAATCACCTGATGTAGTTCTAATTTTGAAACCATTGGACAAAAAGTCTAAATAAGTTCCCGCTGTATTT
>Ga0315909_10006483_pt1 | contig 13210 bp, 18 predicted proteins | sample LakEriMetagenome_11_FD_203527 | JGI IMG/M metagenome (GOLD analysis project Ga0315909, IMG submission 203527) | Freshwater fungal communities from buoy surface, Lake Erie, Ohio, United States - Buoy 2 MA125 | ecosystem: Environmental > Aquatic > Freshwater > Lake | place: USA: Lake Erie, Ohio...
TTGTTTGATTGTTGCTTATAGCCGAAGCCAACGACGCAAAAATTGGAACAATCTTTTCCACAATAGGAAGCAAAGTCATTCCAATGCTTTCCTGCAAATCAGCGACCTGATTTTGTAGTTGCTTCATCCTTCCTGCTGCGGTATCCGTAGCCGCCGCAGTAGCACCGCTAAAAGTGTTGCTCAATTCTTGAAAGATTGCATCAAGCGATTGACCTTCTTTGATGTTGTCACTAACCGCAGGCGACAACGCCCGCAATGATTTGAAGTTTCCGTTGTAAGCCTTGCTCAAAGAATCAGCCACCTGAACCAGCGGGATACCCGTAGCCGTAGCAATATCCATAGCAAGTTGCAAATCCTGTTGCGAACGCGCCAAATCACCAGAACCTTGAACCAGCGAAGCCAACGCTGGTCGCATATCGCTATCGCTGTAAATCGTCGCGCGTTGCATTGACGACAAGAAATCTTCGTTTGCATCAATCGTTGCCTGCGATGCACCTGTCACCTGTCGCAAGGTGGATGCAAGCACCGTCATTTCCTGCGTTTCTTGCATCGCCGCCTGCGTCGCTTTGACAGCAGCGAAACCCAAACCAGCCAATGCAGCAGCCGCAGGCAAAGCCGCTTTCTGAATAGCGAACTGCGCCCGCTCGCCTGTCGTTTGTAGTTTGGCGAATTCGCGCACAGCCTTTTCAAGACCGCGCCCATCAAACGCAGAAACTATGTTGATGCCTAATGCCATATCAGTACCCGCTCACAATCCGTGCCACAACCAGCGTATTCAAATCTTCTATTGCTTTATTGATTGCTTCTTCAATCTGCGGCAAGCCACGCTTCGTAGCACCGTACATGACACGCGAACGGAAACCGCCGCCAGCAGACTTCGTAGCACGATGCTTGTCCAAGTTCTGCACCATCCCCGCACGCGGCGATTGCGAACCAGCACCATCAAACACCTGACCGCCAGCATCCATTTGTTGCAAACGCAGAATGCCCACATTCTTACCAACGAAACGATTGCCTGAATAGACGATTGGCTTCACGCCACGCGCCGCCTTAGAAGGATTGTACGGTGGCATACGCGACTTGCCGCGGCGGTCACCTTCAATATGCCAGCGTTGCAATGGGGAAACCATCGGGAATGAACGCCCAACTTCTGCTGCCAAAGGCTGCGCAATCCCCTTCAACTGTTCCGATACCTGCTTATAAAGTTCCTTGTCATACTTGCGTAATTGCGCAAGCGTTTCCTTCACGCCCGTAACATCAACACGCACATCATCCATAGTGCGCCAATCGTACTACCTTCGTTGTCTTTGCTTTTCCGCACGATGCTTCAAATAGTCAAACATCGCATCAATCATCAAATCGCCAGCATCAATCAAATGCTGTGGTGCAATTCCTGTTTCGCAAGCAAGCGCAGCAATCTGCCAATGCGCAGAATTCCTATCGCTTACTTTCTGTCCAAAGGGGCAGCACCGTCATCATTCGCGCGAACTTCCACACTTTTCACAGTAGAAACCCAATCAGGTTCAAACTTCAAAGTTGTTCTACCCATCCGCTTTTCCGCGTGCCAAGCCAACCAAGCCAAATCAGTTAGTTGCATATCGGCATCAAGACGAACAACGCTGCGCCTGCGTTCCTTTTCAAACGCAATGAAATCAGCAAACACCGCATCAACATCAGCGGTCTGACCATTGATAAAAGAAACACGCAAATCAATTTGCATTGCTATCCCCTTCTAGTTGTAAATCCGAATTCATCAGGAAGTGGTCTTGACCAAAGTTCCACCCGTGAAGGTCAGCGTGATTGGCGAAGTTGCACCAACATCGCTTGCCGCAATCGGCGTGTGCGAACTTAGGAACGCCCCTGAGATGGTATAGAGGGGGTTATCTGCGGCGGTTGCCTGCGAGCCAGCGCGAAGCGTCACGGTGGTTTGCTGTCCAACCAACGGGAAGATAGTTGCTTCCACTTCGCCTGCGGCGAAATCCTGATAAAGCGTCACTTCAAGTGTGTTGTTCTGAATGCCACCAACGAACGAACGATTACCACCCATCACGGTTGCATCTTGCTGTTCAATCTCATAAGTCAAAGTTGCCGCGTTCATGCGGTCACTAAGGTTCACACCATTCACGGTGAAATCAACATTCTTGAAAGCAATGATTGCCATAGTTAGTCCTGTTCTTTCGCTTGTTCTTTCTTAGAAGGCTTGCTGCCGATTTCAGCAATATGACCTGCTTCAATCAGCGCGGCAATGTTAGCACCGTCAAGTTCTGCTTCGCTCACAAGGGAACCCTGCGCGTGACCAGAAAGACGGGGGGAAACAACTTTGAACTGTGCCATGCCCACCATCTTACCCATTCACCGTCACTTGTAAAGCGACTTGAAGAAAATCTTGGTCAGCCACATTGACCGCAGAAATGTTTGCGGCACTAGCCACCGTCAAAGATTGCGTTGTTCCACCCAAAGTTTCATCGCCTTCAATCGCTGCACGAATTGACTTCGTGCCAGAAAAAGCAAGGTAATCATCAGCGATATCAAAAGCCCTGTCATCGGTGTAGCGACCAACAATCACATACACGGTGCAATCGTAAATCACCAATCCGCCACGCATAGCACCGTGATATTCAATGCGGTTGATGACAGGAAACCCGACAGGCGGATTCAACGAAGAAGGCTGATAACTAAAAGTTCGCAATCCCGTGATGGTTGCCAAACGGTTCTTCAAGCCTGTGACAACTTGTGAAGGTGTTGCCGCCATCAGGCAATCCCAAATTTGCGGTATGGGTTCAGGAAGTCGCGAACATCGGGGTCAATCGCACGCACTTGAATAGCCATGTCAGCGAAACCGACAACGCCAAGTGCTGCGTTGTAACGCGCAAATCCGCGCATCGCCAGAAGCACACACGCTTCACGCACATCGTTCGGGATTGCAGACCAACCCCACACACCAACAATCTGTGCAGAAGGCAACGCGGGTACGGAAAACAATGGGAAAGTTTTGCCACCAATCGCTGTCACCGTGCGTATCGGCTGACCCGTAATCGCCCTATCCAAGGGTTCAAGTTGGTAGTCCACACCTGCTGTCCAAGTGTTTTCAAAAGTGCCATCACCATCATCATCGGTTTTCAATGTGGTGACAGAAACCAAATCATCCTGCGTTGGCAATGTGTAACTATCCACCGCATAAAGGGGAATGGTCGCATTCTGCTGATAGAACCTGCGCCCGCAATAGCCATCAATGCGACGCGACGCACCTTCAATAGATTTTTCTAGAAGCGTGTCATCCGTATTATCGGTAATGCGAAGCGCGGCTTTCACTTCATTCAGCGTGCAATAACCATTCGCAATCGGCATCGCTAAGCCTTCTTTCGCTTACGCCCACGAACCACTTTCGCTTGCTCAACATCTACATCAACCGAAGCGGTTTCAACAACAACATCATCTGCGCGATAACCCAACGCAGCAAGTGCATCATCAACCATGCTTACCTTGTCACGCAAGCCGCGGCGCACATACGCTTCGCGTTCAGCGAGCAAGCCCGCAATCCATTTGTTCTGTTTCATAACGCAACATCCTACTTCTAGCGGGGGCGGTTATTAGCCGCCCCCGCAGAAATTAGGAACCCAATTAGAAGGTTGGGGTTACCAATCCCGTTCCACCGACAAGCGCAAATGCGTTCGGGTAACGGTTGGCGGTGTACGCGCTGTAACCGTACACAACCATCTTCACTTCAAGTTCTGCCGACTTGACATCCTCAAAGCGAAGCATCATTGGTGAACCATCGCCCTGTTCCCACAGGTGGCTTTCGGAAGTGTGACCGACGATGATGACATCTTCGTTCGCACCCGCACCGTTGGTGGTGATGACATTCGCATCGCTGATGATGGGGATGCCAGCAATCGCGTAGCCGCTTTGTGCGTACTGCGCTGCACCGTTTCCTGTTGCAATCGGGTTGAACCCGTATGGCGTTGGAACAGCCAATGGGCGGTTCGTGGTGTCCACCGCAGCCAAGATGAATGCAAGGCGGCGTGGGTGCATCAGGATAAAGTTCGGGGTCTGGAAGTAGTTGGTCTGCACACGCTGAATGGCATCCAAAAGTTTCGGATACAGTTCAGCCACCGTTGGCGAAGCATCGGTGTAGGTGACAACCTGCGTGATGGTGTTCGTCAGCGATGTTGCCGAAGTGGTCACATTCAGGCTGTCAAGGTTGGTGTGGTATGCCGAAACAAGGTCAGCCATCACAAGGCTGTCAATGCCCGTGCCACGCTCTAAGGCTTGGCGCGAAACATTCTGCTGACCAGCAACGGTGACAACCGAAACATCAAGTTTGGTGTCATCCATGTTGGTTTCTTGCACAGCCGAACCTTCGGTCTGAACAGCGGTTGCTGAACCCGTGGTCACCTTGCTGATGCTCAGGGTCAAACCTGCATCTGGCAGTTGGTGCTTGCGGGAAGCATCCATGAATGGGCGACCAGCGCGCGCGAACGGTGCAGCAAGGTCAGTCAAGAACTGTGGCACAACAAGACCAGCAAAGTTTGCGCTGGTCACATCGCGGCGTTCAATTCTTTCTTCGTTCATGTGGCGGGCGAGACGCTCGCGGGCTGCGAAGTCACCGTTGAACTGTGCGGCGTAGGCATCCGAAATGAACGAATGCTGACCGTTGGAACGGTAGGTGCGTGGCTCGCTGGTCACCTTGCTGGTGACTTCTGCGATTTGGTTCTTGGCGCGCAGGTCTGCGGCTTCCTTCGCACGCTTTTCAAGTTCAGCGTGACGCTCAATCTGCGAATCCAAATCACGAACTTCGTCAAGTGACTTGGCGATTTCGGAATCCTCATCGGCGGTCAGGTCGCGTGCTTCCGTCTTGGCAGCAGCAACAATTGCTTCGGCGCGAGCAAGAACTGCATCACGCTTTTCAATCAGTTTGTCTTTCATGGTTTTTCCTTTGGGGAATAGTTGGGATGTTGTCGCCAAGTGCGATAGCAAAGTGCGCTAGATGTAGCGCGGCTCAATCGCGGCTGTGCCTGCGCGCCAATGCGATTTGCGCAGAACGCAAACGCACAGGTGCGTTGCTCACGATAGTAGCGACTTCTTGCGTATTCTGTCCACTACGAATTTCGGCAACCGTTTCTTCGTACGCGGGGAAGGTCACAACTGACACATCGTAAAGTTGAACTTCCTTCAATTCGCGAACTGAACGGTCTGTGTTCCAACTGTCTTTGATGGTGCGGAATGCGAACGACATCTGCGAAATATCGCCACGCTTCATAGCCGAAATGACGCGCGCCGCATCAGGGTTAGCGGGGTCAAGGGATGCTTCTACGCGCAAGCCCCTGTCATCTTCTTCCAACATCAAAGTTCCAGACTTGGTGCGCGCAAGTGGCACGCCTTCATGGTCAATCAGCAAACGCACATCTGCGCCATCGTTCAGCGTCTTTGCGAATGCACCCCTGCGAACATATTCCACAAAAGGCATCGGTTCTGACGGGCTATCAAATACTGATGCGTATCCAATCAACTTGTTGCCTTCACCATCTTGTCGTGCTTCCAAATTTGTGAAAGCAACAAAACGCTTTTCGTCAGCCTGCTTCACACACCAACGAACTTCGGTGGGGTCAGCAATAGCGTTGCGTAGTTCAGCCATAGATGGTGAACAGATTACATCTTTGCGTTTGACATTTCTATCTTCTTCTTCGTTCAATGTGTCCACAATGCGCTGCGCATAAGCCTGCGCTCTGCGTGCAGAAGTCTTAGAAGAACCGCCACCCCACAACAACATTGCAACCAAACCAGCGGTGATTTCATCACCTTGAACTGCATCCAAATCCACGATATGACGCGCAATCCACGCAGGGATTTTGCGCCACTTCGCTTCCGACAACGCTTCACCATTAGCCATCCGACGCGCATCCGCAACCGTCGCAGGCACAAGACCATCACCAGAAAAACCTTCTTCATGCAAACGCAAACCGCGGCGCGCCGAAGCCGCCATGAAATCAGGTGCAACCAAACTGATTTGCCGCTGCTCAACACTTGCTGCTTCTTCTTCTGGTTCACTATCGCCAGACATCTTTTCTTCCGAAATAATCCACAACTTACAGATGCCATTCGGCGCGATATCGCCAGAAACAATTTCGCATCCACCGCCACCTTCATAGAAAACACAGTTCGCACAAATCATTCCCTGTTCGGCAAACGGTGATTCATCTACATAGTGCGCACCGTTCCCGCCAACACCTTTATCCCATGCACCGAATTCGTCAGCAATCTTTTCGTAGATGTCATACATCGCTGCTTGACGCGGGTTGATGTTGTATTCATCCTGTTCCGCCAAACCTTCAATCATTTCATCCACATCATCAGACGGTTCTTCCATGTCATCAGATGGTTCTTCCATTTCCATTTGACGCGCACCAACTTCACCAATCGGTTCTAAACCTTCCGCCAACGATTGCGCAACCATGCGGTCAATCGCATCCTGCTTCGTGTCATAACAAGCAAGCGTTTCAAATGAACCATCTTCACGCTGCACAACCGCAGCCCAACGCGAACAATCAGGTTGGTTTTGTGAAATCCCGTAAGGCATTTCTATCAATCCACATCAGGGGTCAGAATGCGCAAATCAGCAGTACCAACTTGCGCGGTAACAACTGCATACATTGTTTGTTTGATTGGCAAAAAGAATTCGTGCGGTGCGCTGTGCTTTTCTAGCGGCATACCCGTGGAAGTTTCAACGGTGCTATCGCCAACATAAATAGTTGCGCTGTTCACAATCTGTAAATAGATGTAGCGATTTTGGTCATCGGGATTTACGATGAGCGTTGGCGTAGTTCCTACGGTGACCTGTGTTGTTTTCATGTGTCACCTTTTCCGTGATGTGCGATTTTCAACTGTCACGAAATACTAGCGTTGCGATGTTTTTTTTGTACCCGCCGCAGGGATTGCGGCTTTCGCCTTGTTTCCCCGCTAGGTCTTGAACCTGCGCCGCCTTCGCGGTGCGGGGGATGATGTCGGTTCTAAGCACCAACCTTTGATGCGTGACGGGTTCCGTACACTTCCCACAAAACCATCGCGGCAACTGCCGATGAAGTTTTTTCTGGCTTGCAAGTGCCACCGCTAATCCAAGTCATGTGACGGGTGGAAGTGTTCCACTTGTTTCCGTATTCGCTGATATGTCCAACGCGATGCGTAAAGTATGAAGTCACGCTGGCTTCAAACCACAGACCTTCAACAGCCTTGACGATGTAGGTGATGTGATGTTCATCTTGCTTGGTGATTTCCATTGTGTATCCGATTTGCTTGCGGTCAAGCGAAGAAATCAACGCTTTGACTTTTGTTGGAAGTTCGTGTGTCGTGTTCATTGTGGTTCCTTTCGTTGCGGGCTTCGTTATCCCGATGGATTCAGTATAAGCACGCTTTTGGCAGGATTGCAACCATTCAACAACCCCAACAAAAACAGGCTTTTTCAGCCCTCACAACAGCAGCAGTAGTTCTTCATCGTCGCGTTCCGCGACCCACGAAACCCCACCCAACGCACGCGCCCGCAACACACCCAAACCAACTGACGCAGTAGCAAACACAGAAACAGGTTCACGCTCAACAACAATCGTTTCAATTTCTTGCGGAACATCTTTCGCAACAACAATTGGTTTCGGTGGCAACTGTTCCAACCAACGAACGCGACCACCAGCACCACCACCAGCCTTCACCGTCACCGACGCAGAAGCAGACGCATCCAACGAACCAAGCGGTGCATCCGCAATTCCTTCACCGACAGGAATCACAACACCATTCGCAGACGCAACCAACGCAGGGACAACTGTCACGCCAGACGCATTCACAATCACCAACGCCTGACCAGACGCATTCACAGTTTGGAATTCCGAAACCGCTTGCGCCGAATGCGAAACAGTTGCAGACGCAGAACCAGACACACCACCCAACAACGCTTCACCTGTCGCAGGATTATCAATGTCAGCCGAAGCCGATGCTGTCAAACCACCAAACGAACTTTCACCAGACGCATCGTGTTCAATCGTCGCAATTGCTTCACCCGTCGCAGCACCCAATTCGGCATCAGCCAACGCAACAACTGTGACAATGATTTCCGCAGAAGCCTGCGCAAACAATTCGCCCGCTTCACTATCCGCAGAACCAACAACCTTGAATGACAAATCATCGCCATCCAAACCAAAACCTTCATCATTCAACGGTGACGCATCCAGCGCGAACCGTTCAAGATTTACAAACGGTGAACCTAATCCAACTTCGGCATCATCCAATTGATTCGTATCAACTATGAAGCGATAGTTGATTGTCATGGCGCAAACTGCCCGATGACTTTATGACGCGATGGTAAGTGAAACTGTCAAATCGCCAGAAGCAATTGTGAAGGTGTCGCCTGCGGTGTACGGGTTTGCAGTTATCGTGCCAGAGAAAAGGAAGTTGCCAGAAGTTGCGGCATCCCAAGCGGTGAAAAAGGTTGCATCTTGCGAACCTGCGATGTTTGTCCAAGTCACAGCGGCATCGGAAGAAAGCACGCCCGATGATGCGGCTGCAAACGAAACTGCTTTGCGTGTCACTTCCACCGCAGGGTTTGCTGTGCCTGTTCCTGACGGGTCACCAACATGAAGTTTCACATACACGGTTGCAACAGCAAACGAAGTGTTGTTGCCAACCGAATCCAATAACGCATCCGCGAGATAATCAGAAATTCCTGTTGCCATTAGCCATCAATCCTTTCATCAATGATTGCTGACACGCGACCATCAGCATCCCGTTCAACTGTGCGACGCACAAAACGCGGTTCGGGTACTTGCACATTCACGACAGTTTCGGGAATGTTTATGGTCTGCGGGTCAAACTTGATGATTGGTGGTTCTACATTCACCGTCTGTTCAGGGTATTGAATGCTGATGTTCTGCGGTGTCTCATGCACCACAAGTGGTGTCGGCATCGGCGCATGGTTCACAACTACTTCGTTCCTGTAACTGCGCTCAGGTGGAACTTGGTCAGTTCCCAATGTCGGCAGGTCGCCGCCTTCCACGCCAGCAATCGCTGTTCCTGCGACACCCATCACGAATTGGTCGCCACCTTCATACGGTTCGCGGTTCTCAATTTCGCGTGCTTCGTTCGGTGTCAAAGTGCCAGCCATGATTTGCGTTTGCTGTGCCTTCACGCGGGTGAGCAAATCGGCGCGCGTGAATTCGTCGCTGTTGAAACGAACACGCTGTGTGATTGGCAACATTTCCGAAAAGCAATCTTCAAGACGACGCTGCCAAGCAAGCAATGTGTATCGCTGAAAGTTCAAACCCGTGCTTTCAACATTGGAATATGTTTGCGTATCGCCGCCCGTACCAGCAAGCAAGAACAACGGGATGCGATATGCGCGTGCGATATCGCGCACGATTGCTTCGCGGTGCGCAATCATTTCCATATCGGCTGCGCTTGTGGTGATTGAACGCCACTTCAAGCCGCCAGACAGAACTGCGGGGCGGCGATGTTTCCAATGTGCTTCTTCCCAAGTGTCACGAAGAACTGCGGCTTGGTCTGTGGTTATCGGCTGGTCAGTTTCCAAAACGGATTGCGGTGTTGCGCCTTCACCGTAGAACTGCGCAAGGAATCTGTCCATCGCAATTCCCATTCCGATTGTGTTGCGCATCGCTTCCAGCGGTGAAATGCCGCGACGCTGGTTCGGCAAAATCAACCAATGGATTGCGCGAATTTCTTTGTTGGTGTATTGGCTGCGCCCAACTTCATAAACGATTTCGCCAATGTCGTTATAGACAACATTCTTGATTTCGTGCGGATGCAAGTTGCGCATCTCAACAGGAAGTCCATTGTTACCTTTGGGTGCATAGATGTATGCGTTGCCATGAATTGCAAGTGTCACCATCGTTTGATGTACGAATTCAAACATTGTCTGATGTTCGTTCGGTTTGATAAGAACTGATGGGGTTGGCAGGCGTTCAATTCTTCCGCCGCGTGTGCGCGTCAATTCAAGTGGCATTGATGCGATGCTGTCAGCGAGCAAAGTCACAGCAGCAAGAACAGCGGAATGTGCGAACGCTGTTACTTCATTGACCACTTCGCCTGAATAGTTGCTGTAAAACGGGCGGGCGGTTACGCCATAGGGGTCAATCGTGGATGGAAGTGCGCGCTGTTCGCGCTTGCGAAGGATGCTCATGCTGCCATTATCCCTGCGGTGATGAGAAGAACACCAGCCACAATGAACGCAATTGGTACTGAAATGAACCCAATTCCTACCGAAACCAACCCGAATCCAATCAGTTCCATCGCGGTTGTGACGCGACTTCGGGTGAATTGTTTGAAGAAGTTGTTCATGTCCACACATTCACCACCATCGGGGCATTGTCAATGATGGGTGTTTGTTTTCTGGTTGCCCTGTCTAGCCCTATAACCATAGCAATACACGCATCAATTTTTCGTTTGCTTTTGCCTTTGCTCAATCGCCAACCGTTATCGGTCATGCGTTGCGCAGCCGAAAGCACTTGGTCTGTGAAGGTAGGCGAACCATCGTGCGCCACCTTTCCAGCAACAATCAATTCATACGCCTGACCACAAGCAGGAATCATGCGCTGACCGTTCTGCGGAAATTCCACCATCCGCAAACCTTCATCCGCAAGTTGTTCCGCCGAACGCTGAAAGTAGGCGGGGTCAAACGCGAATTCGCGCACATCATATTTCAGATGTAGTTCACGCAAATACTTTTCCACATCAGCAACATCCACGCCTTCATCCTTCGGTTGCCAAATCTTAGAACGCACAACAACCCGTTCATCCTGCGGCTGTGCGATAACCACCGCAATGCTGTCATGCTTCAAAGCCATATCAATTCCAACCCACACAGGCAAATCATCAGACAGTTCCATATCGGAACGACATTGTTCCCACGCCCCAACAGGCAACCAACTTTCCTGCGAACGAACCCATTGGTTCAAACGCCAACGACGCACAGACATTTCCGAACCTTCAAACGAAGCCTTCACCGCAACCTGCAAATCTTCTTCGCTCATCAAACCTTCCGCAATGTTCGGGTTCGCTTTACGCCATTGCTTCGGGTCATCAATCTTGCAATCAGCATCCGCTTCCCACCACCAAAACCCAAACGACACATCATCCACTTCGCCAGCAGAAACACTTTTGCCATATTGATACATCTGCCCTGCGAGCGTGTCCAAGTCATATCCCGCAGTTGTGATGCTCACAATCAAGGGTTCCAAACGGTTACCCGAACCCTGCACCATCTGTTCAAACAAATCGCTTGACTTCTGCGCCCACAATTCATCAAACAAAACCAGCGACGGGTTCAAACCTGCTTGCCCGCGAAAGTCAGATGACAACACGCGAAACACAGAACCAAAGCGCGGCATCTCAATCGCATCCCGCAACACACGCGCTTCCGCCGACAACACAGGCGACGACAAGATTTGCTGCTTCGCTTCACCGAAGATGATGCGCGCTTGGTCTTTATCGGAAGCAACCGCATAAATTTCCGAACCTGCTTCGCCAGCAATCATTGAATACACAGCCAACGCAGAACCCATCAATGACTTCCCTTGCTTGCGCGGCAAACCGATAAGCGCGCGACGATAACGCAACTTCCCATCCGCCTTGCGTCGTTCCAATAACGAACCCAACAACCATTTCTGCCAATCTGTGAAATCCAAAGGTTCGCCAGCACGGAAACCTTTCAACACTCTGAAATGCTGATTGGCAAACGCAATCAATTCATCGCCATCAGACGCTTCATCAATCCGCTTCGTGAAATATGCGGGCTGCCAAGATTTATCGGGTAGCACGCTTATCCGCGATGCGCTTGTGCAAATCCGTCAAGTTCCCGCCCTGCGGCGCACCCGTCACCAAAGAAGCACGGTCTGCTGGTGAGAAGCCGATAAGCGAAAGCAAAGAAATGATTTGTCGTTCCAATTCACGCAACGCACGCCTATCACGCCAAGCATCAGGCTGTTGCTGCAACTTCACGCGAAGCCGCGTGCGCTCATCAGATGCTTCACAGACCAGCAACACCACTTCGGCATCCATGCCACGCGACAACCAGCCAGCACCAGATGACCAGATTTGTTCCCACAATCCGCGACCCGTCTGCCCAAGCGGGCGATGCGGTTCAGGCACAACCGCAGTTGGAAGCCCAACAATCTGCGCAAGTTCCTGTTTCGTAGGCAACTTCTTCTTTGAAGGATTGCCCAACCGCATATGTTGTTCCACAGGTTTTGATTTCCTGCCCGAACCTTTACCGCCCATGAATCACATCCTTTGCCCAATCAATTGAACCATACGCCCACCCAAGAACGGTGCGGGCAAGCGGAATTGCCCGCACCGTTCCCGTAGGGGGAAACACTACGCACCTACCTTTGCAAGTCGCTTGGCGGCGCGGGCATCCGCCTTTGCCATCGCTTCATCAAACGCGGCTTCATCAGCGGTTTCCAGAAGAACCGTCGCAACTGCTGCGCTGATTTTCTTCTGTTCCTGATATTCGGCAGGCGCATCGGGGAAGCAAACTGAGCAAAGACCCGCACCAACTTTTGCAACAGCCGCTTCCAAAGTTGCACCGCTAAGGCTTGGCAGAAGCGCGAAGGTGGTCATGTTCTTGCCCTTGTTGCAAGTGTGGCAATGCATGGATGAATGGATGTGACCGCTGCTAGAAGTCACAAGGAAGAAGCGTGACCATCCGCCGCGTGCTTTGAATTCTGCGTCAATCGTCGCAATCTCATTCTTGATTGCGGAAAGTTCTTCATTGGCTTTGTTGAACGATGCAACCTTGTCGGCGCGGTTGCCAATCTCGCTCATGGTCTTTTCGCCATTCGCATACAGCGACACGATTTCATCGGTGGTCATCTGTCGGTCATCTGTCGGGTGCAAATAGACCGTGCCGCGTGCGCCACGAACCTTGCGACCAACATAATGTTCCATTGAAGCAACTTGCATCGCGATACGGTCAGCGACGCGATGTGATGCGCTGTGCTTCTGCAACCAGATTGCGTCAATCTGATTTGGTGTCATTGCCTTGATGGTTTCCATGATGTTCCCTTTTCTGTCGGTGTTCCTTATCCCGACATCATCAGCATACAGGTTGCACGGGTGATTGCAACAACCCAAATCCCCCCACCCTTCACCTTGTATCCCCGCACCTTTCCCCTTCCCCAAAAACAACGATTTTCCCCGACGGTGACTTCCAGAC
>Ga0315909_10006486_pt1 | contig 13207 bp, 34 predicted proteins | sample LakEriMetagenome_11_FD_203527 | JGI IMG/M metagenome (GOLD analysis project Ga0315909, IMG submission 203527) | Freshwater fungal communities from buoy surface, Lake Erie, Ohio, United States - Buoy 2 MA125 | ecosystem: Environmental > Aquatic > Freshwater > Lake | place: USA: Lake Erie, Ohio...
AACGATTTCTTCAAAAGTAGTTTGAGGAATTTCATCCTTAAATTGTTTTAATAGAGAAGCAACTTTTTCAAAGTGTTGTCTGGTCATCATTTTTTATTTCCTTTGTTTGTAGTTATTTTTACCTTATCATATACCCCTGACAAAAAGCAACTCGACACGCTCGGGGCGAAACGGACATTTAGTACAGTTAAGATGTGACGAACATCACCCCCCAAAGTTTGCGACACGCCGTGTTTGGATTTGACTTTTGTCAGACCTTTGTTATAGGATTTTATCAAAGATAAAAAGTTAGGATATAAAAATGGGTTATTTAGAAATTGTTGAATTAGATGAAAACGGCGTGTCCGTTACAGATTTGTCAGAGGCTAGTGATAGTCTAAGAGACGAACTTTGGTTAGCATTAACTAAAGAAAATATGAAATTAGAAAGTGAGAATAAATAATGAATAAAGAAAATAAATTAGATTTAATTCATAGCGAATTAAATGCTGAATATGGCGATAGCATAATGGCTGACTACGCATTACTTGGAACTCTAAAAGGTTTAGTTACTATTGAACAATTAGATAAGTTAATTAAAATGAGAGGTTGGAATAAATAATGGAATTAGTATGTTGGAGATGTGAAACAGAGATTGATATATCTACCCCCTTGCATGATAATAAATATGCCCTTTGCTATGATTGTGCCATGGATAAGGCTATGGCATGAAAGGTATCAAGTGTTTATTTTGTGATGAGTATGATGTGGCACGCAATATAGATAAAGATTGGTTTCTTTGTCTGTCATGTGGTTTAGACTATGAATTGGAAAAGGAGAAAATAAATGGCTAGTTGGGCAAAATGCGAAATATGCAATAACGATAAAAAATTCTTTCAAGTAGTGTGTGAGGTGTGTTGGTCAAGAAGAAATCACCCTGCATACTACAAGAAAATAAGTGAAATAGAAAATAGAAAGGAATACCAAAGTGTCTAACTCAACACAACTATGGTGGGCTGGAACAATAACACAATTTGGCGACATGCAAAAATTCTATGATGTTAATTTGTGGACTATGGAAAGAAAAGACGGCTCATGGGCTAGTGTAATTCTTGATGGTGTTGATATTGCAACTTTTAGAGGTGATGGTGCGTGGAACGAAGCAAGAAAAGTTGCTGAGTCACACATTAGAAAAAGAGAACAACTAGAACAAGAGGGTTGGGTAATAGCATAATGACCACTTGCGATATTTGCAAAACTGAGATAAACTATGACGAAGACGGAGGACATATTTATCCTGACAACAGCGTATTGTGTCCACCTTGTGAAGAGGAGCAATAATGGAACCACATTGGCACGATTACTTAAAAACAGCAAAAGATAAAATACTATCTGCACAGACTTATATAGATGAGATAGCACGATACTCAACTATTACTGACGGCACAGAAGAACAACTATTGCGTTTGTCAGAGCATTGTACTAAGATGAGTAAAACAATAAATGTAATTCTACAACACGAAAAGGAGCAAGTAAATGTCTGACCCAAGATTTTTAATGGCAGAAACTTATAGCATGCTACATGCTGACAAAGAACTCATGGCAGAGTTTGATAGAGCAATTAACAAAGTTAATTCACCAGAAGAAGCAATCCAAGTATGCTTTCAATATCAAGCAAAGGTAGATACAAATGTCTAGACCAAAAGCAATTCACACAATGGTTAATGAAGTATTTAGTAAAGAACTAGATAATGATTTAATAGATGAAATTGTAGAGGAACGCAACTTTATTGTGAACACACTCAAGACATGGATTAACACAGATGAGATGTGGCAAGAATTGGTTGATAACAAAGAAGCACGCAAGTTATTCATAAACAATATACAATTGCTATTCATGCAAGAAACAGAAAACTCTGTCTTGATTGAATTGGCTACTATAAATCAGGGAGTAGATAAATAATGCTCGCAATAACCCTGATTGGTATATTTTTGTATACTCTTGCAATCTATCTAAATAGATATGATAAGGATTTGTAAAATGTCTGCTAAAATAACAAGCATGGAACTAGTACACGCTGATATTTTATACCCTGACCAACTTATGCCTAATGACATAATCAAAATAGAAAATGATTTGCTAACAGTTGTGTCAGTAGAAGATACTGAAACAGGTTACAAAATAACAACACTAAGCGAATTTGGTGAAGAAGATTTTATTGAAACAGATAATGAAACAAGATTTGATTTATTTGTTTTTGTTGGCAACGACTGAGGATCCACGCCCGAGCCATCCACAACTTATCCACAGGTTTACGTACGACACACTGGATCCCCCCTGCTTGACCCTGTCAGTCTAATATGATATATTTATTTTATGTTTAATTATTTCCAAAAACCTAAAGAGCAGATTAGGCGTATTCAAGAATTGCGTAGGTCTGGTGCTAGTACCCCTATGCCTAATAAAAAAAAGTATTCAAGAAAAACAAAATATAAAGGAAAAGAAAATGAATAAACTAAAACGCTCACACGATAGAAAAGTTACTAACCTAGTAAATGCTAAAGGCAATGGCTCACTAATTCAAAATACCTTTGGCCTACCTGCAGGAAAAAATTATTCATGTCCTGGTGCTACATCTGTATGTGAGAAAGTATGCTATGCAGGAAAATTAGAAAAACTATATAAGGCTGTTAAGGCTAATCTATTGCATAATTGGGAATTACTTAAAGACGCTAACTATACTCAAATGTATTTATTGTTAGATGACATGATAAAAGATTTTGTTAAAGATTGTGATAAACGCAATGCAGAAAAATTATTTCGTATTCACTGGGACGGCGATTTCTTTAACGATGAATACACTAAAGCCTGGTATTCTGTCATCCAAGATAATCCTAGTGTAAAATTCTGGGTATATACAAGAGTAATGTCTGCTGCTCTTATTCTTAAAGACTTACCTAATCTATCCTTATACTATTCTACAGACAGTGATAATACAGACAATGCTAAAGTGTTATCTGTTGACCATGGAATAAAATTAGCATATCTTGCTGATACATTCGCAATGGGTAAGGAACAATTACTTAACTTAGTTAATGCCAAGGGTGTGCCATGTCCAGAAAATAATAAGAAAATAAAACTTATTGACAAAGACGGCTCTGCATGTGTAAAATGTTCTCAGTGTGTTGTTGGAAGGAATAATATTCTATTTAGTGCAACTAAAAAATGAAATTAATTTATTTAATTGTCTGGTGTTTATTTTGTTTATTCCTGGTTCAGTGATCTGCTAAAAGGCCCGAGCCGCAGGCGTATCCTATCACATTATTAAGGTGCTTGTCAACCCCCCCCTGTGTGAAATATATCACAAAAAAAATATCAAAATATAACTTGCAAATGTCAGATAAAAATGTTAGTATTAAATACAACAACAATTAAGGAGTAATAAATGGCAGTAGCAGTTGCAGACTTCAAGGTGGGCGACAAGTTCGTTACACAAAAGTCAAAAGCAGAAGGTATCATCACAGAACTAATCCCACAACCAAATGGTAATGTTCGTGTAAAACTTGATGTTAATGGTCAAACAAGATATACTACTTGGACAGCCAAAAACGCTAAGTAACTAAAATTGAGAGGGGACTACCCTGTTCCCTCTCATTAGCAATATCCCCCTACAAAACAAAGGAAAAGAAAAAATGGCAAAAGCAATAAATGTAAAGGTAGCCAGAACTAAGGTTATCAAAGCATTAGAAGTAAAAGTAGAAGAAATGAAAAATCAACAAATGAACTATGAATTGTTGGTAAGTAAGCATGAAACAGACTACGCTGATTGGAAAAAGCAGGTAGCCCAAATTGCTTATGCTAATCTTGACTCAGTAAAAGATAAGCAAAAGACTATCTCTGTTAGAAATGCTTGGCACAATGACGACAATGTCAGAGTTGATATTGAAGTTGAAATCCCTAAAGACAAAATACCAACAGAACCAGAAATGCCAAAAAATCCTTTCCAATCACAAGGATATGGTCGCAACTATATTGGTGGCTTTGAGGACAGACTTGCAGAAATAACAAATGCAATTCGTGTTCTCAGTATGTCAGATGAGGAAGTAGTTTCAACCTCTACCTACCAATCTGTAAGTCGCTACCTGTAAGGTATTGACAACAACCTGAGCATGTTGATAAACTGCTCTTATACCCCCTAAAGGAAAGGAAATAAAATGGGTTTAGATATGTATCTGAATGCCAGACAATTTACTGCTAGACAATTTGCCAAACCTGAACTATTTAACAAACTAGTTCAAGAAGCACCTTTTGCTGTTAAAGATTTTGCAACGCTAGAAGTGCAGGTAGCCTACTGGAGAAAAGCGAATCAAGTTCATGCTTGGTTTGTTAAGCATGTTCAAGGTGGCGTAGATAATTGTGAAGAGTACTATGTAACACGAGACCAACTACAGTTATTGTTAGATACTTGCAAAATAATAATGTTAGATAAAGATAGTGCTAAAGACTTGCTACCTGTACAAGAGGGATTCTTCTTTGGCAACTATGAATATAACGAATACTATTTTTCAGATATTCAAGACACTATTGACCAACTTGAGTCAATACTAAAAGATGTACCAGCAGACTGGGAGTTTAGATACCATTCTAGTTGGTAATGTAATACCCCTACAACAAAAAGGAAAAGGAACAATGAAAAAAGCAACAAAACCAAAAGCAAGAATGTACAAAATAGGTGACTGGTATACAAGCAACAAAGCAGGCGTAGTTGGTCAGATTGAAAAAATCACACCTCTTCGTCCTGACTTAACTCGTGTTGCTATTCGTACACCATTCAACGAATACAGATTGCTAACAGTAAAAGTTACTGCTTAGTTGATAAGGGGATGGGCTGCACGTACATGTGTGGCCCAAGGCCCATTAATGCGGGGATCCTAGAATTCTACCGTCGATCGTTTTGATAGGGGATATCAAAAAACCTGGCTACGTTTTAAAACTGGCCGCAAGCCCGAGCAGCCTGTGGATAACTTGTGAGTTACGATGAAACTCTTGACCCCCCCCTAATTGACATTGCCAGAGCAAAATGATATAGTTAAGTTAATCAAACAAAATAAGGAGATAAAAATGGCACATGAATTAGAAGAGCAAAATGGCAAAACCTCTTTTGCTTCTTTTCGTGAACCTGCATGGCATGGTCTAGGTACTGTGTTTACAGAAGAAAAAAATACAACAGAAATGTTGCAAGCAGCAAATCTAGATAACTGGAATGTTAGACTAGAAGAAATGAATATCCCTAATCACTTAAGTTGTGATAAGAATTATTCATACGTTGTTAGAACAAACCCTACTAACAATACCCAAACAGATGTGTTAGGCGTAGTTGGTGAAAGATATGTTCCACTACAAAATGAGGACTTATTCTCATTTGGTGATAACATTCTTGATGGTGGTGGACGTTGGGAAACTGCTGGTTCAATTCGTGGTGGTCGTGTAGTCTTTGGCTCACTAGCACTAGAACGTGAAACAGTGTTAGACCCTAATGGTGTAGCAGATAAAGTAAAGACTTATTTGCTCATTAACACTAGCCATGATGGCTCAGTAGCAATTCAAGCAAGCATTACTCCTGTGCGTGTAGTGTGTGCTAATACTCTAAACCTTGCATTAGGTGGACGTAAGAAAAAGAATGGTATCAAACAATCATTCAAGATTCGTCACACTCAAACTGCTAATGGTAAAGTGCAAATTGCTCGTGAGGCATTAGGTCTTGCTAACTCATACATGGACGAATTTGACAAGATGGCTCATGCTATGATTAGTCAAGAAGTTACAGCAAAACAATTTAACGATATTTTGCTTACTGCATATCCAAAACCAGAATTGGATAAAAAGGCAAGTGTTACTAAGTGGACTAACAAAATAGATTCATTGAATGATATCTATACAGGTCAATTTAATAATATGATTGCTGGCACTGCTTGGGGTGCTTTCAATGCCCTAACAGAAAGACTAGATTGGTATCGCTCTGCTCGTGGTGAAAACACAGAGAACATGCTAATTGGTGCAAGTGGATTTGACCCTGCAATTAACGCAGAAAAAAATCGTTTGCTAAAAGTTGTGCAAGATGTAATGCAACTTGCATAAATAAGAATTGCCAATAAAAGGCAACTGACCTGGACATGTCTGAGGAAACTGTCCACCTGGCCCTGTAGTTCAGTTGGTTAGAACGCTTCCCTGTCACGGAAGAGGTCGACGGTTCAAGTCCGTTCAGGGTCGCCGCCCGAGCAAAAATATCATTTTAAAAGATCATTACGTAACACTTCATGGATCCCCCCGACCACAAAAATATCATTTTAATTTTTTATTACGTAACGTTGACAAACCCCTCCCAGAATGTTAGACTGGTATTGGAAAAGGAGTAACATGACAAAATGTCAAGAATGTAATTGGGAATGTTCAGATATTCCAGGTTTGTTTTATTGTACTAATTGTGATAGCCTAAGACAATGGAATAGATTTGCTCAAGCCTATTCATATTATGTTAGAGAAGGTCACTATGCTTGATTTTGATCTTGAAATGCCCCTTGAAAAAATATTAACACAAATGCTTGACAATGTAGAGGGTCACATAGTAAACTGTAATTGTAAGCATTGTATGAGCCTAGAAGTACTAGCATACATGATTATGGAAAAGGAATAAAATGTCAGACAAATGTAATTGTCACCATTGGGTATGTGGTTGCAACTTTACTGTTGGTCACAACTCAGAATGTAAGGCAGGTTACTAATGCCAAAGTTTAATGTACTATCTGGTACTTGGTATCACATAGAAGCACCAGATGAAGAAACAGCCTATAAAGCCTATGACGCTTATTGGAGTTCAGGTTTAGAGCCTATGCCAGAGGGTTGCAAAGTAGAAGAAGGTGAAGTAGACTCTCACTGGGAAGACTATTGGACAGAACATGTTCCAAATGAAACTACAATCAAGGCTATGGAAGAAGCATTAGAGGGTAAGACAACACCAGAACCTCCGAAAGGATTTGAACCAGCATGGTAGAAGAAGAACAAGATAAAGAGATTAAACAACTAGAAGCATTCTTTAAATACAATATACCTAATGATGAAATATTGTCAGGTAGATTAAAAATTATGTTGGCTGACCTGTCATGGCAAATGGACTTGCCTACTTGGACAAAAGAAGAATTGGATGTCATGTGTGCAAGAATGGACGCACTTGTGGAAGTGTCTAACTTGCTATATGATATTCAGTGGCACAAACAAAACTGGGAAAGGAAAACAAGTGGCAAAAGTAATTGATAGCGTAGAACTCAACCTTCAGATGTGGTCTACCGTGACTTTATCTGCTGATGAAATTCAGGATATTTATCCAGAGTTTGAAGATATGGTTGACTTTGAAGACACTGACGAATTGGAGCAGGCACTTCAAGAATACATGGATATGAACTATATAGACCATATTCAATATGCAGACGGTGCTTTAGACGACTGTACAGTTCACTTCTTATATGAGGACGACGGCAGTGAGTGAAGACACATGCTGTGAATTCTGTGGTAACGAACTATGTAGTTGTTTGGACCCAGACATGAATCCAGACTCACCTAACTATGGACTAGTTATGCTAACCATGGAGGAATGGGAACACCACTTTAAACCTATAGAGAATCATTTAGATAAAAGTGGCAATGCATCCCTAGGTGGTTTGATGTTTGAAACCTACGATCACGAGTATGACTACGTAGCATCTATAGGCCAAGAGAATCCTAACAGGATCTGGACGTATGTAGATGGCGATGATGGAGAAACAGTGATCATTAATGGTTGGGCCTTTGTTAATAGGATAGGATATTTAATAACAGAGGTACCATATGACGACATGATAGATATCGTGGTTTGTCTAGACTAAGGAATAGGATAGTTTTATATGAGAATGGCTGCGAGACCTTTTCCCTCGTTGCCGTTGAATCCGTGGGGTTAGGCTTGGGTAACTTGACCCCACAACCAAAAACTGATACAATCAAAGGACAACTATGAAAAAACTAACACTAGAGGAAAAAGTAGCAACTAAGATGAGCACCTTATTATCTGACATGCGACTTAACTTAAAAATGATTGGCAGTTATATTGCTTTACAACAGCCAATGGAAATACATGATAGACTTGCTTATGTAACAGAAGTAATGGAACAACAAATGGAAAGACTAGATACGCACTACGCCCAAGAGACAGACCTAGCAGATTGGAACCCAGAAGATGACCACTCCATATAATATCAAGTACGCAATACTATCTGATTTATGGACACAATACAAAGATGATAAAGAAATGGCTGACTTCTTTGAATACAATGATTTAGGTCTACCACTTGCTTTCATGATTGAACAAAAGATTGTTGAGAGCACACCTGTGGCACAAGTCTATATTGAAGAAACTTTTGAACTATTGTGTGAGTCATTAGGATTAGACTCAGATGAAGAATATGAAAGTATAGATGAAATGTTTGAACTACAAGCAGATAGCGAGGAAGACGATGTCTAAGAGACCAAGCATTAAAGAATATATCTGGAACGAGATATACAGCAAGACTGACTCTGAAGGTAAACACAAGATAGTTATATTGGGTACTAACGATGAACCATATACTTTCTTTCGTGTACAAGAATCCAGGTATGGTAACAAGGCACCTCAAAAACTATTCTATGGTGAAACAGCCTGGATGGATGTACAAAGATATGTACATGACCAGTCTATGGAATATTGGGACTTTGATGTAGAAAACTGTATTGTACAAAAACAATATAAGATTCTTCAAGAGTTGGCTAGTAGGTCAGCATGACTGTACTAGACATGATCTTTGCAGTAATAGCAGGATTTTTAATTTTGCTTACTGCGACGGTAACTATATTAGATTATCGCAACAAAGGTAAACACATAGATAAAAGGAGATGGTAATGTTTTATTGGGGAGACTACCTAGCAATGGGAATCGTCTACACTGTGGCAGTGTTTCTAATAGGATATGTTTATGGTACCTGGAGACAAATGAAGGAAGACGAAGTTCCACCTCCACCAGGATGGCATGACTGATGTGGTATGAAACAACAAACTTTATTCCTGTGTATCTAACTATACTAGGACTTGCTTTCTTTCTGTTATCTAAAGCCAGCAAGTAAACTCGGACAAACCTTTATATCTTCAAACCATTACGAACCCCAAAGTCCCTTCCCCCCTGAATGTTATTACGATCCCAAACCTTTGTGTCCTGGATATGAGGGTTTGGTATTGTATCACAAACCTTTATATCTGTCAAACCTTTGTATCCAAACATAGATGTATAATAAATATATGGGACATCATTGGAGTAATGGTTTTAGATTTAACCCAATTGAGTATATGAAGGGTGAGAGACAGTTATGGAATTCCTTTGTTTCTTTTACCCATAGGATTGGATTACGATCCTTTAAATTTACCCCCGATTATTACGATCCCCGCAAAAATTCGAGCGGGCAGCAAAAAGAAATAGCATAATCCCCCTTATTAAGAATATCAAACCTTTTCTCCTGGTTTCTTTTATTTTTTAAAACATTTGATTATCTTTTGATTCTTTTTCTTTATTTTTTTTAATTTTTTCTATTGACAAACCATCATATCTGGTATATAATATGCCCTCATATGGGGGATATAAAGGTTTGGCAGGACATGAGGGTATAAAGGTTTGTTAGGTGTCAAGGTTTGTATGTGTGTTTTTTTGGGTAGGCATTACGATCCCGCCATAAAATCTCGCTCCATTCTCCACACTCCTCCACAACACTCCACTTAAACCCTATCTAGTTATATAATCAGTAACATTTATTTCTTAACAAACCACTACATCTAGTATCCCATACACTAGATCTTGATGATATTTTTAGGGTATAATAGTACTACAGTATGTCACAAGAAGAAGAAATTGCAAAGATTATTGCTCCTCATTTGATGGGTAAGCATAAGAAAGATTTGGCTTTAGAGTTAGCCAATAAGATAATAGATCATATAAATAAGACCATACCAAACCCTAATTCCTAATTTTTGGCAGGGCATACCAAACCTCGTATGTGGGGATATGAGGGATATGGGGATATAAGGGTTTGTTATACTAGGGGTTTGGGCATATCATTTCATATACCCCGCAAAAATTACTTAGTACCCCAAAAATACAAATCTTTGGTACCAGTATAATATTCAAAGTAAACTGAATTAAAACCAAGTTTATCTACCAGTGGTCTAAAGTTTTCCTCTGTAAGGTTTCTATAATAGTCATTGGTGAATGGTGAATCAGACTTACTCGTTCTAGATGTACCATGTTCAGGTCTGCCAGTTGAAGCACAAGTAAAGGTTATCAAACCACCTTTTCTGGTTAGCCTATACATGTTCTCAAAAGTCTCAGCCCACTGAGGATTATGTTCAAAGCATTCAGCACTTATGGCTACATCAAAAGACTCATCTGGAGCGTCATACTCTTCACCTCTACAGACAACGTCTACTCCACTACCCTCGCCTAAATCAATGCCAACATAGTTTTTAGGGTTTTCAAATAGAACCCTGACAGTACCGTTTATGTTTAAAGAACCCATCTCTACAACAGAGGTGTTAGTAAAATATTCTGGAAATTGTTGTTTTACTTTTGCAAAGAAGTTAAACTGTGCTCTGTGTGCCATGATCCCAATCTGGTGGTACCCATCCACCGTGTAAACCATATTTAACCAATAATTGATTTAGTAGGGTTTTCTCGATTATACCATTTTTGTTCTCTCGCATAAATCTTTTAGACCACTTTTCTTTAAAATAAACCTGATCAATTTGAGCCAGAGTTGTTAGATATTTACTACTATTGGTTGCCACAACTCCATTTAAATGTTTAACGTCTGCTGGAACATGAATTATTTTACCTATGGCTACTGACTGTAACAATATATCGTCATCACCAAAATACCACCTTAAAGTCTCATCAGTTCTTAGTCCAGACTTTAGGTCTAATACCCAACAATATCCTGCTGTGCGTGTAAGACCATTACCACTATGAGGATGTGGATAACCAAGTATTGCATTATTATCTTTCATTGCCTGGGCTATTGTGTTAATGGGATTGTCTTTTAATATCAAATCATCATTGAGTACTGCTATGTAATCCCCACCATTTGCTCTGGCTATATCAATACCTTTGTTCCACCATCTTTGAATGTTATGTGGATCTAAGTCCCAAACATTACGAACACCCTCTATTGGCTCTGACTCAATCGTATGAACTATAACAATTTGATCAAGAGGTATTTGACTATCCTTAATTATGTCTTGAAGATACCCTCTAGGCTTTCCAGTAGGAATAGTTAGCCAAACCTTAATATCACTCATTTGTCAAGTATACCAGCAGGGAGAATAATCTTACCGTAATTGCTGCGTAAGCAGCATAGGTAGGTATGACATTTCTATTTTTCGCCGAACTTTGACAAACCGTCGCACATATGATATGCTAGATACATGACAGATAAACAATATAGATTGTCCTATTCAAAAGCAGATTGGGACTTAATTAATGCACGACAAGAACACAAATGGGCTGCAATGGCTAGTGACGTTACTGTGATAAAGCCAGACGGAACTACAAAAATTATTAGAAATACTGCCAAACCAATAAATGCCAAAAAAATAAAAAAACAATCTAAGCATAAACGACAACAGATGTTTGATGGTGAAGTTTAATGAAAAGACTCATATCTTTAATAGTAGGCTTTGTATTATATATGTGGCACTATGATCCGTCTTTTGCTGGATGCCCTGCTGGAAAGCACGCTTATTGGCATAAACTATGTAAAAAATGTGGGAGATATAGATGAGTTTAAGAGAACCATATGAGTGGACTCTGTTTTATTACATGATTGGTCTATCAACAGGTGTACTTTTGTCACTTGTTTTATTTAGATCAAATAAAAAATAATGCCAGAGTTTTCAGATCTTGAAGCAGAGTTTTATGCTAAAGAAGGCAGGTATGAGATAATGGATCCTGATAAATTTTATGGAGAAACTGATGAATGAGACATACGAACTTATAGAAAAAATGCGTTGGGCTGAAGAAATATTAAAAAGTGAAGAGTTAAGCCCTGCTATGAAGAGTTATATGCAATCAACAGATGCCCTCATACGTTCTATGCAAGCATATATAGACTACCTATTGCAGGATGATTAATCATGTCTGAATTTGTAACGTGCAATAATCACAATATGTATGACATGCTAACATATAAAAAATGTATAATATGTGGATTTACTCTTGAGCATGAAAAGCAGGGTAGATTAGTATTACTTGGTACTGAAATTGGTAATCCATTTGATATTACCCCCAGAGTTTTAGATGCAATTTTAACTGCAAACTATATTGTTTGTGAACATGAAGATAGTTTTCAACAACTATGTCATTCATTAAACATATCTCCTAAAGGAGTTGTATGCCCCTATGATGACTTTTCTGATCAAGAAAATGAAGGTATTGAAAACCTACAATGGCTATACGACGAAATTGAAATTGGACTAAATGCGATAATGATTGCTGATCAAGGTATGCCCTTTATTATGGACCCATCTGACTACATAGTTAAAGGTGCTATTGAGCGTAATATACCAGTTTCTGTATTTCCTGGCCCTGATGCACCTGTAACAGCATTAAATGTTTCTGGACTTAATGCTTGGGATTTTACTTTTATAGGATCTATTCCTTATGATTTTCAAAAAAGAAACACCATATTTAGTGAATTAAACACTGATAATAAAACAAACATATATTTTGATAGAGATCATCATTTGTTAGATAACCTAGAACATCTATCTAAAGTTATTGGTCAATATAGAAAGATAGCGGTTTGTTTTAATATGACAAGAAATGATGAGAATATCCTTAGAGGAAATATAAAAGAAGTTATTGATTGGCTACTACAAAATGGATATGATAAGCCCAGACAAGATGCTGAGTGGTTGGTACAAGTTACAGTTGTTGTTGAGGGTAATGAACCGCAAAGGCCCCACATATAATGTTTAATAATGATTTTAAAGATTTAGTAGCAATTGTAACTGGTGGAGCAAGTGGCATCGGAGAATCAACTGCTAGACTAATTCAATCTAGGGGCGGTAAAGTATTTGTTTTTGATAAAAACAAACCAATAACTCCAATAAATAATGTTACTTA